>OQVT01003306.1_pt1 | contig 10383 bp, 8 predicted proteins | sample 1691561 | NCBI WGS metagenome assembly OQVT01 (sample SAMN03418260, study PRJEB22391) | human gut metagenome | biome: human-gut; feature: organic feature; material: feces | host: Homo sapiens | place: Tanzania | collected 2013-01
GGAGATATCTTTATGCGCTGTGTTTACCGCATGAGACCTTATGAGCAGGAAAAAGGAGCTGTAGAAGAAGTTCATCGGAAATGGGTAGAAAAATGTCAGGAATTTGTTTCCAGAAAGCATATGAATTTCTTTACCTTCCAGAAAATGTGTCGTCAGATTGTTGCTGATTTTGATGCAATACCAATCACAGATGAACAAAAGCCAAAGGTTGGAATTGTTGGAGAAATTCTTGTCAAATTTGCACCGGCTGCCAACAACCACCTCGTTGAACTTTTGGAGTCAGAAGGTGCCGAAGCAGTTGTTCCTGATTTGATTGATTTTATGCTCTACTGCTTCTACAATCAGATATACAAAGCCGAATATCTTGGCATGAGTAAAAAGACGGCATTTATCTCACGACTTGGAATTAATGCAATTGAATTTTTACGTGGAAGTGCTGTAAGAGCATTTGAAAAGAGTACGCATTTCACACCTCCATGCAGCATTTATGAAACCGTGAAAAATGCAGAAACCATTGTAAATATTGGAAATCAGACCGGTGAAGGATGGTTCCTGACGGGTGAAATGATTGAACTCATTCACAGTGGCGTCAATAACATCGTATGTACCCAGCCTTTTGCCTGCCTTCCCAACCACGTCGTTGGAAAGGGTGTTATCAAGGAACTGCGCAAGCACTATCCTTTGAGCAACATTGTAGCAATTGACTATGACCCCGGTGCCAGTGAAGTTAACCAGTTAAACCGTATTAAACTGATGCTTTCTACTGCCCAGAAAAATCTTCATCAAAATGACAAAAAACAGGATGAGGTATCCGCATGATCAAACAGGAAATTAATGAAATAAAACGTCTTTATACACCCAGTAACTGCTCGATTACCAGAATCTGCGGCTGTTATGTCGATGGTGAAAAAAACAAAAAAACAGAATTCAAGGAAGCATTTCTTTCCCTGCCGGAAGATGAAATTTTTAAATACTTTGAACTTCTTCGGAAAACGCTATCCGGTAACATCGGGAAAAACCTGCTAAACCTGGATTTTCCATTACAGAGTGAAGAAGAAGGCGGTACGCAGGCCGCTCTGCTTGCTCTGCGTGACAGTAAGCTCAAAGAAGATGCATTGATCGATGATTTTTATGACCGTATCATCAACACCTATGAATACGTAGGTAATTACCTGATTCTTCTGATTCATGATGCCTATGATGTTCCCGGCAAAACAACGGATGGACTTACCATGGATGATGCTTCGGATACCGTATATGAATATATCATGTGTTGTATCTGTCCCGTAAATCTTTCCAAACCGGGATTAAGCTATGACAGTATTCAAAATGAATTCCACAACCGGATTCGTGACTGGGTTGTAGAAATGCCGGAAACAGGCTTTTTATTCCCAAGCTTTAACGACCGTGCTGCAGACATTCATTCCACACTCTTCTATTCCAAGAATCCGGAAGAAGCACACAGTGAATTTGTTGAGCAGATTTTAGGTTGTACTCTTCCACTTTCTGCCGGAACGCAAAAAGAAACCTTCCAGGCCTTAATCGAAGAAACACTTGGAGAAGATGTTGAATATGAAGTTGTAAAAAACATTCATGAAAACCTTACCGAAATGATTGAGGAACACAAGGAGATTCCGGAGCCGCTTACTTTGGACAAACACCAGGTAAAGAATCTCTTTGAAAAAAGCGGTGTTAAGGAAGAACAGCTTACAGACTTTGAGCAGCTCTATGATGCTGCTGCCGGAAAAGATACTGCACTCTTTGTAAATAATGTTGCAAATGTAAGAACCTTTGAAGTGAAAACTCCGGATGTTATTGTAAAAGTCAATCCGGAACGGGCAGACCTCGTAAATACCCTTCAAATCGAAGGAAAGCGCTGCCTCGTTATTGAAATCAACGACCATGTGGAGGTAAACGGAATTACCATTCACTCTCCCTCTGCAAACGCTTCAGAATCTTACGAAGAAGAATAATTCCCAAATAAACAAAAGGTTGCCAATCATTTCATTGGCAACCTTTTCTTACTTAACTTTTATTTCTTATGAAAACAAATCTCTATACCAGCGAAGTGCTCCGGTATATGCCTCATATACTTTGTCAGAATCCATCTTTTCCAGCAACATCATTCGGTCAATTTCCCGCCAGTTTGCATTTTCATACTGCTTTATAAATTCAAGCACCGGTGCAAAATGTCCCTCACCATCTATCAATGCTTCACGAATTTCTTTTGATACCTTAACCAGCTCCAATGCTTCTGCCATTGGCTTTCCAATAATCAAATCCAACACAGAAAACAGTCCCATCAGGAACAACTCGCCGGATTGTCCACCCATTTCAAAAATTGGTGCAAGATTTTCTGCATACTTGGCACGAAGCAGAGAAACACGCATAATCTCATTGGGTTTATCCGCACACAGCTGATTGGTTACTGCCGTATTAATCCACTTCTTTAATTCCTTCTGTCCCAACATTGCTGCTGCATGTCGAATCGAAGTAATTTCGGAATTCACTGACATATGGTTTACCATTTTCAAAAGGGAAATTACCAATGCGGTATCTCTACCGATTACATCTGCCGCTTTTGTCAAATCAAAATCAGGCTCATTCACAATGTTTAATAATTCAATGTAATTTACCTTTAACGGCGCGATTTCCACATCGCCCTTCGTAACCGGCATACGGTAAAACTCACCCTCATAAAGCTGGTAACCGCCTTCCGCCTTCAGTTCTTCAAAAATCTCCTGTGTCTGGATATTTCCTGCGCATAATTTAATATTGGGATATACCTTGGAAAAATAAATTCTTGCCTTGGTAATGTCAATCTTCTTATGATCCAGTAAAATATAATCCATTAACAACAGTAACTGACGATATGGCTCAAAGCTGGATACCGCAAGCTTACGGATAGCAAGCTTATATCCACTGTTCTTTAATTCTTTCAGCCGGTTCAGGTACATTTCTTCAGGTGTAATACTGCTATCCATCAGCAACACAATCCGCTCATGTGGTGCCTTACACTGGCTGTCAATATCGGTAAATACGGAAATATTATTTACGGTAACAAAAACTTCTTTATCCTTCGAGAGTGTCTCGATTCCCATACTCTCAATGATTTCCAATCCATGAATCTGTCCTGCTCCATCATTTGCTCCTGTTCCGAGCAAACTGGGATTTAAAAGAAAATTCTTTTTCTGCGTAAATAAAGAATACGCTTTTACGGTCATGTTCTCATCAAATAATGGCACTAGTGTTGCAAGCATTTGTTCACCCTATCCCTTCTCTGTTCGTACTACTATTCTACAACAAAACCCCTTTTGTGTCCACCTATTGACACGTCTCCAGATATTCCCCACAAATATTTTTCTGCAAAAAATGCTTCATATCCTCTTCACCAAATCCCATGGCATATGCCAGCAATACTTTGACATAAACCATTTCTGTGGTCATCCCATAAACCGGAATCGCACCATTTTTCACCATCTTATCCCCGGATACATAGAGTGCATTTTCTCTGCATGGTGTCACAATTACCGGTATGTTCTTTTCATGGCACTTCTCCAGAAACCATAAGATAGAATCCTGTGCATAACCGTTCCTGCCATTTCGCCCTTCGTCATTTCCCACGCAGGCCGTGGAAGAATGATAAAGTCCATGAACAACGGCCTTTACATCATCCTCTAAGGAAATGCAATGATAATCAAGTCCAACATATGGCTTTAACAATAGCACGTTTCTTTCCAATTTTCCTATTTCTGCTATTGTAATTCCCTCCGCTGTCTGTGCCCATGTTCTGCCCTTTAATTTCTCCGGCAGCTTCCATTTGCTGCCCGGTTTCAGTTCCAGTGCATCCCTGCTGTAAAAATTATTGGAATAATCTCCGCAGGCCTCCAGATGAGATGCCTGATGCAAATAGAATACATCATCTTCATTTCCATATATTACATAAGTACCGGGTAAAATTCCCTGACAGATACATTCTACTGAATATCTAAAATTCTCATTTCCATTTGCCTCTTTCCGGTCCAATGGATGATTACTCGCCACCAGAAATACCGGTATTTTTGTTTTTGAAAATAACAGTGAAATCAGAGAAGCCGTATAAGAAAGTGTATCTGTTCCATGGGCAATAATAATTCCCCGATAATCCTCCATGGATACCTGCTTAAAAAAAGCAATCAGCTCATTCCAGCAATCAATGGTCATATTTTCACTCAATACCTGCAATACCGTAACCGTTTCAAACTCTGCATCTGCAAAAACAGAACCCGATTTACGGAAATTCTGAAGCAGTAACGCATTTGCTTTCTCCATATGGACATCCCGGTTTTCGCCCCGTTCATCCCCAAAAGAACAAATGGTTCCACCTGTTAAAACAAGTAATATTTTTTTCATGCTTTCCCGCCCTATTTTGACATCAGATACGAAAAAATCAGGAACGCCGTCTTTAATGCATCATGACGGATTTTCTCATTTTCAATACAGAAAATATCATCCTCGATAATCTGCACACCCATCTCTTCCAGTCTTTCATGGTCTATCTGAACAATCCGTTTGTTTTCTGAATTCAGATAATGTTCCCGGATATCTTCTGCCACGCTTCCATTATTGGCTACTACAAAATTAATTTTCCTCTTTCCGAGATATTTATTCAGAATTTCCACATGCTGGCTTACGGTATGAATATCGGTTTCTCCCGGCTGGGTTACCAGATTGGATATGTATAATAGCGGTGCCTGTGTTTCTTCCAGTGCACTTCGCACCTCAGGAGCCAGCAAATGCGGAATGATACTTGTATATAAGCTTCCGGCACTAAATATAATCAAATCCGCCTCCCGTATTTTCTCATGAATTTCCTGCTCAATTTTAATATCGTGGTCATACGTTAAACGACTGATATTCTTAATATTCTGGCTGACTTCTTCTTCCCCAAAATACTCTTTGTTTGCACTTTCCCCTACCAGATCAATCTTTTCTCCGGTAAGTGGCAAAATAGTGCCTTTTACATCAAGCAACTGACACATATATTTCGTTGCTTCCGTCAAGTTACCTTTTAAATCAATTAAAGCAGCCAGAACAATGTTCCGCACCGGATGATTACATAAGGAGCCTTTTTCAAAGCGATAGCTTAAAAGCTTCACAAAGTCCTCATCCACATTTGCCATGGAAAGGAGTACCTTCCCAACATCTCCTACTGCCGGAATATTCAGTTCCTCTTTCAGCTTACCTGTACTGCTTCCATTATCACTTACTGCAATAACTGTTGTAACATCAATCGGAAACAGTTTCAGTCCCGATAAAATACAGGATAACCCTGTTCCCCCTCCGAAAATAACGACTTTTTTCATAAATCATTTTCCTCATAGACTTTTCTTACACTATTATTATATTGCCACAAAAAGAAAAAACTGTCTATCTTTTGCAAGTTTCCTATATTTCCCTTTTTCTTATACCGGGAATGGTGAACACCATGCCCTTTTGCCCTGCGCATCAATCAGTTCAATACGGATATAGCGGTCCGAATCTGCAATTTTGTATATTCCTTTCCCCTGTGGATTGTCAATGACTCTTCCTTCTGACCAGACAGAATTGCTGTAAAAAATCATTCGCTCCACATCCTTCGAGCACTGCACTACAACCTGCTCTTTGTCATAAGAAATGCGGTTAAATTCGGGTCCCTGGCTCGCATAAAAATTGCCGTTCCGAATTGCCTCAAGAATACTTTTCTCTGACAGTTCTCCTGCCAGTACCATAATATAAGACTTTGTCTGCTCCCCCGCATACCAATGGCTGTCATCTGCCGCCGTACAGGGAATATATCTGCCCCTGGAAGCCCAGATATCAATATACTGCGAGGAATCCGCACGGTTGGCGTTCCAGGGAGCCTCTGATACTGAATTAAATATCTCTGCGCCGGCAATTCCCTCCATTGAAAACAATTCCTCCGGGTTCATAACCGACCACGCCGGATGCGCCAGAATTGGCAGTCCCCCACTTTGATTTATCCGTTTTATTATCTCCTGTGGCAAAATGGTATTTCCATTCGGAAGTTCCCCGTTCTCATAATATTGTGGCAAATCCAAATCATCCTCTGTACCAATTGCCAGAATATGATACACCGGATAATCTTTATTATTTCCATAATCCCATTCTGCTCCCGAAAGTAACAGCATATTTTTATAAGTACCGCTTTTCCCAGGCTTTCTATGGTCTGTAATTGCAATAAAATCATACCCGGCTTTCTGATAGATCTCTTTCGCTTCCTCCGGAGTTATTCTACCATCGGATATCGTCGTGTGCATATGGAGATTTCCCTTATACCAGTTTCCTGTTCCGGTAAATAAATCTTTCACAGGTGTTTTCTCCTTTCGCTTAAAAACATTTATATTTTTTTGTTTTCTATAACATAGCAGAATCAAGTAAAAAACGCAAGGTACCGATCTTTATTAAAAATCACTTTTTATCCGTCCTGTTTCGCACTTTTCGAAGAGCAATCACCCCTCTTGAAATATCATCCATTGCAACACTATTTTCCAATCCTAATTCCTCCATCATTCTTTCTATTGCCTGAAGCGGATCAAGTGAATGATATGGAAAATATAATTTTCTTAATTGGTCAGGCTTTATAATCTTATAAATCTGTTTGCTGGATTTTTCACTGACATATGCCCAATAGCGATATATATACCCTATCCAATGCATTTCTTCCACATTAAATTTTTCAATCCCATAGGTGCTTGCACCATACTGAGTTTCAACTTCGTTTATGGCATCAAATATATCCATGGCTTCAAACATAAATCCTACATTATCCATACGTTTGGCCAAATTTGAATTCATAAATCTGCGTATAAAAATTTTCGAACTACAGTCAGTATCCTCTAATGATTTTTCAAACAGAGCTGCCTGATAGCTACACATTTTGAGTCCTAAAGAATCCATTTTTTTCATTGTAATATATCCTCAATATATTTGCCTTGATTTCTATACTGCTTTCTTGCAAGCTTTACTTTATCCATATTCATTTTAAAACTTTTTTGTCTGGAATTCAGATATGATTCCTTTTCCAAATCTGTTAAATAACATCTTTCCAGAAGTGTAATATGCGAAAGTGCCCTCTCACTCACAAAAACATACTGCATTCCAAGATTGGTTGCCGACAAACAATGCTGACATTGTACATCCGTAATCTCACCCTCAATAAAACTATCAATAATTTCAAACATTCTGTTATCTGCTATAGGTGCTACGATATAGTCTATCCCTTCTATTGTTTTGGCTAACCGTTTTACTATTTCCGTATTACGATACTCTTCCAATCTTCCTCGATAATATGCGATTGTAAGCATCCACTCTCTATTAACACTAAATTTTCTGCATTTTAAATTTGTCGGTTCAAACTTTAACATATACAAGGAAGAATTCTTATGTGTGGCAACAAACATTGCTGATTGTTCCAAACTTTCCCCACAATAAAATCCATTTCCAAAATCATTGATTCTCTTGTTACAATCAATCCTCAGCTTCCCCTCTATCTTTGTCTTTGAACCATGAAATAAAAGAACTTCATTCTCCCGCACCATGTCTTCCCAATAAAATTGTTCTTTAATTTTGTTAAGTTGGATTCCTTTCTTAAATACATACTTATAGAATTCATCCATATGTCTTTCAGAAATTACATTTTTATTATTAATCCAATTGCTTATCGTAATTCTGCTCACACCAAGTTCGTCCGCAAGATTTTCCATTGTATAGCCAGTGATTTCCAATACGCTTTCTATATCTTGTGTAATCATAAATTCCATAATACATTCCCTCCAACTTGTATGTATAAAATTTTACATACTAGTTGGTTTAATGTCAATATACTTCTATGTAAAGTTTTTATCAAATAAGTATACATCAAATATACTTCTTATATTTTCTACAAATGCGTAATTAAATATTTTCATATGTAATGATGTTCCATGTATATATATGATCTTTTCTGTTTTTCTTGCTTCACATAAAAATCTTCACTGATATTAAGACTTTAATTATTAATCAAAAAGCATCACCGGAAACTCTCCGCTGATGCTTTTTTAATCTCACTATCATATTATTATCGTTAATATCCTACAACTCATATGGCGTAATCTGATATACGAAGTAATTGAGCCAGTTTGAATACAAGATATTACAATGTGCACGCCACTGCAAATCCGGTTTCTGTGTATCGTCATCCCCCGGATAGTAATTCTTTGGTACATCTATCGGAAGTCCTTTTTCCCTATCCCGGACATATTCGTTATGTAAAGTATAACGGTCATATTCCGGATGTCCCATTACATAAATTTCTTTTCCGCCTTCGCTCATACACAAGAGCACTCCGGCTTCTTCGGACTCTGCAAGAACGGTCAGAGCCTCGCATTGATGGATATCCTCAGCCGCTACCGTTGTATGGCGGCTATGAGGAATCAGGAAATAGTCGTCAAAGCCTCTGACAAGGGGATTTTTCCGATTCATGACTCTATGCTTATACACCCCAAAGAGTTTTTTCGGCAGTAAAATCTTTTTGAGTCCATAGTGATAATATAATCCTGCCTGTGCTCCCCAGCAGATGTGAAACGTAGAAGTCACATGGGTTTTACTCCAATCCATAATCTCGCAGAGCTCCTCCCAGTAATCCACTTCTTCAAATGGAATCTGCTCTACCGGTGCTCCGGTAATAATCATTCCATCATACTTATTCTGTTTCAATTCATCAAACGTATTGTAAAAGCGGTTCAAATGCTGAATCGGTGTATTTAAAGAGATATGGCTGTTCATTTTCATAAAAGTCACGTCAATATGAAGCGGTGTATTTGACAATGCACGCAATAGTTGAAGTTCGGTATCCTGCTTAATTGGCATCAGATTCAAAATGCATACCATAAGAGGACGAATATCCTGATGCATTGCCCGATTTTCATCCATAACAAAGATATTTTCATTTTCTAGTATTTCTTTTGCTGGTAACGCATTCTGAACTTTAATTGGCATTTTTCTTTCCCTTTCTTAACAATTCCTTATTCTACCCTTATTTTCCAAACTTGGCAACAAACTCATCCTCTGTAATAATTGGAATTCCAAGCTCTTTTGCCTTACGGTTTTTCGAAGAGGCTGATTGTGCATCGTTATTTACAAGATAATTTGTTTTTGCACTGACGCTACCGGTAACCTTTCCGCCCTGACTCTCCACGTATGCTTTAAACTCATCCCGGTTTTTAAAATCATGAACATCGCCTGTGATTACAAAAATAAGTCCTGCACATGTTCCATCGGCCATTTCGACACGCTCTCCCTGTTCGATGGTTACTTCTTTAAGCAGATTCTCCAGTCCGCTCTGATTTTTGGAGTTCTCAAACCAGGCCATCACAGAACCTGACTTTTCCGGACCAATTCCATCAATATCCACAAACCCCTCACCGCTCCTCATACGCTTCAAAAATCCCTGAAATCCCACGGTCCGTACAATCTTCTTAGCTGCATCAATTCCAATCATCGGAATGCATAATGCGTAAATAAAATGGACTGCTTCAACCCTTCTGCTCTTTTCAATCGCATTCATCATGTTTTCACACGATTTTTCTCCGAATCCTTCCATTTCACGAATCGTATCTGCATGGTCTTTCAAATGATAAATATCTGAAAATTCATGTAAAAATCCCTCATTCATAAACCGAAGCATCGTCTGAATCGATAAACCATCAATATCCATACCGGATTTACTTACAAACCGTGTAAACATCTTGCCATGCTTTGCCGTACAATCCGGATTGGTACAATGCAGGGTTTTCGTACCGCTGTTTGGACTAATGTGAATCTCCGTTGGTGCTCCACACACCGGACATACCTTTGGAACGACAAAAACACCTTGGGCATCTTTAACTGCCACACATTTTGGTATAATTTTATTTGCTTTAATCACTTCCAGCTTGCAGGTTTCGCCAATACCAAGACGCTCCATTTCACTGATATTACACAGGGATGCACGGCTTACGGTTGTACCTTCCAGCATAACCGGTTCAAAAACCGCAACCGGCGAAATCGTTGACGCAGCACATGACCATTCGACATACCGAAGCTTTGTTTCTGCCGAAACGTCTGCCCATTTAAAGGCAAAACCAGCTCTTGTGGCATGGTGTCCCGTTACACTTCCGGTAGACGCATATACAGTATCATCATAACAGATTACCAATCCATCCACCGGAATATCCATTTCTCCGGTTTCGACCTTTTTTGTCCACTTTTGTACTACTTCTGCAACAGTATCGGCATTACATTTTTCCCGTGCAACCGTCAAAAAGCCCTCCCGGTCTAAGAAATCCATCTGCTCTCCAAAGGACGGAATGCTGTCTTCCCGAT
>OQVT01003309.1_pt1 | contig 10375 bp, 8 predicted proteins | sample 1691561 | NCBI WGS metagenome assembly OQVT01 (sample SAMN03418260, study PRJEB22391) | human gut metagenome | biome: human-gut; feature: organic feature; material: feces | host: Homo sapiens | place: Tanzania | collected 2013-01
GTGTTACCGGTAGCCTCCAGGGGCTGACGGACGACCATCTTCAGGGTCTCCAGACCAAAGTACTCGTCGATATCACGGCCGTTGATGGTGATGGAGCCGGTGCCGTTGGGGAACAGATGGACGCGGGCCACAGAGGACTTGCGGCGGCCGGTGCCATACAGATAAGGCTTCTTAGACTGATACATTCTCTTACTCCTCCTTACTCCAGCACGATGGGCTTCTGAGCCTGCTGCTCATAGTTGGCGTCAGCGTAGATGTGCAGGCGCTTCAGAGAATCCTTGCAGACGGTGTTCCGGGGCATCATGCCGCGGACAGCCACACGCATAGCAGTCTCGGGCTTCTCCTGCATCAGGATGCGGTACTTGGTCTCCTTCAGACCGCCGATCCAACCGGAGTGAGTCCGGTAAATCTTCTGCTCGGGCTTCTTGCCGGTCAGGACAGCCTGGCCAGCGTTGATGATGATGACGTTGTCACCGCAGTCAGCGTTGGGAGTGTAGGTAACCTTGGTCTTGCCGCGCAGCAGGTCAGCAGCCCGAACGGCGGTCTTGCCCAGGGGCTTACCGGCAGCGTCCAGGATGTACCACTTGCGCTCGATGTTGGCCTTGTTCGCCATAAAAGTGGACATGGATCGTTTCCTCCGTATATAAATTTGATTTCTTTACAAATCAAGAGCTCCGGGGTAAAATCGGAGCATGGATAGTTATACCATGATTCCTCGCCCATGTCAACACGGTTTTTATTTAACTCGTGCAAATCTCTTAAAATCTACGTTTTTCTCCTATTATCTCTCGAAATCTAAAATCGTATTTTCAAAAACACCGCAGGGGCATGACATCCCCCGCGGCAAGACAAGTTATGTACCCTTACAGCACCCACTGCGCCAGCAACAACAGCACGAAGCCCGGCAGCCCCAAAACGCCGATGGTCAGGGCGTTCAGCAGGTTCAGCCCCAGCGCAACACCGGTAATGGCGGCAGTGGCGTTCACCGCCCACAGCGCCAGAAACCCCAGCGCCGTGTTCACCAGCAGCTTCAGGGTTTCCAGACCGAAGTAGTCGTTCATATCGCGGCCGTTGATGGTGACCTTGCCGGTACCATTGTAAACGCGAACACGGGCAACGGAATGCTTACGACGGCCGGTGCCGTAGAAATAAGGTTTGGATTCGTACATCTTCTATTGCCTCCTTATTAAAGTTCCACAACTTCGGGCTTCTGAGCAGCGTGAGCGTGTTCAGCAGCCTTGCAGCAGTGCAGGCGGGTCATAGCCTTGGCGCCCAGGGTGTTGCTGGGGATCATGCCCTTGACAGCGTAGGTCATAGCCTTGTCGCTGTTCTCGGCCATCAGGGTCTTGTACTGGGTCTCCTTCAGGCCGCCGATCCAGCCGGAATGAGTGCGATGGAACTTCTTCTCCAGCTTCTTGCCGGTCAGGACAGCCTCATCGCAGTTGATGATGATCTCTCCCATCTCCTCGTCCCAGCGGATGTTGATCTCGTTGGACAGGAGGCCGCAGCGCCTGCGCTCCCTGATGTCGTTGACGAGCTTGGCGGGGGAGGCGTGGGTTCCCACTAGGTCTCCGTTGACGTAGACCCTGGCTCCGGCGCTGGACTTGACGGTCTCGAGATCCATCTCCCTCAGCATCCACTTCACATCGGCCTCGGGGAATCCCTCGGAGACGTCGATGATCAGGGCGGCGTTCTTCACCAGTCCGCAGTTCTGACCCTCGGGGGTCTCGGACGGACAGAGCCTTCCCCACTGGGTGGGGTGAAGGTCACGGGCCTCGAAGTGGGGCTGGCTCCTGGTCAGGGAGGAGGTGATCCTCCTGAGGTGGGACATCGCGGAGAGGTTGGACGTCCTGTCGAGGAGCTGCGATACTCCGGCGCGTCCGCCGACCCAGTTGCCGGTGGCGAGGGCGTGGAGAAGCTTGTGGGTGAGGAGGTCGGGACGGATGGACGAGGCGATGTTCATCTCGGACTTCTTCCTTCCCCAGTTCCTCTCGAGCTGGTACTTCAGGTCCTTCATGAGGCTGCTGAAGCTGGTCCTGAACAGGTCCTCCATGAGGTCTCCGGACAGCTTGAGCCTCTTGTTGGCGTAGTGGTCCTTGTCGTCCTCCTTCCTCTTGCCGAGGCTCAGCTCCAGAACGGAGCGGGCGATGCGTCCGAGGAAGATGGCCTTCTTCATGCGGTCCTCCTGGGAATCGCCGAGGTGGGGCAGCAGGGACCTGTCGAGGATGCTCTCGACCTTCTTGGTCCTGTACTCCTTCGCCTGACCGGCGGCGAAGTTCCTCTCGAGGAACAGAATCGCGTCCTCCTGGGTGTGGTAACCGTTGGGGGCGTAGGTCTTCTTGTCGAAGGATGCCTCGATGTTGGCGTAGACGATGTTCGCCATGGCCTCATCGGACACGATGGTCTCGTAGATCTCCTCATCGGACTCCATCCCCAGGGCCTTCATCAGAGCGATGAGGGGGATGCTTCCGGAGGCGACAGGCACGGAGACCATGACCATGCCGTCCTTCTTCTTCTCTACAAGGGTGAGGGCGCGGTATCCGTCCTTCTGGGAGAACACCTTGGCGACCTCGACGGCAGCGCCGTACTTCTCGTTGTACTCGACCATGACCCTGTTGGGGGCGAGGTCCTCGAGCGTGATCAGGACCCTCTCGGTTCCGCCGATGATGAAGTATCCTCCGGGCTCCCTGGGGTCCTCCTTCTGCCTGATGAGCTCCTGTTCGTACTCCTCGTCGGAGAGAGGGCGCTCGAACTGCTTCTCCATGACCTGACGGTTCACGTTGCAACCGGAGGACTTGACCATCATGGGGAGGTCTCCGACGTGGATCCACCTCTCGCTCTCGATCGCCTCCTTCTCGACACCGTCCTCGAAGACATCGAATCTCACGAAGACCTTGGACATGTAGTTGAGGTTCCTGAGCCTGGCCTCCATGGGGGTCAGCTCGTGGCTGTATCCGTTGGCCTCCATGACTGTGGGGGCCTCGACGCGGATGGTGGGCCTGGCCTGAAGGTCGACGTTCCCGTCCTCGTCCCTCCTCCTGCCGATGCGGATCTCGATGTTCCTCTGGCCGACCCTCTCGGGATCGAGCCTGATGACTCCCCTCTCCGCATCGTCGGTGGGGACACGGATGTCGTCGACGATCTTCTGCATCCTGCTGTTCGGGTTCTCGGGCGTAGCCAGGAAATCGTCGAAGGACGAGGTGTGGTGGCTGACGATGTTGTGGTCTTTGAAATAGAGCTCTACAAGATCCCTCAGCCGCTCACCCCCTCGTGACGAGCCTGTAGACCACGAACTCCTGCGCGGTCTCGCTCTTCCTTACGATTTTGATGACCCTGCCCTCTTCGATGGGCCCGTGGATGGTCTCCAGTATCTTGATTCCAGGGTCGCTTTTCCTGATCTTAGGAAGCTGGCCCTTCGTGATATGGAGCTCCGCGAGCACCTTATCCGCCTCCTCGGGGTCCAGGAGGTGATGCTCAGGTGTGAGCACGTGCCTGAGCACATTGAAGCTAGTTTCTGCTGCCAAGTGATTCACCTACTCTTGCCCAGCCCGGTCAGCTGGTAAATCGGTTTCAGAGAAATGCTACGCATGCCTTCCTCATACTTGATCCGCCGTTCGATCGCTCATGAAGTCCATCTGGCGGGCCTGAAGGGATTCGAACCCTTGACCACCTGATTAAAAGTCAGATGCTCTACCTAGCTGAGCTACAGGCCCATGGATAGCTTAAAGCTTGTAAGTGTCGGGGAACGGGTGATTGTATTTAATAGAATCGGTCCCTTCGAATGCCCGTTCCACCGATTCCGCCCGTTTCATCCGAAAAACGAACGAAACGGGCGTTTCGATGATGATATCAGGCCTTAGGAGCCCTCTTCCTCGCGAATACGAGGTACCCTGTATGGCCGAGGGTATCGAAGGAGGGCCTCACGCCTCCGGGGTGGACCTCCAGATATCTCTGTATATTCTCCAGAGCACGGACGTCGGCGTATCCCGCCTCCCTGAGGGCGATGACGGAGCTCTCGACCTGGTTCATATTGGGCACGTAGATGCAGATCCTGCCTCCGTTCCTGAGGTGCGGATCAAGATTGGCCAGGGCGAGCCACGGGTCGGGCATGTCCATGGTGAGGACGTCGGCCTGCCATTCGATGCCGGGATCGGCCTCCCTCGCATCCCCGATGGCATAGGACCAGAATCCTCCGAGCTCGGTGCGGTTGACGTTCTTCTCGACCCTCTTGGCGTTCTCCTCCTTGAGTTCGAGGGTGTGCACATGGCCGGTCGGCGCCACGGCGGACAGCAACGCGGTGGTCAGTCCTCCCGAACCCGCTCCGATCTCCAGGACGCGGTCCCCTGAACGGACGTCGCAGTTCATCAGGATGGTCGCCGCATCCTTGGGTGTGATGATCTGAGCGCCGCGGTCGAGGGAACCCATGAGATCGGTCGTACCGGGGCGGAACACCGTGTACTCCTTCCCGACGATCGTAACGGAATCGCCGTCGTCGAGGCCTTTGAACTTCGAACCGTCCACCGCCCCGAGGCCCTGGACCTTCACCATGCCGAAGGACACCTTGAGCCAGTTCCTCCTTCCCGTCGCATCCTCCAAGAATACAGTCTCGTTCTCCTGGAACTCCATGGACCGGCATGGACGACCCGGACATAATCGTTTGCGGGCAGGCATCTCTTATATCCAACAGTATCGATATTGTAACATGACCAAGGGGAGGCTAGGGATCATCGCATGTCCCATGCTGGAGGACGAGCTCATCGCAAGCCTCGATGAGGATCCTGAGGAGAAGCGCATCATCGTCATCGGAACACCCTACAACGACAGTCTGAAGCGCAAGATGGGCGCCAAGGACATGAAGTTCGAGGAGATCGACGAGATGGACTTCATGAACGGGTGGATCGACATCGACCCGGAGATGTACAACGTCATCATCAAGATGAACAGCCTGGGCCTCCATGCCGAGCCTCAGAAGCTCAAGGAGTTCGTACAGGACGAGCTCACCATGCTGAGCGGAAGGGTCGACGCGGTAGGCCTCTACTACGGCATGTGCGGGAACTACGGGTGGGACATCACCAAATGGTCCGAGGAGAAGCTGCCCTTCAGGGTCGAGGTCTTCCGCGACTGCAAAGGGAGGGTCTGCGACGACTGCGTGGGTGTCGCCGTAGGCGGACTCGACGGCTACAAGGAGCTTCTGAAGCGGTACACAGGGATGCTGCTGCTCACACCAGCCGTCGCGACCAACTGGATAGATTTCCTGAGCGCCGGGGAGATGGGCCAGGGGTTGAAGGTTATGCCGAGCAGCGGCGATCCGAAGAAGGACATGAAGGACCTGCTGGTGATGTGCGGATACACATCGGCGGTCCAGATCGATACGGGCCTGGAGGACCGCGCCGAATTCGACAAGTGCACGAAGGACCTGATCGACTATCTGGGCTTCAAGCTGTATCAGGCGCCCGCGGACATGGCCGACAGGGGTCCGATGAACAGGATATACGAGGAATGCAAGAGGGACCTGTCGGCCTGACAGACCCCTCGGTTTTCACACGATCACATCGTGTGGGCGGCGTAGGCCGCCTTGTCCACGGGCTTGCCGCAGATGATGCACTTGCCCGAGTAGGGCTCGGGGACGTAGGGCCTTCCGAGGATCTTGAATCCGTAGGTGTCCTCGAACTTGTGGCCGCACTCCTCGCATCCGCACCATCCCAGCCTGAGGATCTTGTCCTCGGGGATGTTCTCGAGGGAATCGATGTCCTGGATGCGGGACTTCTGGACCTCGCAGGCCTTGGCATACATCTTCTCGGAGATGTCGTCCAGGAGCATCCTGATGCCGGGTACGAGGGAATCGATCGCGATCGCTCCCTTCTCGCCGGTGTCCCTCCTCGCGAAGGAGACGACGCCGTTCTCGATGTCCCTGCCTCCGAGCTCGAGCCTGAGGGGCACGCCCTTCATCTCCCACTCGAAGTACTTGGCTCCGGGACGGGCGTCGCTGTCGTCCAGCTTGACCCTGATGCCGCCGTCCCTCAGGACCTTCACGAGGGCCTCGGAGGCCTTCTTGACCTCTTCGGCGTTGTCCTTCTTGAAGATCGGGATCAGAACGCACTGGAAGGGAGCGATTCCGGGAGGCATGACGAGACCCTGGTCGTCTCCGTGAACTCCGATGAGGGCTCCGACGAGACGCTCGCTCATACCGAATGTGGTCTGGTGGACGTACTTGTGCTCCCCGTTCTCGTCCTCGTAGGTGATGTTGTAGGGGATGGAGAAGTTGGTACGGTAGTGGTGGATGGAACCCATCTGGAGGGTCCTGCCGTTGGGCATGGAGGTGTCGATTCCGACGGTGTAGTGCGCTCCGGGGAACTTGTCCCACTCCGTGCGTATGCAGAGCATGTACGGGAGGCAGATGGCCCTGGCTACCCTCTCGAGGATCTGGATGTCCTCCTCCACCTGGAGCTGCGCATCCTCCTCGGACACGTGGCAGGTGTGCGACTCGAAGAAATGGATCTCCCTGACCCTGATGAACGGACGGGTCTGCTTGGTCTCGTACCTGAAGGTGTTGACGATCTGGTACGTCTTCAGCGGAAGGTCCTGGTGGGACCTGACCCATAGGGAGAACATGGGGTACATGGCGGTCTCGGAGGTGGGCCTGACGACCAGTCTGACATCGAGCTCGTTGAGGCCGGCGTGGGTGACCCAGTAGACCTCCTCGTCGAATCCCTTGATGTGGTCCTTCTCCTTGGCGAACTCGGTCTCCGGGATCAGCAGGGGGAAGCATACCTCATCATGGTCTGTGGCGTCGAACTCCTGCCTGATGTAGCCGTCGATCTGCCTCATGATCTTCCAGCCGTAGGGCGTCCAGACGTTCATCCCCTTGATGGGGTATCTCTTGTCGCAGAGGTTGGCTTTCTCGACGATGTCGAGGTACCAATCGGCGAAATCATCCTCTTTCATGGACATTGTATCATTCCTTCAGGGCGTCGGCGATGAGACCGGCGACGGAGATATGCGACACCTGGTTCTCTAGGGTGTTGCAGCAGAGCACCGCGGAGAGCGCGGAGCCGGTGAGCTTCTCGATGGCGTTGTTGACGAAAACGCCGTGGGTGCATGCGACGGAGACCGACTGAGCGCCTGCCTCCCTGAGGGCGGAAGCGGCGGCCACGATGGTTCCTCCGGTGGAGATCATATCGTCCACGATGAGCACGTTCTTGCCGGTGGCATCGAACTTGGCGGGGGCGATCCTAACCTCCACTCCGGAGAGACGGGTCTTCTCCAGGTGGTCGTAGGGAACGCCCATCCTCTCTCCGACATCCTTTGCGCGTCCTGCGGCGCCTATATCGGGGGAGAGGACCAGGTCGATCTTCTTGTCCTTGAAGTAGTCGGCTATGACCGGGGCCGCCTTCAGGTCCCTGTGGGCGCAGGTGAAGTAGTCGAGAACGGCCTCCTTGTGGATATCGATGGTGATGACCGCGTCGCAATCCATGTTCAGGTGCCTGCACATGACCTTGGCGGACTCGGGCTCGCCGGGCTTGAAGACACGGTCCTGCCTGGCGTATCCGAAGTAGGGGATGACGAGGGTGACCTTCTTCGCTCCCAGCCTGCGGACGGCGTCCTGGAGCAGGAACATCTCGACCAGATTGTCGTTGGGATAGGTGTTCTGGACGATGACGACGTCGTCATCGAGGGATTCGGCGTCGATCCTCGTGTAGCACTCCCCATCGGGGAATTTCGTGGAAGCAGCCTGGATATAGGTGCATCCCAAGATACCCGCCAGCTCCTTGGCCAGGTCTCTCGAGGATGAACCGCCTACGATTATCATGACCGCGTGTAACGCGTACCTGTTCTTAAGAGGATGCGAGAGCGGCGCCCATAAGAGAGTGGCTCGGGGCCGGAGCCCCGTAAAGGAGGAGGACACGGGGATGTCCGAACGCGAAGTCCGGGAAAGCAGGAATCGGTTTGAAGCATTAACCACCAAGAGACCCGTGCCCATTGTGGACATATCATCCATCCATATAAATCTGATGGAAATGGAGGCATCCGAACAGAACTTCCTGCCTGTGCGGAGTCTGAAGAAACGTCATCGTTATGTGCCCAGAGACATTCTTCGTATCTAGGCCGCATAGGCCAGGAGGTCCGACGATGTACAACATGCTCCTGGTAAGCACGGATCCAGGATTCCTGGTCCTGTCCCAGAAATTCATACCGTTCGAGGATCCGTCCATCAAGGTGATGCCTGAGGGATCGATCAAGGATGCCGTCGCAGCTCTGAGCGACGGCACGGTAGACGCGATCATCTTCGATCATTCGGAGAACAACGACATATCGGACATGATCGGGGGATTGAACCGTCTGGGGAGGACGGTCCCGATCGTCATGGTCTCCAAGGATGCATCGAAAGACGTTCTCACGACGGCCCTCAACGAGGGCGTCTCCGCCTACGTCGACCGTAGCTCGTCGGATCCGATGACCTACTTCAAGAAGCTGTGCCAACATGCGATAATAGCGGCCGAGCGCTCACGCGTCAACCTGGACCGCAACGTCAACTCCAGAAGGCTGGAGGCCATCGTCCACATGGCCAAGATGACGGACAAGGACTTCTCGGAGATCGTCGAATACGCCCTGGAGAAGGCCGTGGAGCTCACCAGCAGCGGAGCGGGATTCGTCGCCCGCTATGATAAGGAGCGCAGGGTCCTGACGATGCTCGCGTGGTCCAAAGGCGCCATGAAACGCTGCGACATGACGAACTACCCTGTTGAGTTCGACCTCGACACCACAGGCATCTGGGGCGAGCCAGTGCGCACGGGGAGGTCCTTCATAGTCAACGACTACAAAGGCGACAAGAGACTGCTGAAGAAAGGCACCCCCGAGGGGCACATACGCCTCGACAGGCTCCTGCTGATCCCCATATTCTCGGAATCCGGCGGCGTAATCGGAACCGCCGGGGTGGCGAACAAGACCGACGACTACACCAGCTCGGACAAGACCCAGCTGAACCTCCTGATGAACGAGGTGTTCGCCATCTTCGCCAGACGCGAGGAGCTCAAGCGGGTTAGCGCCCCGGCCCAGGTGGTACGCGAGATCACCGAGGTCGGGACCGCAGGGATCGCATTCGTGTCCATCGATATGGAGATCGTGTTCCTGAACCGCGTGGCGATGTCCGTCCTCGGCGTGGAATCCGAATCCAGTCTGCCGATCGGAGCGGAGGGCGTCTCGACCCCGCAGATACAGACGCTGATGGATCTCGTCAACCGCCTCCGCACCCACGGAGGGCCTTCCGTCAAAGGCGGGTTCGATGTCAGGATCGGGGACAGGAACCGCAGCTATGCCGTCGTCGTCTACAGCACGGCCGGATCGGCGGACATGCACCCCGGATTCACGGCATTTATGGAGGATGTCACCGATTTCAAGAGGATAGACGAAAGCGCGACCAGGATGAAGGAGCACGTCTCCATCCTCGAAGGCCCCGTCCTGGAGAGCCTGAGGGAGACCGTGCCCATCCTGAAGGGGTATCGCGACAGCCTCCCTGATGATGCCCGGAGCGCCGTCGACAAGGCCAACGAGGCGGTTATGTTCATCGAGGACTACCGCAACGTGGGGATGAGACCTCCGATATGGATCGATCTGGAGGATGCCGTGGAATCGGCCAGGAAACTGGCCGTTCCGAATGGCATCGAGGTGTCCGCCCGCACCAACGGGATCAAGATCCTCGCCGATCCGTCGTTCCCGTCGGTGTTCAAGCACCTGTTCGTCAACTCCGTGACGCACAGCGACGGCGTCAAGAACATCAACGTCAAATGCAGCATCACCGACGGATGCCTGACCATCATCTGCGAGGACGACGGGACCGGCATCGACCCCGGGATCCGCGACAGGATTTTCGATATGGTCTACGAAGGGAAGTTCGGGATGTTCCTGATCTACCACATCGCGGCGGCATCCGGGTTCAAGGTATCCTGCCCCGATGGCAACGCCGTCGGGGCGATATCCTCGTCGGTCTCCGAGACGGTGGTGGTGACGATCCGTCCTTCCGCCATAGGGGCCGACAAGGGATTTCTGGAGTTCTCGAGGCTGGGGAGATTCGAGTTCGAGACGCTGGACGAGGCGCTCGTTCATGCGGAGACGACGGCCAGGGAGGAGGTCTCCAGGGCGGTCCTGGAGGGTGGAGCCGAGGACGTCACGGTCACCTGCGACCGCAGGGATCGCGAGTTCAGATACGGCGATTCCGGATTGAACTGCCTGATGGAGGTCGAGCTCACGGTCACCGCCGCGGGACGTCCGAGGCCCTTCTCATCCGAGCGAGTACAGCGAGGGCGGGACGGAGATCTCGAACCGGGCTCCGGAGGCATCGGGGCAGGATACCTTGAACCCGGATGCCGCCGCGATG
>OQVT01003310.1_pt1 | contig 10369 bp, 8 predicted proteins | sample 1691561 | NCBI WGS metagenome assembly OQVT01 (sample SAMN03418260, study PRJEB22391) | human gut metagenome | biome: human-gut; feature: organic feature; material: feces | host: Homo sapiens | place: Tanzania | collected 2013-01
TGTTACCAGAAATGCTTGAAGTTAATTCTTCATTTTCTGCTTCACTTACTTTTGAATCGTATTTTACTGGCTCCCATTTCTTCATATATGTATTATCTAAATTGTATGAATACGCATCTTGATACTTAACATTAATCTTACTCATATTAAAATCCCCTAAATAATTCCCCGTATTTATATAAAGATTATTTGAGTATGATAATTGACTTTTTTTATTGCTTATTTAACATTTCGTTACATTGCTAAAATGCATGTCACCATTGAGTTCGACATGGTTTTAGGTTGTTATTATATCTGGACTTTTTGAAAGAGTTTTTATACTAATTAAAAATATTTTAAAAATCTCCTTGACCGTGAATTATGTTTAATATAAAATAAATCTTGCAGAGATGCAGTCCTTGTGTCGGGATGTGGCGCAGCTTGGTAGCGCACTTCGCTTGGGACGAAGGGGTCGCACGTTCGAATCGTGTCATCCCGACCATTTTAAAAGAGCCTTTTTAAAGGCTCTTTTTTAGTTTGTATTGATATTATTTAAATAAAATTTTGTACTCCATTTGATTGATTTAAGTTGTGATTATATAACTTCTTTGCAAAAAATATGTTATTATATAAACGGAGAATTAAACATTTTTATTAAAAGTTTGATTTTTATAGGTACCAAATATAAATGTTATGTCCAAAATGTAAAACTGAATTAAAAGAGAATAGTTTGAAATGCTCTAATTGTGGTGCACGTGTAGGGCGTATTTGTCCTAATTGTAAGACTCATAATTTAGTTACTGCTCACAAATGTAAAAATTGTGGTTTTGAGTTGCTTAAAACTTGTCCAAATTGTGGTGCTACAAATACTAGCAAGGCTACAACTTGTCGTAGATGTGGTGCTTTTTTAACTAAAAATCATCAAGAACAAACAGTTGTTGAAGAAAAAACTGTACAAAGAAAAAATACTGTAATTGATACTATGCCTAAATATGAGGCAGTATATTACACGCAAAAAAATGCAAAAGATAAATTAAAAGAATGTGTTTTGAATCCTGAAATAAAGGTTATATCAGTTAATGGTGAAAGTGGTGTTGGTAAAAATCTTGTTATTAGATTTGTATCAACAGAATTGAAAGAAAATGGTATTGTTTGGCTCGCAGGCAAGTGCTCACCTCATACAAAATTAACACCATTTGGATATTTTCAAGATGTGTTATTGAATTTGTTAAATCTTAATAATTTTTGTATTGATTTGGAAAATTTGAAAAAAGAATCTATAAAGTTTTTTAAACAAGATTTTCCAGACATGACAAATGAAGAAATTTTTGATTTTATAAATTTCTTATATCCAGAAAAATTTGGTGAATTTAAAAATATTCATTCAAATAAAGAAAACACATTTAATATTTTATTAAAAATATTTAGAATAATTTCTCAATCAATGGAGATTGTATTTGTTGTTGATAACTTTTCAGATATAGATGAAATGTCAAAAGAATTTATTAACAAGATTATAGATACTTCTGATATTATTTCAAACACAACATTTGTAATTACATTCTCAAAACCTCGTTCTGCAATAGTTTGTGTGCCAAACAACAACTTGTCAGAAAAGAATTATGAAAATATAACAATTGCACCTTTGACACGAGAACAATTGGTTCCAATACTTGATAAATATAAAAATTTGGAATTATCTATTGAACAAAAGAATTTAATTTATAAGTATTCTCAAGGTAACCCTGCTAATTTTGAACAGATAATTAATCTTGTTGCTGATAAACAACGTAATGGTTTACCTTTTGCAATTCCTCAAGTTATGAAAGACGTAATTTATGAAAGATTGAGTTTGTTACGTACAGAGGATAAAATTGCTTATAAAGTTTTAATGGCAATTGCTATACTTGGTTGCAAATCTAATCCAATTATTTTAAATATGTTTAATGATATAGAATTAGAACAACTTGATTTAATTTTAAATAAACTTACAAAATTAAACTATTTGGTTGCCGTTACTAATGTTACTTATGAATTTAAGAGTGTTGATTTATGGGCAATTATTCTTGACGAATGTAAAAAAGATAAAGATAATTATAAAGAAGTTTGTGAACAAATGTTTGTATTATTACAAAATTACCATTTGTCATCACTTGCAGTTTTGAGTTTTATCGCAAAAGATATGGGTTATACTCAACAATATTTAAGTATTTGGACTGCAGGTGTTCAGACTGCCTCATATATTGGTGATACAGATTTGTTTGTTACTGCTCAAAAACAAATTTTGGAAATTGTTGAGAATAATGTTATAAAGTCTTCGGAAAATATAAAAAAGAATATTTACGTACAGAGTGGTAAATTATTAGAAGCAACAAATCCTAAAGAAGCAATTAAATTTCTTACAAATGCTTTAAATGTTGAAGGTATAACAAAATATGAAGAAATTGATTTATTAGGTTATATTGCATCTTGTGCAATGAAAACAGAAAATTATTATGGTGTTATAGAATGTGTTGATAGTGTAATAAACAAATTTGATAATCCACATTCAATAGAAGTTGCATTAATTAAATCCCGTAAATTGAAAGCATTAAATATGATTGGAAATTTTGGTGAAGTTGTTAGTATTGCCGAAAATGAAGTTATTCCAATTATAGAAGCAACTTTAGCAAAAAAATCTTCTAAATATAAAATTGTAAGTGAACAAGAAGTTTTTGAAACTTGGCTTTCAACGTTATTTGAATTATCAAAAGCTTTAACAAGGCAAGGTAATGATAGGGCATTTAAAGTTGTTGCAGAAGTATTTAAAATATTGGAAGGCAATAATATTCAAGATAGGCAATTTGCTTGTAATCTACAATTAGAGTTGGCTTTGGCTAATACAATTAAGGGTAATATCAAAATGTCTAATAAAATATTAAATGACATTTTTGAAATTTACCAAAATTCAGATGTAATAAATTCTTTTGTTGTTTCAAGATTAAATTTAATTAGTTTGTTGAATAAATTCTTTACTGATAGAGATAATATTGAAATTGATGAATTGTTTAAGATAGCAACTTTTGCTGATAATATAAATGATAAATTTACAAAAAATATATCAAAATTAATTTTAGGAAAAATTGTATTGCATACTCAATCAGCACAAAATGCAATTAGTATTTATACGAAACAAATAGAATATTTTGCAAAGGAAAAAAATGCGGTTGGTGTTTTGTTAGGTTGGTATTTGACAGCCGAAGCGACAATTATGGTTGACAAGCAACAAGCATTAGAAATAGCAACAAAGGCATTGAGTATTTCTCAAAAACCCGAAATTTGTAACCATTATTTTGCTTTATTGTTTGATAAATTGATTTGTAGAATATATTTATCATTAAAAGATTACGATTCTGCAAGAATTTATATAGATAGGGCTTTAACAATTGCAAAAGGTTATGATATTAAATATCAATTAGCAAAATTGTATATGATGTCAGGTGATTGTCAACGTGAAATGGTTGATACCTCTGAAAACAAACAAGAAAATCTTGTGAAAGCACATCAACTTTATCAAAAAGCATTTGAATTGAATAAAGAATTAGAAATAAATTCTTTGTCAAAAGATGTTGTTCAAAAAATGAATGAACTTGATATTTTATGTAAAGCACATGGCATTACTTTATAATTCGGTTATAATATAGTAAAATGGATATGTGTGTTATAAAAAGGGTGATAAATATGAAAAAGGGATATTTAGGTATAGCAGTATTATTGGGTTTGATGTTGTGTCTTAATACCGCAGATGCAAAAATGACTAAGGCTGCTCATCAATATTATCAACAAGCAAGTGAGTATGAATGTAAACAAGACATGACAAATGCTATAAAACTTATTCAAAAAGCAATTGAAGTTAATAATGATGATGATATTATGCTTTATACAAAACTTGGTGGTTTGTATGCAAATATTGAACAATATCAAGATGCCATAAATGCTTATAAAAAAGCGGCTGAACTTCGTCCTAATGATGCATTTATTTTTGTTAGTTTAGGTAATATTTATCAAACATTAGGTGATAATGAAAATGCTTTAATGGTTTATAAAAAGGCGATGGAACTTTGTCCTGAATATAAATATAATTTAGTGAATTTGGCTAATGTTGAATTGGCACAAAAACACTATACTGAAGCAGAAGATTATTACAACAGATTTTTAACATTATATCCTGATAATGACGATGCTAGAGCAAATCTTGCTGAAAGTTATTATATGAATAATAAACCAGAACAGGCATGTGAAATTTTTGCGGCTATGTATGAAAAAAATCCTACAGCATTTAAAGAGTATGCTAAATATGGTTCTGCTTTGTTTAAAATAAAAAAATATGATGATGCTATTCCAATGTTAGAAAAGGCTGTTGAAACTGATTCAAATAGTGTTAAATCTTTAGCACAGTTAGCATTGGCTTATCAAAATGTTAATAAAATTTCTAATGCAGAAAAAACTTATCAAAAGTTGTTTGAATTAGCACCTAATATGAATGAATTTAGATTAGATTATGCAAATCTTTTATCTTCTCAATCTAAAGATGATGAGGCAATCAAACAGTATAATGCATATATTGAAGCATACCCAAAAGATGCAGAAGGTTATATAAATTTGGGTGCTTTGTATAAAAGAACTGAAAATGATGATTTAGCAATTGCAAATTTTGAAAAAGCATATGCTATTGATTCAAATGATATGGATACAGTAAAAGATTTGGCATTTTGTTATCATAAAAAAGGTGATTATGTAAATGCTGTTAAATATTATGATGTTGCATTAAAAAATGATACTGATAATTATAGTTTGAATTATAACAGAGCAATTGCTATACATGCTCAAGATAAATATGAAGAAGCAATTGCTGCTTATGAAAAAGTATTATCTCTAAAAGATGATGAAGTTATTAAAACTAATTTGAACGCAGCATTAATTGAATATGGTTTTAAATTAAATAATGATGCTAAATATGCTGATGCTCGTGTGAATTTTGAAAAAGCAATTAAAATGAATCCAAAAGAAGCATCTGCTTATATGGGTATGGCTATTGCTTACCAAAAAGAGCAAAATTATGCTCAAGCAATGTCATATTATCAAAAAGCAACAGATTTAGCACCGAAAAACGAAGATTATAAAGATGCGTTTAATGAATTTAAAGAATCACTATCTAGTACAGATTTGGATAAGATTTCTTCTACTTCAACAGATAAAGATGCTGAGTTCGCTTCATTAATGGCATCTGGCGATAAGTATTTTAAAAATAAAAATAATAAGGCTGCATTAACTGCTTATGAAAAAGCATTACAATTAAAAGCAGATAGCAAAGAGGCATTATTAAAAATAGGTAATATTCAAAAAGCAAATAAAGATTATGTAAAAGCAGGTGAAACATACAAGAAAGCAATTTCTCTTGATGATAAATATACTGATGCATGGTTTAATTTAGGTCTTGTATATGCAAATACGAATAAATTAACAGATGCTGTTGATTGTTTTAACAAGGTTGTTTCAATAGATACAGATTATACTTATGCTTATTATGCGTTAGGTTTATCTTATGAATATGAACATAATAATCAAAAAGCAATTGAAAATTACAAAAAATACGTTAAATTAGAACATGATCAAGGTTTGATTAATGCAGTAAATAATAAAATAAAACAATTACAAAAATAATGAAATATATAAAAATAATTATCGTCATGCTTTTTTTGACAATTTGTTTGTGTGGTTGTTCGGAAAAAGAAAAGGCTGGAATCTTATTTAATAAAGAACCTATTACCAAAATGAACGTTATGCATGCTTCTAGAACGTTTGAAGTTGGTGAGAGAATTTATTATTTGTTTTATACACCTGAGAAAATAACAACTGAGTTTATTCGTGTTCAAGTATTTAAGGCTGCTGATAACACTCCTGTTGGCGGATATTCGATTGTTTGGACTGGTGATTATCGAATTATGAAACAAAATATGTATTACTATTATAATAATTTTGTATTGCATAGTCCCGGTAGGTATGTTATGCAGGTCTTTGAAATAGATAATTTGTCTGAGCCTCTAGCATGGAATTTCTTTTATGTAAGATAATATGTATTGTTGGTACTGTTTGATAAAATGTGATAGAATGAGTTTGTATGGTTACTAATTATGATGAATATATGAATACCTTGAAACAAAAGGTTCATGAAAAATTGGAAAGTACTCAACTTTATCAATTTAAAGGAACTGTATCAAAACTATTGGGTTTAACTGTAGAAGTTAAACTTCCCGGTTTGAAGATAGGTGATTTATGTTATATAGAAACATATGATGGTAAGAAAAAACCCGCAGAAGTTGTTGCATTTAAAGGTGAAATTGCTCAATTATTACTTTTGCTAGATGGTGCAGGGATTGGACAGGGAAGTTTAGTTGAAACAACAGGTAGTCCAATATGTATTCCTGTTGGAGATTTTCTGTTAGGTAGATTGATTAACCCTATGGGTGAACCAATTGATGGAAAACCTCTTGATACTGAAGGGGCTTTATGGAGAAATATTGAAGGCCCACCTCCAGGTCCATTTGAAAGACCAATTATTACAGAACAATTCTCAACTGGTGTTAGAGCAATTGATGGTTGCATGACAATGGGTTGCGGACAACGTTTAGGATTGTTTGCCGGCTCTGGTGTGGGTAAAAGTACTTTGTTAGGTATGATTGCGAGAAATTCTGATGCAGATGTTAACGTAGTTGCACTAATTGGTGAACGTGGTCGTGAGGTTAAAGAGTTTGTTGAAGATTCTTTAGGTGTTGAGGGTATGAAAAAATCAGTACTAGTTTGTTCAACTGGTGACCAACCACCTTTGATTAGACAAAAAGCACTTTTGACAGCAACTGCTGTATGCGAATATTTTAGAGATCAAGGTAAAAAAGTGTTCTTAATGACAGATACAGTTACACGTTGTGCGATGGCTGGTCGTGAAGTGGGTTTGTCTATTGGTGAACCTCCAACGATGAAAGGTTATCCACCATCAATCTTTTCTTGGCTTCAAAAAGTTTTGGAACGTGCTGGTAATAGTCCAAAAGGTTCTATTACTGCATTGTACACAGTATTGATGGAAGGTGATGATATTTCGGATCCTATTGTTGATATTGTAAGAGGTATTGTTGACGGTCATATTTTCTTATCAAGAAAAGTTGCTGAAAGTAATCATTATCCAGCGATTGATGTATTGGGTAGTATTTCTCGTTTGATGTCTGCAATTGCATCTCCTGAACATAAGTCTGCAGCAGGTAAATTAAGAGCCATGCTATCTTTGTATAGAGAAAATAAAGACTTGATTGATGTTGGTATGTATCAACCAGGTAGTAACCCTAAATTGGATATTGCGATTGAAATGATGCCTCAGATTAATGCGTTTTTACAACAAAGAACATCTGATAGTGTAACAATGGAATCAACTATTCAAACACTTATTGATATGATGGCAAATATTGATATTTAATTATGATTTTTGGAAATTTATCATGTTTCGTAAATCCTTGAAACTGTTGCGTATCATGGCTTTTGCATGAGTTGGGAAATTTAAAATTATATTAAATTTTGTAACAAAGATTTCTAATTTTGGCAAAAAAATGTTTTGACGTGCTTTACAGTATGTGATAATAGACTTATCGTGTAGAATAGTATTGAAAGGATAGAAACATGACAACATCAATTGCAGCGAATGCAGGCATTCAACAACAAGCTCCAGTAATGGCACAAGCTCCAGAATTTAGACCAAGTTACAATGCAGTACAATTAAATTTAAGTTCTCCAACTTTAAATGTACCACCAGCTCCAATGCCACAAGCACAACCAATGCCTGAAACCGCTACACGTCAATGGCAAGCATAGTCAAAGGATAAATTATAAACATTTGTAAAGTTTATTTCTTTTTCATGGCAATTTATTTGAAGAATTATTCTTTGTATATGTGTAGATAAAGTTAGGAAAGGTTTTATAATGATTCAATCACCTCAAAATTATCAAGCCCCACAAGTGGCAGCACCACACAAACCGGTGTATTCACCAAGTTATAATGCGGTTCAAATAAATTTGGATACTCCAACGTTAAATGCACCTCAACAAGGCTATTATTACGATTATCCAAAAACTGATGCACAACCATATTATCCACCAGTTAATACGAACCCACAACCACAACCTGCTCCAGTAGTTGTTCCGCAACCTGAAGTAGAACAACCAAAAACTGAAACTCCAGTTGCTCCAGCACCAGAACAACCTAAGGCAGAAACACCAGTTGCTCCGGCACCTGCACAACCTGCTGAAGCTCCAAAAACAGATGCTGGTGTTGATACAGCAGCAGTAGTTGCAAATTTGGCTGATCCTGATTATGATAAGCAAGCACTTCAAATGGAAGAAATTGCTAAAAAAGGTTTAACAAACGAAGCAGATGCTGTTCCTTATGTTCAAGAAGAAGTTTTCAATAAGTTAATTGATATTATGAATGTGGATTCTTCTAAATTAGATGGTCCAACAGAACATCAATTACAATTGAGAGATAAAGTTGCAGAAAATGATGCAGCACTTGTTAAAGCTGAACAAGAAGGTAAAGATCCTAAATCAATCACTTTACCAAATCAATTGACTCCTGAAGATGAAGCATTAGCAAATACTATTACTCCACTTGAACAAGCTGAACGTAATAAGGAATATGCTTTATTCACAACTGCAATCTTACAAAAAACTTATGGCGATGAAATTGAAAAACGTACAGGTAATGTAGTTCCATTAACAGATTTACCAGCAGCAGCAATGGTTGTTAATGAATTGAAAACAAACCAAAATCCTGCTATTAGAACAGCAGCAATTGATGCGTTAAGATATGTTCAACGTCCTGAATACAAAGAAGATTTAGGTAAAATCTATACAATTGCACAATCAGATGCTGATGAAGGTGTTGCAGCAGCAGCTACAGATGCAGTTAATAGTCTAAATCAAGTAGAACAAGCCCAAGTTGCTCCTGCTCCAGAAGCAGCACCTGCACAACCTGCACAACCTGCACAACCTGCAGAACCTGCTAAGGCTTAGTTCTAAAATCAATATGTTCTACTGATAAAGTAGACCTTTCCTTTCTACAAAAAATAAAACAGGTTCATATATTGAGCCTGTTTTGTTTTTAATGTAAAATGTAATTATGATTAAGAGTTTAAAGAATAAAGTAATTGTATCTGTGCAAGCAATGCCTAATGAACCTTTATACAAAGAAGATTGTATGTTTGCTATGATGCAATCTGTTGTGAATGGTGGTGCATCTGCTTTACGTGTTGCAGGTGCTAGAGATGTTAAAAATGCGAAGACATTAGGTATTCCAGTTATTGGTTTAACAAAGCCTGATGGATTACCAGAAAATTGGAAAGAGATAGTTTATATTACACCAACATTAAAAGAGGTTAATGAATTGATTGATGCTGGTGCTGATGTAGTGGCTTTTGATGGTACAAGAAGACCTAGACCTAATAATTGTACTCTTCAAGAAATTGTTAGTCGAGTAAAATCAGCAAATAGATATGCAATGGCTGATATTGCTACTTATGATGAAGCAATGTATTGTGCAGAATTAGGTGTTGATATTATATCAACAACGTTATCTGGTTATACACAAGAGTCTTTATCAGATAGTGATACACCCGATTTTGAATTATTGCAAAAAATAGTAGAAAATACAGATGTACCTGTTATCTTAGAGGGTAGAATTTGGGAACCATCTCAAGTTTGCAAAAGCTGATTACGACTTATATATAAGTAGCGGACGAGTGAACGAATTTGACCCGTATAAGTCATACCTTGAGAACCTACCGCCTTGGGACGGAGAAGACAGAATTAAACAGATTGCAGAATATATAAAGGTAGAAGACACCCCGCAATATAACTTCGCCTGGCAACTTAAAAAATGGCTTGTCCGTGTAGTCAAGTGTGCGTTAGAACCGAACTACTTTAATAAGCAAATACTCGTCTTTGTCGGAGGAGAGCAAAACACGGGAAAAACAACCTTTTGCAGGTGGCTTTGTCCCCCTGAATTGCACGACTATTGGAGTGAGGAAAACCCGAGCGGGAAAGACGAAAGCATACAACTTGCAAGCAACTTTTATATCTTATATGATGAGCTGGTAAAACTCAATAAAGCCTCTGAGGCAGAGATAAAAACAACATTATCCAAGACTATTATAAAGTATAGACCACCATACGCACGGACGGAACAAAACGGATGAACAACTGAAGGCACTAAAAGAAGTCGGCGGTGTTGTAGGCATTACGCCTTGGGCGCCGATATCGTATCCAGAAGTGGTATAGATTCCATAATACCCGTATGCACTCGGCCATG
>OQVT01003311.1_pt1 | contig 10363 bp, 9 predicted proteins | sample 1691561 | NCBI WGS metagenome assembly OQVT01 (sample SAMN03418260, study PRJEB22391) | human gut metagenome | biome: human-gut; feature: organic feature; material: feces | host: Homo sapiens | place: Tanzania | collected 2013-01
GTCATATCCGTGATCTTATTGGGACAGGAGCTTCGAGAAAAAGCAAATGACAGAGCACTGGGATTTGCCTGGGGCGTGATTGGACTGGAAGTATTGGAACAGTATGTCTGGTCATTGCAGTCTCTGATCTGACCTTTTGTATCTGCATTCATCAATAATACAAAAAAAGAGAAAGCTTTTTGGCTTTCTCTTTTTTCATAGATAAGCTGAAAATGGGACTCGAACCCACGACCCCTTCATTACGAGTGAAGTGCTCTACCAACTGAGCTATTTCAGCGGACTAGGTTATTATATATGTTCTTGGGAATTTTTGCAACTGAAAAATTATTATTTTCACAAAACGTTTCGACAAGCAGTAAATTATGTAGGAGACCGTAAGACGAAAAACGCCTGAGGATCTCCGAAATAGTGCAATTTTGAGAGGCTATGCCTGTGTGCGGTGCCTTTTACTGTAATGTTCCAGGGACTGTGTCACCAGGTAGAGCAACATGGCAATGACACACAGCAGTAAGATGGAACTGATCACCATATCCAGCTGGAATACCTGGGAACCATAGATGATCAGGTAGCCCAGTCCCCGTCTGGCGGCGAGAAATTCCCCAATGATAACACCTACCAGAGACAGACCGATATTGACCTTGGTGGTACTGAGCAGGGTGGGAATGGATCCCGGCAGCACCACTTTGAAAAAGATATCCCTGCGGTTTCCTCCAAGCGTACGGATCAGAATCTCTTTTTCCGGATCTACCTGATGAAACGCTGTGTAGAAGCTGATGATAGATCCGAAGACTGCCACGGAGATGCCGGCGATGATGATGGTGTTGATCCCGGTGCCCAGCCAGACTATAAACAGAGGAGCCAATGCGGATTTCGGCAGACTGTTGAGCAGCACCAGATAAGGCTCTAAGATTTCCGACAGGCGTTTGGAGAACCAGAGCAGCGTGGACAGCAGGAGACTGACGAGGAACACCAACAGAAAGCTAAGGATCGTTTCCAGTAATGTGATGCCGATATGCAGCAGAAGATTTCTTTCCATCCATAATTCCCCGAGACACAGTACAACTCTATGGGGACTGGAGAAAAAGAAGCTGTCGATCCAGCCCAGATCTGCACTGATTTCCCAAAGGAGCAAAAAGGCAGCCAGGAGGAAAAAACGCAGAAAAGAAACCTGTCTGTGATGATTTCGATGTTTTTTCAGATACTGTTCCTGAACCGTCATAATTTGGTCATTTTGTTTTTTCATCTGTTAATTCCTCCCAGAGTTGTTTGAAATAATATGGAAATTCCGGTGCGTTTCTGGCGGCTAACGGCGAGTCATCCGGCAGGGTGAGCTGAATGGGCAGTACCGCTTTGATGGTGGCCGGTCTTGCGGATAATACATAGACCTTGTCGGCCAGACTGATGGCTTCCGACAGGTCGTGGGTGACGATGATCATGGTCTTGCCTGCTTTGCGGATCAGACGACAGATATCCGCAGATACCATGAGCCTGGTCTGGTAGTCCAGGGCACTGAAGGGTTCATCCAGAAGGAGCAGCTGAGGATCCAGGGCAAGGGTGCGGATCAGGGCGGCACGCTGCTTCATGCCACCGGACAATTCACTGGGACGTTTATCCTGAAAGCTTTCCAGACCATAGTCGGACAGAAGCTGCTTCACATAGTTTGTGCGTTCTTTGGTAAGTGCATGATGGATCTCCAGTCCCAGAGTGACATTCTGGTAGATGGTACGCCATTCGAAGAGATGATCGTGCTGCAGCATATAGCCGACACGGGGATAGTGAAGGGATCCGTCGGGATTGTTGACTACGATGGTGCCGGTCTCAGGAGCAAGCAGTCCCGCAATGATAGACAGCAGAGTGGATTTCCCACAGCCGCTGGGACCTACTAAAGCGACAAATTCCCCTTCCTCCACCTGAAAGGAGACATCTTTTATGGCACCGGTCTCGCCCGCCAGATTATGATAGGAGTAACCTATGTTTTTTAATTCGATGAGAGCTCCCATAAAAAGGCATACTTCCTTAACTTGAATATTTATTTTTATAGTATGAAATTTAAATAAAAAAGTGTTTTTACTCCACGAAAGTGATGAAATTCACTGTATTGCATTAAAGTGCCGTTTGTGATATGATTAATTGCAATCAATGTCTGTGAGAAAAATTATCTGATAGACTAACAACGTAAAAAGATGGGAGAATGACCATGGCACAATTATGGGGAGGACGCTTTACGAAACAGACCGATCAGCTGGTATTTGATTTCAATGCGTCCATAACATTCGATAAGAGATTGTTTCATGAAGATGTCACCGGAAGTATCGTACATGCCACCATGCTGGCAAAGCAGGGAATCCTCACCGAGGAGGAGAGAAAGCGCATTATCGAAGGACTGACCGGTATTTTAGAGGATGTGGATGCCGGAAAGCTTATAATCGATGAAACGCAGGAGGATGTCCACAGCTTCGTAGAGGCAACTCTGATCGACCGGATCGGTGATGCCGGCAAAAAGCTTCACACCGGACGCAGCCGTAACGACCAGGTGGCGCTGGACATGCGTCTCTATACCAGAGCGAGAGTGGCAGAGACAGACGGACTTCTGGAAAAGCTTCTGGAAGCGATCCTTTCCACCATGGAGAACAACTTAGAGACCTATATGCCGGGATTCACCCATTTACAGAAGGCACAGCCCATTACTCTGGCTCATCATTACGGTGCCTATTTTGAAATGTTCAAGAGGGACAGACAGCGTCTGGCCGATATTTACAAACGTATGAATTATTGTCCTCTGGGAGCAGGGGCACTGGCCGGTACCACGTATCCGTTAGACCGTGAGTATACTGCGAAGCTGCTTCGTTTTGAGGGACCGACATTAAACAGCATCGATTCCGTGGCGGACAGAGATTATCTGATCGAGTTCCTTTCCGCACTTTCCACGATCATGATGCATTTAAGCCGTTTCAGCGAAGAGATCATCATCTGGAATTCCAATGAGTATCAGTTCGTGGAACTGGACGATGCCTATTCCACCGGAAGCAGCATTATGCCCCAGAAGAAGAACCCGGATATCGCCGAATTGGTAAGAGGTAAGACCGGAAGAGTCTATGGTGCCCTGATGGCACTTCTGACCACCATGAAAGGCCTGCCCCTTGCTTACAATAAAGACATGCAGGAAGACAAGGAGATGGCTTTTGATGCCATGGATACGGCGGCAGACTGCATTACTTTGTTTACCGGCATGATAAAGACCATGAAGTTCCGTAAGGATCGTATGGCAAAGAGCGCCATGAATGGATTTACCAACGCTACGGATGCTGCAGATTATCTGGTAGGAAAGGGAGTACCTTTCCGGGATGCTCACGGCATTATCGGACGTCTGGTGCTGTACTGCATTGAGAAGGACACTTCCATTGATGCCTTAAGTCTGGAAGAGCTTCGTTCCATCAGTGATAAATTCGACGAAGATATTTACGATGCCATTTCTCTGAAGACCTGTGTGGAGAAGCGTCTGACCATCGGCGCACCGGGTGAGAAAATGATGAAACAGGTCATTGAGAAAAATAAAGAATACCTGAAAACAAATGCCATAGAAGTATATCAACAGTCTTTGGAAGACCGTATTCAGTAAGTGGAAGCTGAACAGGCCTTTTGCAGATAAAATGAAATTGCACAAAGATGAGGAGGAAATGAAAAATGAGTGAAAAATTACGTGTAGGTATCCTGGGTGGAACCGGTATGGTAGGTCAGAGATTCATCTCTCTGTTAGAGAACCATCCCTGGTTCGAGGTAACGACCATCGCAGCCAGCCCCCGTTCCGCAGGCAAGACTTATGAGGAGGCTGTGGGTGACCGTTGGAAGATGACCACTCCCATGCCCGAAGCTGTGAAAAAGCTGGTAGTCATGAATGTCAATGAAGTGGAAAAAGTAGCCGCACAGGTAGATTTCGTATTCAGTGCGGTAGATATGACCAAGGATGAGATCAAGGCCATCGAGGAAGCATACGCAAAGACCGAGACCCCTGTGGTATCCAACAACAGTGCCCACAGATGGACCCCCGATGTTCCCATGGTAGTACCCGAGATCAATCCCGAACATTTCCAGATCATCGAGGCACAGAAGAAGAGACTGGGAACCACCAGAGGATTTATCGCTGTAAAGCCCAACTGCTCCATACAGAGCTATGCACCGGTTCTGACCGCATGGAAGGAATTCGAGCCTTACGAAGTGGTAGCAACCACTTATCAGGCAATCTCCGGCGCAGGCAAGACTTTTAAGGACTGGCCCGAGATGGTAGGCAATATCATTCCTTACATCGGTGGTGAGGAAGAGAAGAGTGAGAAGGAACCTTTACGTATCTGGGGTAAAGTGGAAGGCGATAAGATCGTTCCCGCAACTTCTCCCGTGATCACCTGCCAGTGTATCCGTGTGCCGGTTCTCAACGGACATACCGCAGCCGTATTTGTGAAATTTAAGAAAAAACCTACCAAAGAGCAGTTGATTGAGAAACTGGTTTCTTTCAGCGGAGAGCCTCAGAGATTGAATCTTCCCAGCGCACCGAAGCAGTTCATCCAGTATCTTGAGGAGGACAACAGACCCCAGGTGGCTCTGGATGTGGATTTCGAGAACGGCATGGGTATCAGCGTGGGACGTCTGAGAGAGGATACCGTATATGATTACAAGTTCGTAGGTTTGTCACACAATACCTTACGTGGAGCAGCTGGGGGAGCATTGCTTTGCGCAGAACTTTTGAAAGCACAGGGTTACATCACCAAAAAATAAAAGGTGAGTGGGGTTATGAACGAGTTACGCTATCAGCTGGATCTTATGCGCGCAATGAATCAGAAACTTAGCGCTAAGGAGAGAATGTATCGTCTGTTGTGCGATACCATGGATTATGCTTATATCTACTATTCTTTTGAAAAGAATACAGTCACTACGCTGGGAAAATGGGATGATTTCTTTGACTTCCAGATCGTGGACAGAAGAGATTTTATAAAACTTCAGGAGATGGTGGATGAACCGTATGTACTGGCACTCCGGGAAATGCTGTTTTTGGAAAAGAGCGGCCGGGAGATGGACTCTGTGGAATGTATGCAGAGGGGAAAGAAGACCTGGCTGCAGTTTTCCGGCAGGATTTTCTATGAGGATGGCAGGCCAACGGACCAGATTATTGTGGTGCAGAATATCACCAAGCAGAAAACACAGAACGAAGAGCTTCTCTACATGGCGTATTACGACAGTCTGACCGGACTGTACAACCGTAATTATTTTGTGCGCCTTCTGACCGAGTTCCTTCGCCGGGCCAAAGATGATAACCGGCTGGTCAGCGTGCTTGTTATTGATATTGATGATTTCCGCAAGGTAAATGATGGACTGGGAATCGTGGCGGGAGATGAACTGGTACAGCAGTTCGGCTCTTTCCTGAAGGAATTTAACGGGGATGATGTCATCGTCTGTCATCTGACCAGTGATGTCTACTGCATGGCCATTTATGATCCTTGTGGGAACAGAAGTGTAGAGCATATTCATAAGGAGATCGTCAAGCGCACCAGGGAGCCGTTTTATCTGGTGGGCGGGCAGGTACTGAACATCACCGTAAGCGTCGGTGTGGCGGAATATCCGGAGGCTGCGACTTCCGCACTGGAACTGATCAATTGTGCGGAGATCGTAATGTTCAAGGGAAAAGCCATGGGCAAGAACCGGATCCAGTATTTCGATACGCCGATCCTGAATGATTTCCTGAAAAATGTAGAACTGGACAGCAAGTTAAAAGAGGCTGTTTTTGAGAATAATTTTCTGCTGTATTATCAGCCACAGTATTATGCGGGCAACCGTAAACTGCGGGGTGTGGAGGCACTGATCCGCTGGAAGGACGGCAACGGCAGAATGATCAGTCCGGCAAAATTCATTCCCATTGCGGAGAAGAACGGAACGATCATTCCTATCGGCAATTGGGTACTGGAACAGAGTATCCGTACTTTTTCCGAATGGAGGAACCGTTACGGATCAGGCAAGTCATCACTGGCTTTTGATACGATCTACGCAGAAGGTCAGAGAAGATATATGGAATCACTGTCCTCATATGCAAGACAGTTCTTAGGACAGATGGAAAAGCCGGATGTTGACAGTATTGAAGGACTTTCACCGGCTATATCTATAGACCAGAAGTCAACTAACAGAAATCCGCGTTCTACAGTAGGTACGGTTACAGAAATTTACGATTATTTCAGACTTCTTTATGCGAGAATTGGAATTCCGCACTGTCCGAAATGTGGCAAGGAAATTAAGAAGCAGACAGTAGATCAGATGGTTGATCATATTATGGCACTGCCGGTTTCATCGGTTATAGTACGGCAGACAGGCGAATATCTTTCCCGATTTTCCGATACCGCGACAATTCGTCAGGCGATCTCCACCGCAACGCTGACGCTGCTGATGGATTCCCTGATGGTGATCGCCTGCGGTTTTATTTTATATGCGCAGAATGCACGTCTTTTCTATGTATCCCTCCTAATGATCTTTTTCTATGCGGTTGTTGTTCTGGCCTTTCGCAAACCAATCGAGCGCAGCAACCGCAGCGCGATGGAGCGTGATGCCAGACTGCAATCCTATTTCAAGGAAAGCATCGATGGCGTAGAGACGATAAAGGCGGCTCACGCAGAGGAACAAGTCAAAGAAAAAACGACTGGAAAGTTTTATGACTTTATCGACGCCATTTTGAAAAGCAGTGTGATTTCCGCTTCGCAAGATACCATTGTAGGAACTATCGAACTGATCTCCAATTCTCTTCGTGGAGCTGTTGCAAATACCAAAGAAGGTCGTGAGGGAATGGCTCTTGGACAGTATATCGCAGGAATGGGATTCTCAAATGTAGGTCTTGGAATCGCTCATTCTATGGCTCATACACTTGGAGCTGTTTATGACACACCACATGGTGTTGCATGTGCTATGATGCTTCCAATCGTTATGGAATACAACGCTGACTGCACAGGTGAGAAATACCGTGAAATCGCAAGAGCAATGGGTGTTAAGGGTGTTGACGACATGTCTGTAGAAGAATACAGAAAAGCTGCTGTTGACGCTGTTCAGAAACTTTCTGTTGATGTTGGAATCCCGACAAAACTGGAAGCTCTGAAAGAAGAAGACCTGCAGTTCCTCGCTGAGTCTGCTCACGCTGATGCATGTGCACCGGGTAACCCGAAAGATGCAAGTGTAGAGGATCTGAAGGCGCTCTTTAGAAAACTTATGTAAATTGATTTCTGTCCCTTTCTACTTCGATTGTACTCTATCGAATCATAGAACGGAATTTTCTGTGTGTAGAAATAGATTTACGGAATGTGCAACGTCTTGGAAGGATTCGCACAAATTTTTCTGTGGACAGAAATAGATTTACAGCAATCCGCGTTCTTTGAAGACGTCTCTTAGTTCTGCGGGCATGGATTCGGAGAGGGATTTGGCCAGGGTTTCGGGGGTGGCTTTGTGGTTTCCGAGAACCCATTGGACGGTCATGTAGATGGAGCCCTGGCAGTACATTTCTAACTGGAAGCGGATCTTGTCGGACATCTTTTTTCCGGTGTTTCCTTCGATCCGATCCGTGTAGAATTGTGTGATCAGTTCGAAATCGTGATCGCGCAAACAGTTCTGATCGTCATTTTTGAATGCCGCACGAAAGAAAAGTGTTTCTTTCTGAATGTATTGGAACTTGTTTACGAGGCTTTCGTAGACGGTCTGTCCTTCGCCCATATGTTCAAAGGATTCGATCAGTATCTTGTCAAAATACCAGTTGATCAGATCGTATTTGTCCTGAAAATTCCGGTAGAAAGTCTGGCGGGTCACGCCGCATTCTTCTGTGATTTCTTTCACTGTGATCTTCTCGACCGGAGCTTTTTTCATGCATTCTTTCATTGCCTCTGCCAGCCTGTATTTTACTTTTTCTCCTGACTTGTATGTTTCTGCCATAACTTTTTCCTTTCCACTCCAAGCAGTTCAAGCAGTTCTTCATGTGGGTATTCTTCGTCTTCCTGGTAAACATCCACGTAATTCATAGCAGCGCCTCCATCTACGAATGCCGGAAACAGGAATCCACATTCCGGCTCGCCCGGTTCATATTCTCCGCTCAATGGGCAGATCACGCACAAAATGTATTCATACATTCGCTCCGATTCTCCCTGTCGTATATGATCCAGTCCTTTCGCCGGGATATCGTATCTGTCATGAAACATATAAATCGCATAATCTTCATCTGCCTGGTAATGCTCCCCGATAATCTCATAAAATGTCTCCATCAGAGCATCATTTTTCAAGCCGCAGGCACGCATTCCCATCAGAAGTTTCCACATGCTGTCTGGATTTCTTTGATCATCTGAAAACTTATATTCCTTCAGATTTTTATTTGTTTTCGCAAACGGCACTTTCTTCGCAAGTGCCAGATTCTTCTCCTGTTCTGCCGGGCTTAGTTTCAGGAAACTGGTGTTGAATGTACCATCGATAAATCCATCGATGTCCATATAACTTCCGGCGATCCGGGTGATAGATGTCCGCTTTACTGTCATTCGTCTGGTCAGCGCCAGCATATCTTCTCGATTGATCATATATGTCCCCTCCGTACTGTTCACTTCGAATCTCTGCTTATGCAAACAATTTTCTTAAAAAGATTTCTGTCGGATCCGGTCTGTCAGCCCATGAAGTATTAACGGTTCTGCAACACTTGGCTTTTCTTCTTCCTCTTTTTCCTCTGCCTGCATGATCACATCACGCACCTTTTGCATTCTCTCATCAAGAGCAGCACTGATCTGTGCACAGTCCATCATCTCTTCTGCCAGATACTTGCTCTGCTCTTCCGGAATGTTCTTCTTATAACGAAGCTTGTGCTCCAGGCTTGCCCAGAAATCCATCGCGATCGTGCGAAGCTGCACTTCAACTGTAATCATCTTTTTCCCTTCTTTTAAGAAAATCGGAGTCTTCACGATCAGATGAAGACTTCTGTAACCGCTCGGCTTTGGATTTGCGATATAATCTTTTTTCTGAATCAGGATCACATCGTCCTGATCAAGGAAACATTTCGCAAGCTTGTAAATATCATCCTGAAATGCACAGATTACGCGCACCCCGGCAATATCCTGGATATTTTCTTCAATTGCACCAATTTCCAGCGGAATATTCTTGCGGCGAATCTTCTTTAACAGGCTCTCCATTGATTTCACACGCGTCTTAATACTCTCAATCGGATTACGGTCATATTCCAAAGAATACTGTTCACTCAGCACATTGAATTTCGTTTCTACCTCCATGATCGCACATTGATAATACGCCATCATCGTATTAACCGGCTTTAAGTTCTCCTGTACAAAATCAATAAATTCATCTGAAAGAAGACTGTTTCTCACGAAGTCCTCTTTCCTTTTCTCAATTCGTTCTCCCAATTCTCGTCTACCCATTCGTTTCTTTCAACTCTCTTTTCTTTCTTTTTATAAGATTGATCTGATCAGATATTTCCATTCTGCCAGATATTCTCTAAGCATATTGTTTGGCAGATACAATGGATTCGAACCCGCAGCGATTGCTTTCGCTGATTTCAGTCCCTGTCCCTTCGTAATCTGCATTGCCCGGAACATATGGAAATCATTTGTGATAATTCCCACGCTGGCACCATCTTCAATATATTTCTTACTATACTTTATATTCTGTTCTGTTGTCTTTGATTGATCTTCCAGAATCAGACGATTTTCTGCGATTCCGGCAGCTTCCAGATACTCTGCCATTGCCTGTGCTTCCGTACATGGTTCGTTATATCCCTGTCCGCCTGACACGATACAGATTGTCTCCGGGTTCTTCTCCAGATAATCGATTGCTGTATTCAGTCGGTGCTTCAGTACTTTACTCGGTCCATCTGCTCTCACTTGCGCACCAAGAACTATGATGTAATCCAGATTCTCATCTGCCTTCGCATGCATCTGACTGATGATACACCCTTCGATCATCACAAAAGAAAACACAAACACAAGCAATATTCCCCTGATTATCCACAATATCCATACCGGTAGCCTTATCCATCCATCCAAGTATGTAACTGCCGCACATCCTGCAAGTAATGCAGCCAGTGCAAACCAGATCAGAAAGAATCCTGTCCCGGAGCCATTTCCGCTCATCCAGAATCCATAACCTGCAAATATCACTGCAAATAAAATACATATTATAGTTGCTGTCATTTTTCGCTTTGTTCTCACTTTCCACTTTCTCCAAGAATCAGTTTAAGCAGTGTTTTATCAAGCATAATCGTCCGGTTCCAGGGATTCAGAATGATACCTTCAATCTCATTTTCCTGCACAGCGGACTGGAACAATGGTTCGATTGCTGTCAAAAATGTAGACAT
>OQVT01003312.1_pt1 | contig 10362 bp, 5 predicted proteins | sample 1691561 | NCBI WGS metagenome assembly OQVT01 (sample SAMN03418260, study PRJEB22391) | human gut metagenome | biome: human-gut; feature: organic feature; material: feces | host: Homo sapiens | place: Tanzania | collected 2013-01
TCACCTCATCCTTACCATAGTCGAAGCAGAGGCTGTCCCAAGCTGGATGCTCGTGGCGGTCGCCAGGATAGAAATATTGGTTAGGGTCGCCAGCAAGGTTGCCGAGTCCCTCAACCTCGTTCTTCACGGCGTGAGAATGAACGATGTCCATAATCACAGCTATGCCGTGCTTGTGGGCTTCATCAATCAGGGCTTTTAGCTCTTCAGGAGTGCCAAAGCGGCTTGAAGCTGCAAAGAATGAGCTAACATGATAGCCAAACGAGCCGTAGTAAGGGTGCTCCTGGATAGCCATTATCTGGATGCAGTTGTAGCCATCGGCAATGATTCGTGGCAACACATTCTCCTTAAACTCAGTATATGTGCCCACCTTCTCAGCGTCTTGCGCCATACCGATGTGGCATTCGTAGATGAGGAGTGGGGAAGTGGTTGGCTTGAAAGTCTTCTTCTTCCATGCGTATGGTTCTGCGTCCCATACCTGTGCCGAGAAAATCTTTGTCTCCTCGTCCTGCACCACTCTCTGTGCCCAAGCAGGAATACGCTCGCCGTGTCCGCCGTCCCAATAAACGTGCATCTTATAAAGGTCGCCATGCTTCATAGCCTTAGCAGGCAGTTTGAGCTCCCAGTTTTCGGTGCCCTTTATGCGCTTAGCTCTATACTTGTCGCTCTCCTGCCAGTTGTTGAAATCGCCTACGAGATAGATGTCGGTAGCGTTTGGTGCCCACTCGCGGAACACCCATCCTCCACGAGCTGTTTTGTGGAGTCCGAAATATTCGTAGCCATTAGCAAAATCAGAGAGAGTCTTCTTGCCGTTGTCGGTAAGTTGTGCGAGTTTATGTAGCGCATTTTCGTGACGTCCCTTGATAGCATCCTCGAATGGTTCGAGATAGCCGTCGTTCTTTACAAGCCCGATATGTTTTACTGCAGCGGGCTTAGCTGCCTTTTTCTTTACAGCCATAATTATTTTCAAGTTAGTAGTGGGTTAAGCCTTTATCTTAAAGATAGCTTTGTGGATGGCGCCTGTGCCGATGCAAGGCTGGTGTCCGTCCTGAGGGAAGAAGATGGCAAATTCGCCTGGCTTGCAGTTTACGAGAGTTTCTGCCTTCACACCAGGATATTTTGTGATGTCCTTCTCTTCGTTGTATTCCACCTCTGGCAGGTCGCAAAGAGGGGTGTAGCCGTATGTTTCAGGAGCATCGAGCGGTATCTGCACGTCGATCATTTTGCGATGGGTTTCGAAAACAGCCTCTTCCTCGGTCTTGCCGTTGGCAACAGCGATGTTCACAAACAAATCGTTGCCTACGATAGGGTGTTTGCCTACTTCGAGAGTTGCCAAATCGTGGGTATTGATAAACTTTACCATTTCCTCGAAAAGAGGGTTCAAAGAAACATACTTTCCGATGTTCTCCATTGTGTCTACTACCATAACCGTATAAGTTTTTGTTAAGTTGTTGAATATATAGATTTTATTCTCTTCTGAATTTGTCTACAAAGCGTAGTCTTTATTTGTCCACATAGCGTCTGCCACGCTCGTAGTGTCCTTTGGCTGTGATGGCTCCGTTGCGGTCTTTTTCCACGAAGTTGCCATCTCGGCGGTCGTCGACATAGGTGCCTTCAAAACGCTTGCCGTCTTTGTCTTCTTCTATCACCTTGCCGTTGCGCTTGCCATTCTTGTAGACGCCCTTAAATCGTGAGCCGTCGGCATAGTGGATAATCACTTCGCCCTCCACCTTGCCATTGGCAAACGAGCCTTCAAACACGTCGCCCGACTTCTTGGTTAGTTTGCCGTGGCCATTCTGCTTGTCGCCCTTCCAGTCGCCAACATATGTGTCGCCATTGTTCCAAACCAATGTGCCTTGACCCTGTTTGTCGCCTTCGAAGAAATGACCTGTATATTTGTCGCCGTTGGCATATTTCAATATTCCTATGCCAGTTCGTTCGCCCTGCACATAGTCGCCTTCGTAAACGTCGCCATTCTGGAATTTGTATATTCCTCTACCATTCTGAATGTCGTCTTTCCAGTCGCCAACATAAATGTCGCCGTCAGCATATCTGTTTGTGCCCTTGCCCGAGCGCTGGTTGTTTGCCCACATACCCTCGTATACTGTGCCGTCGCCCCAGTCGAAAGTGCCCTTGCCCGACTTCTGGTCGTCAGCCCATTGACCGTCATAGAAAGCTCCGTTTGAATAAGTGTATTTGCCTTTGCCCTGTCGTTTGTCTTTCAGCCAGTTGCCCTCGTATTTGTCGCCATTATAGTAATACATGACGCCGTGTCCCTGCTGATAGTCGCGATACCAAAGACCCACATACTTGTTGTTGTTGTTGAAATAATAAGTGCCCTGACCGTGCTGTTGGTTCTGAAACCATTCGCCTTCATATTTCTCACCATCGGCGAATGTGTAGACTCCATAGCCATGGCGCTTGCCTTTCACGAAGTTGCCTTCGTATGAGTTGCCGTTGTCGAAAACAACGTTGCCTTTGCCATGTGGCTTTCCTGCTGCCATCTCGCCTTTGTAAACTCCGTGTGTGCCGTCCATCGTTATGTTCATGGAACCGAGTGTAATCTTCTGCGCCGAAGCCGTCAAAGGTAATAAAAACAGGAATGCTGATATAATTATATTTTTCATTAAATTCTAATCTTGTTAAAAGGATTGATTCTGCTTGGTTGTAAGGATTGAACCTTTGTGGTTATAAGGATTGAACCTTTGTGGGGTTAAAAGGATTGATTCTTCAAACCAACTTCAAAAGTAATAAATTTCGAGCAATTTACAAAATGTATTAGTATTTTTTAGTACTTTTACTGCTGTTGCTCCCTTCGTTTGCTGCGACTGTCCTCATCAGCCTTTTCGATTAATCTCGTGGCGCCTTTCGATTACTCTCATTAGCTTGTGCGGTCTGTCGCGTTGTTTCTCGCTGTTTGCCCTCGTTTCTCGCTGTTACGTTAGTTTTCTCGTCCCTTGCCCTTAGTTTTCTTGCCCCTTGCCCTTATTCTCTCCTAAACCCTTTGCAAAAATACATCAACTCCGCATATAGCTGTCCGATTATGTCCGCTTATGTCCGATTTTGACCTCCTTTACTTTTGCCCTAAATAAGATTTTTCATTTTATATACAGGTTTATTTTATATTTTTCTTATTTTAAACTTGACTTTTAAAGATATTTATGATAACAATATTTCATTAAAATAATTTATATTGTTGTATGATTGCGGCCAATTAAAGCTTTGCGGTTTAATTTTGCACGCGCATGTAATAAGAAATAAATTATTTAATAAGCTAAAAACAATAAACTTTGGAGAAAAATATGTACAGAAATTTTAAATCTCAATTAGGTTATGAAAATGGTGAAAACAAAATAGATTCTTACGGCGTTGACCACAGTAACTTTTCCCTGCGCGATGAAGTGTCTTATCAAATGGCGAGAACCAATCGGGAAAACGAACTGATAAAAAACTACAACAATCAAGGCATAACGCAAGACTATCCGCAGTACAACACCAACTTTTGGGGCAACAATCCGGCTAACAACTATGGTTTCGGCACCTCTAACATCAGTGATAATATTGAAAACGTCACCAATTCGCTTAAAAATCAGAACTATGGTTTTGATACTAATACCAACAACCTTAAAACCATAGAAAGAATTCATCTCCTTGCCAACCATATTGATAGTCTTACCACCATTGATTATGTTAGCGCCACCCAAGCTCTTTACCTTATTGCGAAGGAAAGACATATTTACACCTGCATGATACTTGAAGTCCTTACCTATACGGTCGTTCCATGTCATAGAGAAATCAAGACCTTCGTTCAAAATCTTACCATAGTTGCCAGCCAATGACTTATTCTCAAATGAAACCAGCGGAGAAATCACAGCATGCTTGGTCATTCTGTGGAAGTAGTCGGCATCAATATTCAAGCGGCCCTGCAAAGTAGAGAGATTGAAACCTGCGTTGATTTCATCTACAACCTCCCACTGCAACCAGCTGAAATATGTATTATTCTGATAGCCAGGGAAAACAGTATTTCCGAATACACCAGAAGCACTATTACCGGTGGAGATGGATGCGAAGCCATCACTTGCTGCTACGTGGTCGTTACCCAACTTACCCCAGCTGGCACGAACCTTCAGATAATCGATAATTGACTGGTTCTTCATCCAGGATTCCTCTGAAATTACCCAAGAAGCACCTACTGATGGGAAGTAACCCCACTTGTCCTGATACTTAGAAGAACCATCAGCACGCATCGTGAACATCAAGTAATACTTGCTGTCGAAATCATAGTTCAAACGGGCAAAGTAAGACAAACCTCTAAACTTTGTTCCGTCATCACCCAATGTAATACCTGTTGTGCTGCCCTGTCCTAAATACAGATAAGAATCGTTGCCCTCTGGTACGTTAGGAGCAGAGCCCCACAAGTTCTTATAAGTTTCCTGACGCATAGATGTACCAAGCATGGCACCGAAATTGTGCTTACCGAAACTATCCTTATAGGTCAAGGTATTATCCCAAATATAGTTGTTATACTGGGTATTGGTCTTGGTCAAAGAAGTAGCATTGCTCTGCTGATTGCTTTCTACATAGTAGGTAGGAACAAAAGTTCTGCCATCAATATTCTGATAGTTGTAGTTGATACTTGTCTTGAAAGTCAACTTCTCTGGCACGATATTCAACTGAGCATAAAAATTGGTCATATACTGACGCAAATCATTCTTTGAATCATAGTAGTTGGCTGTAGCTACAGGATTCTTGAAGTTGTCAGACAATCCGATGCTCTTAGGCGCAGCATACTTTTCTGGCTTGGCATTCTCATTGTTATTATCATATACAGGTATCAAACCAGGAGTATTGAATGCTTGCTGCCATGCTGTATTGTTTGGCAAAATCTGGCTTGACTGGCTGAATACTCCATTGAAACCTACCTTCAACCACTTGGTTGCATCGTAATCTATGGCAGCACGGAAGTTAAGACGCTTGTAGTTGTTCTTCACATCCATGATACCATCCTGTGCCAAGTAGCTCATACCCAAAGAGTAAGTTGACTTATCGCTACCGCCACTGATACCAATACTGTGGTTGGTCATTACTGCTGTACGAAGAAGTTCGTCATACCAGTCGGTATTTGCTCCATAAGTCCACTTATGGAAATCACTGTCAGCATAGCTACCCCCAAAACGGTCGATAGAATTCTTGATCATTGGGGAGTAAGCATCAAAGTTTGCTTCCATCAACATGGTAGCATACTGGCTAGAGTTCGCCATCTTCAATACATTTGTAGCTTTCTGAATACCTACATATCCATCGTATGTAATCTTGGCACTCTGATTCTTAACACCCTTTTTGGTCGTGATGAGTACAACCCCATTGGCAGCTCTTACACCATAGATTGCTGCAGCAGAAGCATCCTTCAGAATTGTCATATCCTGAATATCATCATTATTGATGAAGTTGATGTCATCATAGAACATACCATCAACAACATAGAGCGGAGAACTGTTGCCGAAAGAACCGACTCCACGGACACGCACTGTAGGACCAGCACCAGGCGTACCACTATTTACGACGTTCACACCTGCAACCTTACCCTGCAAGGCAGACATAGGAGAAGAAGAAGGTGTAGACTTGATATCATCAGCCTTGATAACGGTGATAGGCGAAGTCAAATCCTTGGCCTTAGCAGAACCGTAACCGATGACTACCACATCATTGAGGTTCTGGAAATCATCGTTCAAAACTACTTTCAGGTTATCAGTAACCTTTAAGGTCTGAGGCTGCATACCAATATAAGATACATTAATAGTAGCCTTAGGGTTAACATCTTGGATCGTAAAGTTACCATCCATATCGGTAACGGTAGCCTGGTTAGAGCCAACGATCTTAATGGTCGCACCTATAATAGGGTAACCAGATGTGTCTAGGACACTACCTTTCACGACCTTATTCTGCGCAAAAGAGAACTGCGCAAAGCAAGAGAGTGTTAGAAGCAATAATAAATTCTTTTTCATAATTAAATCATTTTGTTCGTTACTTTTATTTAAGTTTAGAATTGCGGTGCAAAGTAAACACTTTTTTGTTTCATTAGCAAATTTTGGACTACTCTTTAACTACTCTACACTATTTGCCCACTACGCTATTACTACTGCATGAATAGTTAACTTATTGTTTTATAGAATGTTAAAGATACGCATATTTTTAGCCTTTTTTCTTTGCCCATTCACATATTTTTTGTATTTTTGCATGCGGAATCAATAACAACTAAACTTTGAAATATGTCACGAATAACATTTATCTACACAAATATACTATGTTTTTTATGCTTTGCTGGGCTGAACTGCAAAGCACAAACCTTCATGCCTATCATCACCAATTATAACTCGTTCTCCTATCAATTCGGTATTCAAAATTGGAGTTGTACCCAAGACGATAGAGGCACAATGTATTTCGGCAACAACGATGGCATACTTATCTATGACGGCTATGAGTGGACACATGCTGCTCTTCCCAACAAAGGAATCATCCGCTCTGTTCTTGCTGATGGAGACAGAATCTACGTAGGAACTTATACTGACTTTGGATATTTCACACGCGACAACCGAGGTCGTATGACTTATCACTCTTTGTGGCCATCTCAGTATAAATCACATAACGATGAGATATGGAATATCATTAAAGTGAAGGATCATATCTATTTCCAGTCTTTCTGTTCTTATTTCGATTACGACGGCAAACAGGTTACGCCTTATTTCAATAATAAGGAATTACCCCTTTGGTTCTACCCTGCCAGAAACAATGTCTATACTCAAATTGTAAACGGCGGAATAAGCCTGGTCAAGAATGGAAAATTTCTGCCAGTTCTCTCTGCCACTAAAGTAAATGGCGACAACATTATGGGCATGTACGCCCTTTCTGGAAACAAGACCTTGCTGATTACGCACAAACAAGGCTTCTTTATCATGGAAGGATCAGAGGCGACCCCTGTCCACACCAGTCTTGACGCAGAATTGTCGCGCTCTTTAGTCAACAGAACCGCTCTTCTTAACCCAACCACACTAATCATAGGAACCATCAAAAATGGTGTTTATGCTATCAATCTCAACAATTTCCAAGTAATATGGCACTACAACAAAGCCAACGGATTGCACAACAATACCGTTCTCAACCTCTATGTAGATAACAGCAAGAATCTCTGGGTAACGCTTGACAATGGCATTTCTCTGATACATACCGGTTTACCATTGTCGGTAATGAATATGGAAGGCTTCGGCATGACGTATGGCATGAGTATCATCAACAACCAGATGTATATTGCAACAAACCAGTCGGTATGGCAATATGATATGGCGAAGCACCAGACCATCAACGTATCAGGTTGCGAAGGCCAGAACTGGTACTTGGCGGCGAAGAACACCCAAGTGTTTGTTGGCAACAATAATGGTATCAAGAACATTGTTGGGGACAAGTCTTTCAATCTAAGCAATACCATCAATGGAAGTACTTGCCTCAGAGAATACCATCTCTTTGGACAACATGCCTTGATAGAGTCATCCTACACCATCTTTCATTTCTTCAGAAAAGAAGGTAACAGATGGGTTAACAGACAGGATATCAACGGCTTTAGTGCTCCTATCCGAGAATTCGAAATAGACAATACGGGCGTTCTCTGGGCAGCCCATATGAGTAAAGGTCTGTATCGGCTCACATTGTCAAAAGACCTTTCCCGCTTTACCAAAGTACAATATTATCCTTCGCTCAACAATGGGCCAGAACAGATGTTTCACGTCATGAACATCAATGGAAGAGTAGTCTTCTCTTATAATAACGGGCTATATACTTACGATGATATCCAAAAGGAAATTGTAGCTTACAAGGGATGCGGATGGCTCAGCAATACCGGCATCATCACCTCTTCGTTCATTGACAAGAACCAATATTGGGTGCTTAATAAAGACGGTTTCTGGTTGATCCAATCCAACGAACAAAACGGACACCCAAAGGCATTTATATCGAACACCATCTTTGGAAAAGAAATCAACAACTACGGCCATGCGATGTATACGCAGGGAGCCAATACCTATTTCTTCCTGAACGATGGCATTGGCCGATATAATGGCAAAGACATTCGTTCAAAGAGAAATCTGTATAAGATTTTCATCAAGGAGGTGACTACCAAGGGGAAGAACAACCATCAGGAATACCTGCCGATACATAGCAATAAAGAGGAGGTTGACTCAAGGGGAAATATGTTCTTCAAGCTATCTTATCCAAACTTTGATAACGAGAAACTGGTATTTTGTTATACGCTGGCAAAAAATGGCAAAAAGCTGACAGAGAAAAGTAGTTCACCAACCATCTCTTATAATAACTTAGATTACGGAAACTATACTTTTACTGCAATCGTCAAGAGCCTGAGCGGAGAGGTACTGAGCGATTCTATCGTCTATCAATTCTCATACCCAGCCCCATTTTACCTTTCTATTTGGGCATGGTTTGGATATGCCTTCCTGCTCTATGTCTGCGTATATGGCTATACTCGCTGGCATATAAACAAGATTGTACGCCGCAACCAAAAGGTGGCAGAAGCAAAACTGATGGTACAGAAGATGAAGGTTCTGGAACAGGAACGCATTATTGCCGAACAACAGAAGATTCTTCTAGAAAACGAATTGGAAATAAAAGGCAAAGAAACAGCAAGCATCGCATTCGATATGCTCGCGTTGAAAAACTCTATGGGCGATGTAAAGGAGCAACTCTTAAGCGGAATGCACCGGGGAACCTTAAGCTCACGGGATGTAAACAAGATTCTGATGCAGATGAAGAGTCAGGATACAGATTTATTCTGGAGTACATTTCAGAACAACTTCGACCTCATCCACAAGCGTTTCTTCAGAAATCTGCACGAGAAATATCCGGAACTTACCGCCAACGATATGAAGATTTGCGCCCTGCTGCGACTAAATCTTAACACTAAGGATATTGCCAACTTTACACATCTCAGCATACGAGGTGTAGAAAGCGTAAGATACCGTCTGCGCAAAAAATTGGGTATTCCTAGCGAGAAATCGCTAACAGACTTCCTGATAGAATTTGAGTAGGCAATCGCATATTTGGTGCTATTCAAAATAAAAAATACGCAAACATTTTGCTGATTCCATATTTTCTATTATCTTTGCATGAGATTTGCTGCATCTCAGCTATCTGAAAACAAAACAAGAAATATAAAACTACAGCTATATGAAGATAAATAATCTAAGCGAGCACAATTGCATCATCAACCGCTATCTGGCAGAGATGCGTGACTGCGATTATCAAAAGAACCGATTGCTCTTCCGCAACAACATTATGAGAATCGGTGAGTATGAGGCCTTTGAAATATCAAAGACTCTTAATTACGAAAAGACTGAGGTGACTACACCACTCGGTGTGGCCCAGGTCAATCTTCCTACCGAAAAGATTGTCATCGGTACTATATTCCGTGCCGGACTTCCTTTCCACGAAGGTTTCCTCAATATTTTCGACCACTCTGGCAATGCCTTTGTGAGTGCCTATCGCGAGTATACCAACAAGGAGCATACTGAGGTGGGCGTACATATCGAATACCTCGCCACACCTGATCTTACTGATAAGGTGCTCATCATTGCCGACCCTATGCTTGCCACAGGTATCAGCATGGAGATGGGTATGAAGGCTTTCCTCACCAAGGGCAATCCTAAACATATCCACATCGCCTGTGTTCTCGCTGCACCTGAGGGTATTGAGCACATCAAGAAAACCTTCCCAGAGGACAAGACTACCATCTGGTGTGCCTCTATTGATGAGGGGTTGAACGAGCATAAGTATATCGTGCCAGGATTCGGCGATGCCGGTGACTTGTGCTATGGCAGCAAGCTCTAAGCCGCAGGCTTTATAAATTCGTACGCTTTATAATAAAGTATAGCAACTCTACTCTGAAATACTCTTCACTCTTCACCTTTCGGGCCGAAACCCCTGTGTTTATCGGCATTCCGAGGGGTGAAGAGTTATTTGTATCTCTTCACCCACTCTTCACCACTCTTCACCGACAGGAACGGAAACAAATGCGAAAGACAGATAGGAAAATTGCAAATCAGCCAGAACTGAAGGGTGAAGAGTGGTGAAGAGTGGGTGAAGAGTGCCCGAACACTCTTCACCCCTCGGAATGCCCATAAACACTAGGGATTCGGAGCATTTGGTGAAGAGTGAAGAGATTTTCGTCTATCGCCTAAAAAAAGCAAATCAGACGTCTAAAAGGATATCAGATAAAACCAGTTCCGAGAACTGTTAAAGACAAATTTCCGACTAGCGATTGAAAGCTAGCCAATAGCCAAACACAAACAGCCGACTAGCGGA
>OQVT01003314.1_pt1 | contig 10362 bp, 7 predicted proteins | sample 1691561 | NCBI WGS metagenome assembly OQVT01 (sample SAMN03418260, study PRJEB22391) | human gut metagenome | biome: human-gut; feature: organic feature; material: feces | host: Homo sapiens | place: Tanzania | collected 2013-01
ATAGTATCTGGCAACTTACCTATGATAGAGCGGTGTTCTTCCATTTGAATGTAAAGATATGATTTTTTCATCTCTAAAAGTTTATCAACAACATCTTTACGCAAAAAGAAAAACATACTGTCGTCACATATAAAACTGGTAGACACATCTTCATTGGCGAAAGTATATGCCAGTCTATCCATATCAAATGTCAGTTCTAACATTTGACATATTTCAGAAGAGAGGCAAACAAAACTTTTGTATTTGAACCTTTTTGTAGTCCATTCAGAGAAACTGTATTTAACAAGAATACTAACATTATCTTCTGTATGTTTCGTCTGTGTATTTATTAGTTCACGCCATGATAATTCCTCTAAAAAGGCATGGTCATACTCCTTGGTGAATTCTACAAATTCTAAATCAACTTCATCAGGGGATATTTCTTTTTGTACAAGAAAAGAATTCCATTCCAAATATATATTTGCATGTTTTTCACTCATCATCTGGCAACAAGTTCCATAAAGCAAGATCCAGTCACCATCTCTATTTGGAAGTTTTGTCATAATTAGGCTGGCTTGCCAATCTGACACATTTGCTTTAATCCAGTTTCCCAAATCTTCATTTCTTTGAGGCAATAAAAAAACAGTGAATAGGTTTCTCTTTTGCAGTACAATTGGAAATGACGGATCTATTCTTACGAGAGGTGTACGAAAAGTACCAACATACTCATTTTTAAGTTTACCATTCAGCAATAACCACCCATAAAGCTCATACAATGCAGCCTGCCCATATTTAAATGCATACTTATCTTTGAGTTGTCTACGGTAACTAACTTTTTCGTATTCTTCGTTTTGTAACATTGAACAAACATCTTGGTCATAGCCTAAACACTCTGCCATATTTTGCAACATACCATAAATCTGGCTAGAAGTATAATATGTCTTATGGCAATAATCTGGTATAAAGAGTGGTCTTATATAAAATTTGTCGTAATCATAATCAAAAACAGAAAACAACGCCCACTTTTTTTCTATTTTATCTGACCATTTCATATCTGCGTACTTATAGAGCAATTCTCTATTGTGCAGTTGACGGAAAGTTACTTCAGCATAGCTATAAAGCGTCTCCAAATCATCCAATAGTACAACATTGGTTGTGGTATGATTCTGTAAATATTTTTCCAATATGTCGATACACTTCTTTAATGTTTTCCAATCTTTTGAGTGCAGCCCTAAGCCTGCAATAACAGATATAACAGCCTCACGGACAAATGGGTCACTTGTATTTAGCAATAATGAGCAAATGCGCAAACCTTCATCATTATTCTTCTTTATTATCAAAAATGCTTGTTTGCAAAAATTCTCTCTATATTCCATATCAGTGATGCCGCACATAAGCAATGCAAATGCCAGCAAATCAGCATTTTTGAATTTATTTGAAACATATCTGTCATGCAATATGGAATATGCTTCTTGCATAACATCATAAGTTGCATACTTGCTGTTCCAATATTGGTCCAATATGCTTCCACTCTGTTTCGTAAAAAATGGAAGAAATGAAGAAATATAACCTATATTATAAGTAGATACCTTTTCATACAAAGCATTAAATAGATGTTCTATTATTTTTGTCGTACACTCTGTTTCTGTTAAAATTGTGACAAACGATTTTCGTCCATTATCAGAAGTGAGAAATATATCCAAATTATCTATAGCAGCATTTATAACCTCTGGATTTGGCATAATTTCGAACCATTCTTTGTTATAATGTATAGGTACTAGGTAGAAAAGACTTTTTATTATATCTTCTGCCAATGTATGACGTTTATCTCCAAATAACTTACCTTTATTACTATCAATAAACGACTTGAATTCTTCCTCCTCACCACACCTATGCAGTAAACTTTTTGCTATGTGAAAACCTGCAACCATATCATAAGTGTACTGTACTTGTTCTTCACCATTGTTTTTTTCAATAGTAAAGCACAAACCTTCGTTTATTAGATCGTAGACTTTGTCATCAAATATTTTTGCAAATTGATTATAAAAATCCAAATAGCGAGTATCGTTTTCAAAAAGAAAAAAAGATGCCCTATGGAGATTTTTTTCTAATTTATGCTTTGCCAGTTTGTCTATTTTACCTTTATGCATGGATATATTTGATAATAGTTGATTACTATAATCATCCATACACGAAACTAAAGAATAGTTGTTGACTACGATATTACTTCTGTTTCTGTTCGTAATACAGAAGATTTTAAGCAACAATGGATTTTCAAAAGCTCCAAAATCTTCAACTGTAGCATTTCGTATTTCATATTTACTGAAATATTTATCCACGGTTACTTCCAAATCCTCCTTTACCAACCCATTTAGTAATATATGGTTATCTACCTCTGTATAATTATCCACCCCATATATAGCTTGTAAGTAATCGGTCTTATCACGGCACGTTGTCACAAGAAGCAAGTGAGAATGCTTATCCAACAGAACTTTTAATGCAGGTAGCTCTTCCTTCCATATTTCTTCGTTTGGCGCAGTTTCATTTAAACCATCAATTATAATAGGCAACTTACAATGATGAACTTTGGCCAAGAAATCCAAACAGTCGAGCATATCGGAAAATGACATACTACCATTAAGGCCTAATCTTTCTAATACGAGAGATTGGAAACTATAACAATTTCGGAAAGAGCTTCCCATGAAAAACAAGACTGGCTTATTTCTTTTCAGCATATTATCTGTCAGAGAACACGCTAAATGAGTCTTTCCATACCCTGGTTTTGCAAAAACCTGAAAATATTTTCTACTTAACAATAGGAGGAAAGAATACAGGTTTTCTTTAGAGAAATCGTCATCTTTAGTCAAAACGCTCTCTAAAGCTCTCGCTCTTCGTGCCAATTCTGTCAGATAGTCATTCAATCCTCCATATTCGTCACGTTCCTGAGAATATATTTGTTGGAATTCTTCATTAACTATTTGAACACGAATTTGTCTGTTATTCCAATAATCATCTATCAGAGAAAGTAACTCTTCTGCTTTAGATACAATGTTGTCCCTATTATAATATAGGGAGTATATCTTATCTATTAGCCGATAACGAAGTTCAAAATCTTCTTGGTAATAATTAATAAATCGGTTTGATAATTTACTGTATCCCCAATCATAAGTATTTAAAATAGGCATCTTCCTATCATTATCAGCATGCTTTTTCAGTCGGGAAATAAAACCATTGATTTTTTGACTGGCAACATTCTCGTCAACAACACTTAACAGGGAACTTTCAAAATCACTAGCCGTATGAAGTTCCACATCATATTTACGTTTGAGAACTTCCAACGTAGTGCGTGAAATTTCAAAGAGTTTATTTAGTCCAATAAACTTCTCGCCAAAATAGTATTTGAAAATTCCATTAAATAGGGATGAATTCTTTAAGTAAAAGTCCTCAAATATCTCTCTATGCCAGCTTGCAAAATCACAAGAACAATTGATTATTCTCAAATCGGCAACCAATTTATCCCACTCTTTTTGGACAAAACTGCCTGGTGTACAAACTATCCATAATTTCAAATTGGGACGATATGACATTGATACTTCAAAACCCTTTCGAAGTTCTTTTTTGTGATCTGCATCCAAAGGAGAATTGCTATCATCTTTTGCTCCTCTCCAATACTTGGCTTGCCATCCTAAGACATCACCTTGATTATAGGTTTTACCTCCGAAAGTTAAGGGCTTTTTTAGTTCAATATAAAACTCTGAACCTGGTGTATTATAGAAATACTCAATTTTTCCATAATCTTCAAACATACAAGAAGCAACATGGAAACAAAAGTGCTCAAACTCCAATCTCTCATCTCCATGGTTTTTCAAAAGAGCCCAATTTATAATTTCACTCATGACAAATCGTTATTTGTGGGTAATAGGGACAGTTCCCATGACATAAACTTTTATGCATACAATCCACTGTGCAGGTAGATTTGCACTTTGTCCGATAGGAGTTAAACTTATGGTTCCAAATATCATAGAAAGCAAAATCTTTCAAGCTATACGAATCCTTTCCTGCACTGAAGGAACATGGAGATACATTCATTTTGTGGTCTATGTAAACTGAAAAGAAAGCACCTTCACATGTATCGATAAATGAAGGATTTATATGCGAAAATTTTAACAACATTGGTACAAAGCAAGCATCAAAGCCAAAACGAGGTCTGGCAATTGACGTTTCGTCAACAAGAGACAAGAACGCACGAAAAGACTTGCTATCTTGAATAACATCTTTTGCATTTGCTCTACCGGCAGGTTTATAAGTCAAAAAAATAATGGCATTTATACCATTTAGCAGCTCATTATAACATCCTCGCAGAATCTTACACGCTTCTTCTAAATTATTCTTAGACAATACATAATGGATATTTGTCTTGATTCCTGCATCTATTAGAAGAGCAAGTTTCTTCTTTTCTAAATCAGCCATAGTGCTTACAGACAAAGCCACAGCGCCTATTTTCCCAGATAAGCTACCGCAAATCTTAGGAGTTAATTGCATTCCATTGGTCGTAAAGTTGGGAACTATTGAGCGTCGACAAGTTTCCACTATAATTTCTAGGAAATTTGGATGTTCAAGTGGTTCCCCACCACCTAAGGCAACTTGAAAAACATTGCCATATTGAGGATGATTCATAGAGTCTAATATGCGGCAATAATCCTCTACACTAAGAAATTCATTATTAATGCAACTATCTTTATAACAAAACGAACACCCCTTTGAACAATGATTGGATATAGATATATCTGCCAATTCTGGTACAGGGGCCCATGTCGGATTATCCTTTATTGTAGTTCCCCATCGCATCGTCATACCTGTTGTCGGGTCTGCTATAAAATGATAGTCAGCAATATGTCTTTCTAACATAATTAATACTGTTCTACTTGAGTTGCTCCAAAGCCATTCAATAAATCACTTATCTTCCTATTAAGTATAAGTTCTCCTTTTATATAGGCAAAAAGATCAGCCTCGTTCATCTTCAAAGGATCTGTATTGTCACCATTCATTTCCAAAGTTTCTTTTGAAATAGAACTTCCATCATCGGTATTAAACTGCATTAAGCAAGAATAAATCTCATGCTCGTGAAGATAACTTACCGTTCCGTTTTCTAAAAGATAATTCTTCAATGCTTCTGCGATGCGAATGGTACCTTTCATGTTTTTAAATTCTCTGAAGTTATCCAAAAAACAATTCACTATATTTAAATTCATTGTCACTATATAGCTTACAGAACTACTATTTGTAACAAAATCTGTACGTATTTTCATTATTAATTCCTTATCATTTAATGTTATTGTTGACTTTACTCCAGTCTTTATTCATCAATTCCTCGATGATGCTATGAATCTTCAAGGCATATTTCGTTCTAGGATGATTGCCATACTGTGTTCCTCTCAGAATACCTTCATAGAAGATGGTTACGATGATTTCAGTCTGTTTTCTGTACCTCATATATTCCTGTTCATCATATTTCTTGTTATGCCAATAGTAGGAACTTGCCCAATAGCGCTTATGGTTATCCAGCATCTCCGTTGCCAGGAAACCATATTTGATGAGTGATGCCTTCTTGGTCTTCATCAGTTCATTCATCTTACTGTGGAACAACAGAAAGGCATTGAACGACATTCCTTCCATGATGGCTTTCCATTCTGCACTTTTTTTCTTGACAAGAGCTTGGTCAGCCTCTACTTTTGCCGTAACCTCATCCTCTTGTTTCATTCGCTCTTCCAGATAGGTGGTGTCCCATTTCCTCCATATCAGTTTCTTGATATACCCATCCAGTTCCAAGGCAAACTTACCTTCTTCTGTCCCTTTGACATGGTATTTCTCTTCCAACAATGGTGTACGCATCTTCGACGTGATCTGATATACTATTGTTGTAATCCGCAGTCGCTCTGTACCGGCATCTTCTCCTGAGCCGATAGTAAATACGTAACCATTTCGTTTTTCGCCGTTTTCTTCCTCGTAGTCAACAGTTACGATGTTATCCTTTTCGGCAGGTTCGTCTGCCTTTTTGTCAATGACAACGGCGTTTCTTTCCTGGATTGCCTTGAGCTCGTTTTCAAGGTCTTTGTCTGAAATAGTAACCTGCGGTTCTTTTACTGTGATTCCGCTGAGGTTGCTTACTTCAACTTTAGGGAATACATCGTATGTAACTGAATATGTAAGATCCTTTGTCAAGTCCAGCTCTGGAACTTTTTCCATTGCAGGCTGCTGGTACGGAAGCGGTCGGTTTTCAGTTTCTTTTTCAAAAATTTCATTGAGCGAACTGTCGATGATTTCGCTTAGAGCATCAGCCTTGATTCCTTCGCCGTATTTTCGTTCAAGAATGTTTGCCGGTACATGGCCTTTTCTGAAGCCAGGAATCTGCGCATTCTTAGTATATTTTGTCAAAACTCCATTGTAAGATTCCTGGACATCTTTTTTCGCAATGGTTACTGTCAGTTTAACAGCTGATTTTTCAAGACTAGTGAATTCTGTTGTGAGTTTCACTTTTTGCTCCTTAAAAATTGAAATAAACTGCTTCAAAACGATATTTTTAAAGCGGCTCAATATAACAAAAAAGCGATTCAGATGCCCTGAATCGCTTTTAAATTTAGAGCGGAAAACGGGAGTCGGACCCGCGACATCCACCTTGGCAAGGTGGCGCTCTACCACTGAGCTATTTCCGCAAAAAAAGAATAGTGCGAAAGGAGGGACTTGAACCCTCACGCCGAAGCACTAGATCCTAAGTCTAGCGTGTCTGCCAATTTCACCACTTTCGCTAGATTTGTTTTCGACGATGTTTAGAACTTTATAGAATAAATTAAAAATTGTCAATACTGCTGATTTCTTTTTTTATTTTTTTAATTGGCAAGAACACCGGGTTTTGTAAATTCAGCATAAAAATTGAATGAACCGCATAAAAATCGCGTCAATATATGATTTTATTTTGATTATGCTCTGCTTGCCTTGAATTTATTTTGCGAATAAATAGAATAAATGGAAAAAAAGGATGTTTTATGGAATTTCTTGAGCTTTGCAAAAAACGTTATTCTGTCAGGGATTTTTCTTCATTAAAAGTAGAGGAAGAAAAGTTATCAAAGATTCTTGAGGCGGGGCGGCTTTCTCCGACTGCGAAAAATTCCCAGTCGCATCGCATTTTTGTCTTAAAATCTGATGCCGCGCTGGAAAAAATCCGCAGGGCGACTCCTATGGCGTATAATGCCCCTCTGGTTCTTCTTGTGTGCTACGATTCCAAGGAAAGCTATAAAAATCCTGCGGACACCGTCTGTGTGAATTATGATGGCGGCGAAGTTGATGCGGCGATTGTGGTTACCTCGATGATGTATCAGGCTACGGAGCTGGGACTTGGCACTTTGTGGGCAAGAGGTTTTGACTCGGCGAAAATAATTGATGAGTTCGCCCTTCCGCCTGAGTTTCGCGTTGTGTGTCTTCTGGATATCGGCTATGCGGCTGATGGCAGCATGCCTAGTGAAAGGCATTTTTTAAGAAAAAATATTTCAGAAACTGTAAAGGAACTTTGAATTGGAACTTTATCTTGTGCGGCACGGTCAGACTGTATGGAACAAAGCCGGAAAACTTCAGGGGCGGACTGACATTGAGCTTAACGAAAACGGAAGGGAAGCTGCCGGAGAACTGGGGCGGGCCCTTGAAAATGTTGATTTTGACAAGATTTATTCTTCACCCTTGATAAGGGCGTATGAAACCGCATGCCTTATAAGGGGGCACAGGAATATTCCGATTATCCGTGATGAGCGTCTTCTGGAGATAAGTTTTGGAGACGGCGAGGGTGACTTGTGGGAAAGCTGGAACCGCCCGGAAAATCCGTACTCCGCTTTTTTTAATGACACCGGAAATTATGTTCCGCCTCCTCATGGCGAAACTTTTGAGCATGTAATGGAGCGCACTAAAAATTTCATCCAGTCTGTGATTGAGCCGCAGTTTAATATTTCAAAAAGGATTATGATTGTTGCCCATGGCGCTCTGGACAGCGCGATTATCTGTTATCTTGAAGGAAATTCCAAGGAAAATTTCTGGGGAAAAGGGCTTTTAAAAAATTGCCAGGCTGTTGTATTTGAATTTGATGGAAAAAACTGGCGCAGAAAATAGTTCTTAGCCTGTTGAATCGCTCTATTTAAAATAATAAAATGAATGCTGCAGGAACTTTTCATCTCTTGATAAGTTCTTTTTGTGAGGTTTTTATGGTTTCGCAGATAATTGTCGTTTCAATTTTTCTTGTTATGTTTCTTCTGATTATTGCTGACAGATTTCCTCGGCAGTATGTGACATTGATTTGCGGTGCGCTGACATTGCTCCTTGTGTTCGTGGCGGGAATGTCGTTCGACAATCGTTTTTTCAATGCCGGTTATAATCCCCTGCTGTCGATAAAAGAAACTTTGAACGTCCACAGTATTTTTACTCCGGGCTTCTGGTATGCCGCCGGCGAGTCTGAGTCAAAGGGTATAAACTGGGCTACAATTCTTTTTATTGCAGGAATGATGGTGATGGTTGAAGGTATGGCGCGCACCGGTTTTTTCAGGTGGCTCTGCATGCGGCTCGCCAAGGCTGTTCATTATAAGGTTATTTCGATTTTTATTGCTTTTATGATTATGTCGTTTGTGCTTGCGATGTTCATTGATTCAATAACGGTAATCCTGTTTCTTGCGGCGGTTTCCGTGGAGCTTTCCCGTCTGCTTAAGTTTAACCCGGTCTCGATGATTCTTGCGGAGGTTTTTTGCGCTAATCTTGGCGGTTCTGCCACAATGTGCGGTGATCCGCCGAATATAATCATAGGCACTTCTCTTGGATATTCGTTCGCGGAATTTCTTATGAACACAGGGGAAATCGCGCTGGTTTGTCTTATATTCACCGTGCTGTATTTTTATTTTATGTGCAGAAAACAGTATTCTGCCGTTTCCTCTGATGTTGATGTTTCCGCTTTTCCTTCGCCGGAATCTGCGATTACAGATAAAAAAGGCTTTGCGGTAAGCTGCGTGATTTTTCTTGTCGCGGTAGTTCTTCTTGTTACTCATTCAAGCACCCATCTTTCTGTTGCTACGATTGGTGTTGGAATAGGGCTTGTTACGCTGATTGCATCCGCAAGGCATATAAAGGAAATCCTGAGCCGCATTGATTATCAGACGCTTCTTTTTTTTGTGGGGCTGTTCATTGTTGTAGGCGGCCTTGAGCAGACGCACGTCCTTGAGCTGATTGCGATGTTTATTGAAAAAATTTCCGGCGGAAACCTTTACGGCATGGTTGCAATTATTACCTGGATTTCTGCGCTTGCCTCTGCGTTTATTGATAATATTCCTTTTGCGGCTACAGTAGTTCCGGTTATTCAGAATCTTGCTTCTGTAACCGGCGCGAATTTCCTTCCTACAATGGCGTGGTCTCTTGCGATTGGAACTGATATAGGTGGCTCTGCTACGCCGATCGGGGCTTCTGCGAACGTTGTCGGAACTTCTGTCGCGGCGAAGGCCGGTCATCCGGTCGGCTGGGGAAAATACTGCAGGCTCTGCGCTCCAATAACTGTAATTGTCCTGCTTATAAGTACGATTTTTGTTTTTGTCAGATACCTTTAATGGTGTTATAATTGTTCTGGCTATGAAACTGATGTTTCGGGCATGACTCTGAAAATGCGATATTTACTGGTTTTTAAGTTTTTTGCATTTCAAAAATGAGGGGTACTTATTATGGAGAAACAGATTATTATTTCTATAAGCCGTGAATATGGCAGTGGCGGACACGAAATTGGAAGAAAACTTGCCGAAAAGCTGGGGCTTCCGTTTTATGACAGGAATCTTCTTGATGAGGTTGCAAAGAACAGCGGCTCGGACGTAAGCGAATTGTCTGCCTATGATGAAAAGCCGCGTCACTTTTTTGTAAGCAGAAGCGTCCGCGGGTATTCCAACAGCCCTGCCGAGAATATTGCGGAGCTCCAGTTCGCGCTTTTAAAGTCAAAGGCCGCGGACAGTGATTCCTTTGTTGTTATAGGGCGTTGTTCCGATGAGCTTTTTGATGAGATGCGGGATGTGTTCGTGTTAAAAATATTTGAAAGCGCGGACATGGTTGTTATAAATAAAATCTACGGAAGCGCACGTGAAAAAGCGGACAGCACAACTGTAACTGGAAAAATTCTTGCCGAGCACGCAAAAAAATACCATCCGAATGTTGTCTATGCAAAAGAATTTGAAGAAGCCGCTCAAATCATAGAAAGCGAGCTGAACAAAAAGTCCGATGCAAAAGATGGATATGTTTTTGTTACAATGGGAGCCGGCGACAATTTCAAAGTCGGCAAAATGGTTCTTGAAAAATTTAAAGTTTAGGAAAAATATA
>OQVT01003316.1_pt1 | contig 10355 bp, 10 predicted proteins | sample 1691561 | NCBI WGS metagenome assembly OQVT01 (sample SAMN03418260, study PRJEB22391) | human gut metagenome | biome: human-gut; feature: organic feature; material: feces | host: Homo sapiens | place: Tanzania | collected 2013-01
TGAATCAAACCGAATCCGAGAAAATAGAACTTTAGAATTTAAAGAAGATTTAACCAACACATTTCTAAAAACTGTAAGTGCCTTTTCTAATTATGACGGCGGAATTATTCTATTCGGTGTGAATGACTGCGGAATCCCTGTCGGTCTTGGAAATCCCAAATAGACTTGTCTTGATATTGAAAATAAAATAAACGATTCCATACATCCGCAGCCAGATTATTCTCTTAAAATTGACGGGCAAAATAAAACCGTTGAGCTGAAAGTGAATGCAGGAAAAAGCAAGCCATACACATACAAATCAAAGGCATACAAGAGAAACGACACAACCACCATCGAAGTTGACGAGCTTGAATTTTCTCGTCTGGTATTGCAGGGAAAAAATATAAGATTCGAACAGCTTTCAAGTGAAAATCAAAATCTTAAATTTTCTGTTCTTGAAGAAAAATTGATTCAAAAAATCGGAATAGACAGACTGGACAAAAACATCTTAAAAACCCTGAACCTTTTTTCTGACTCTGACGGATTTAATCACGCGGCGGAATTGCTTTTGACACAAGAATTCCGGGAAGTGCATAATTGTCCAGTGCCATCTGTGTCCATTCTTTTGCTGCCGTAAGATGAAGCGGCTTCTGGCAGAACGGTCCGAATGTTACGACAAGAATATCTGTCGCAGAAAGTTTTTCCCCGATAACACCGTCGCAGAAGTTTTCTATTCCGCAGTTGTCGATGTCGCAGAAAATAAATTCAATTCCAGAAAGCTGCTCACGGGTATTTCTTCCTGTACAGGTAACCTTTGCGCCTTTTTGCAAAAGAAGCCGTGCAATTTCAAGACCTGTTCCTTTTGTTCCGCCAATGACGAGAGCGTTTTTTTCTGCAAAGATTTTTTTTTCCATGTGCAATATTATAGTGTAAAGAGCGTAAAATTAGTATACTGTAGATATGAATCTTGACAAAATCGTAATCGTACTTTCACGGCCCGAAGAATCGCGGAACATCGGCGCTGTGTGCAGGGGAATGGCCAATAACGGAATTCACACGCTACGTATTGTAGGCGACAGGAATTCCATTGATGTAGAAAGAGTTCATATTCTTGCAATTCACGCAGGATATATTTTTGACAGAGCTGAATTTTTTGATTCAATTACAGAAGCAATAAAAGACTGTGTTTGTGCAGCTGCTACCACACGGCGTAAAGGAAAAAAACGCGGCGGAAAATTATTTCTTCCCGAAGAATTTGCTTCTATGGCAGACACTGTTACCGGAACAAAAGCTTCTGAAGGCGGAAAAGTCGCTGTAGTTTTTGGCAATGAACGTACAGGTCTTGAAGATGATGAAGTCAACGAATGTACAATGGGAGTTACAATTCCGTCCAGTGACGAATTCGGTTCGCTTAATTTGAGCCATGCCGTTCAGATAATAAGCTACGAACTTTTCAGAAAAAATGACACAAAGCGCACTGGGTATACACCTGTTTCCCTGGAGAGACTGGACAAAACCGTGGGTACAATTTCGGACAGTCTCAGAAAAATCGGTTTTTTTTCGCGTACAGGAAGTGAAGCAATGGAACAGTTCTGGCGTACTGTACTTTCACGCGCATCCCTTACCGAAGGAGAAGCGCAGTATATAGAAAAAACGTTTGACAAAGCAGCAGGACTTGCTCAATCACAATGTCCCAAAGACGAAAGTCGCTTAGAAATTCAATTATAAAACCGGTCTGCAGACAGACGCAAAATTAAACCGTTGCGCTAAGTGAAAAAATGCTTTAATATTAAAGAATATGTCCGACATTTGCAGCAAAAATCATGATCTGGCGGAACGTCTTTTGTCCCGTTTTTTAAGATACGCAAAAACTTACAGCGAAAGTTCTTCAGAAAAAGCCGACAGCGGAATTATGCCCAGTACACCGCAGCAAAAAGAAATGGCGTCTCTCCTTAATGCCGAACTTTGTGGCCTCGGGCTTAAAAATGTTACTACGACCGCGGACTGCTATACATACGCTTTTCTGGAAGCAAGTGCCGGCCGTGAAAAAGATGAGCCGTTCTGTCTTATTGCGCACATCGATACATCGGAAGAAACCAGCGGCAAAAACGTACAGCCGGTCGTGCATAAAAACTATGACGGCTCGGTTATTCAGCTTAAGAATTCTGTTGTTCACGACCCCGCTTCTGATAAAGAACTTGCGGCTGCAGCAAAACAGCGTGAGACAATAATTACTTCTGATGGAACAACTCTTCTTGGTGCCGATGACAAGGCCGGTGTTGCAGAAATTGTAACGGCTGTAGAATATCTGGTAAAAAATCCGCAGATTCCCCACGGTGCAATAGAAATTCTTTTTTCACCAGATGAAGAAACAGGTCACGGAATGGACAGGGTTCCGCTTGAGCTTTTGAAGTCAAAGTACGCATACACTGTAGACGGCGGAACTATGGGCGAACTCGAAACTGAATGTTTTAACGCTTACAAAAGTACCGTGTCTTTTACAGGAAAGCCAAAGCATACTGGAACAGCGCGTCCTGACATGGTAAATGCCGTAACTATGGCCTGTACATTTCTTTCTTATCTTCCAAAAAATGAAGTTCCCGAGGCAACTGACGGCAGACAGGGCTTTTATGCGCCTATGTCTATAGAAGGTTCAATGGAGGACGCAAAAGTTGTGCTGTTTTTGCGTGACTTTTCGCAGGAAGGAATGGAAGAAAGAAAGCGTACTGTAGAAATGGCTGCATCTCTTGTGGAAAGAAGCTGCGGCGGACACGTAAGTGTAGAACATACGCTTCAGTACAAGAATATGCATGATGTAATGCAGAAAAATCCTGCCGTGGTGGAGCGTCTTGTAAAAGCATACCGTAATTGCGGAATGGAGCCTGTTTTTCCACCAATCAGGGGCGGTACAGACGGTTCGCGGCTTTCTGAAATGGGTATTCCCACACCGAATATTTTTACAGGCGGTCATAATTTTCACTCAAGATATGAATGGGCAAGTCTGGAACAGATGGTTAAGGCAACCGAGGTTCTTGTGGAACTTGCATCAAATAAATAAAAAAAGGAATCAAAATGTACGAATATCAGATTGAAGGCGGTTTTCCAATAAAAGGAACAATCCGTGCCTGCGGAAACAAAAATGCGGCTCTTCCGTGTATTGCAGCGTCCATGCTTACAGAAAAACCGGTAATACTCAGGAACATTCCCGAAATAGAAGACACAGGGGTTATGCTTCTTATTCTTCAGGCTTTGGGAGTTGAAGTCGAAAAACTGGAACACAATACCTGGAAAATTCAGGCAAAAGAAATAATCCGCAACGATATACCTGCTGAACTGAGCAGAAAAATAAGGGCTTCAATTCTTTTTGCAGGACCGCTTATTGCAAGAACAGGAAAAGCCATTATGCTTCCGCCCGGAGGAGATGTAATTGGCCGCAGAAGACTGGACACGCATTTTATTGCTCTTCAGGAACTTGGTGCACGCGTTTCTATAGACAGTAAATTTGAGTTTACTGCCAATAAGCTTGTAGGAAAAGATATCTTTTTGGACGAAACTTCAGTTACCGCAACAGAAAATGCACTTATGGCTGCAGTTCTTGCAGAAGGGCGTACTGTAATTACAAACGCTGCGAGTGAGCCGCATGTTCAGGATTTATGCACAATGCTGAATATGATGGGTGCAAAAATTACCGGTGTAGGAAGCAATATTCTTTACATCGACGGTGTGCCATCTCTTAACGGCTGCGACTTTACAATCGGTCCTGATTTTATGGAAATAGGTTCTTTTATTGGTCTTGCAGCTGCGACTCACGGGGCAATTACAATTACCGGTGTCAATGAAAAACAGCTGCGGCCGTTGCGTGTAGGTTTTAGCAAACTGGGAATCCGCTGGGACATAGACGGGGACAGGCTTTCTGTTTCTGAAGATCAGGAAATGCGTGTTAACACAGACCTTGGCGGTATGATTCCCAAAATAGATGACAGTCCGTGGCCTGGATTTCCGCCTGATTTGACTTCCATTATGACGGTTGTCGCCACCCAGGTAGAAGGAACCGTGCTTATTTTTGAAAAAATGTTCGAAAGCCGCATGTTCTTTGTAGACAAACTTATAAGCATGGGCGCACGCATTACTCTTTGTGACCCGCACAGAGCGGTTGTAAGCGGCCCCAGTTCACTTCACGGCGACCACCTTGTATCTCCCGATGTAAGAGCCGGAATGGCAATGGTTATAGCTGCGATGGCTGCTCACGGTGAAAGTCGCATAAGCAATGTTTACCAGATAGAGCGCGGTTATGAACATCTTGTAGAAAGGCTTCAGGCTTTGGGTGCACATATTAAGCGCGTTGACATAGACTGATTTTTGTTCAGCTCAACGTACATAATACGCGGGACGGTTTGATTTTTTAGTTCTTGCGCGAAAGAAAATTCAGCGAGGCAAGGGCAAAAAGAATTGTGTAAAAAACCGTTGCCGCGACCAGTGCCCCCATTCCGAATATTCCTACAATCAGATAATTGAGCATTCCAAAAAGATAATAACAGCTGTTCAAAATAATAAACATAAGAAATCCGTAAAGGGGAATTATTATAAGCCACGAAAATTTGAACAGCGCTGACTTGTCGCTTATTCTGTAATTCCACCCGGCTACGGCACACATAATGCACATTATGAGCATAAACAGCGGATACATTGCTCGCGTAACAAGAATTTCAGAAAACACTTCTGCAGAAAAACCGTAGTGAACGGCTTTTTTTACAAATCCTGCAAGAAAATAAAGAGGCATTTTCTGTGCTCCGGACGAAGCTTCACTTATAACAGCAAAATCGGAATAAGGCATCGGAAGAATCATCGAAGTAAACGGAATAAATTCTGACTTTATGTCGGTTTCTGTTCCTGCATCATTTCCGGCTTTTGAAAATCCAAGTTCAGAAACTATTTTGTCAGGAATTCCTGTTTCTTTGAACGTGAATTCAGGGCTGGTGATAATTCCTTCCCCGGTTCTTGAAACGGAACAAAGCTGAACAAAAGGAACTGACTTCCATTCTTTTGCCAATCCCATTAATGTTCGTGCGTTTGCAGAAAAGTCTGCTGCATTTTGTTCAATAACTTTTGCGTAAGGTGCGTGAAATGCGTATCTGAACACTCCGTTGCGCCCGTAGTTTACAACATCCAGCGATTCAAGGTAGCGCACCGAACCGCCGTTTCCTTTTACGTCCATTGCGCCTTTTATATAGAAGACACTTTTTGTTCCGTCAGAATTGCTGAGCGCAAAATAAATGTTGTGTGTATTTTCCATGCGGATCATTCCGTCTGTTTCGTCAAAGAAAAAATACATGCTTTCTACGCCTTTTTTTGCAAGTGAAAGAAATTCTTCTACATCGGGATCGGCTTCTATTGTTTGTGAAGAAGACTCCAGCGAAAGAAAGATGTAGTATGATTTTAAAAAGTCACGGCTTAACAGAAGTTTGTATCCTTCGTATTTTTTTTCGTAATAGGCACGTTCTTTTTCTGAACCAAAGGCTTTGGGCTCATTCAGTTTGTTCCACGCATCGTTTGCAGCAGAAATGGCTTCGGTTCTGTTTGTTTCAGTTCCTTCACAGCACTGAACGGCAATCTGAGCCCAGTAATGTGCATTGAACCAGTCGTCCGAGGCCGCCGCAGTTTTGGATTTTTCTATAAGTTCTTTTACGGAATATCCTTTTTCGTTGAAAATTCCGGCGGCGCTCACTTTTGCTTTTTCTGATACCTGCTGCGGTTTGACACGGGATTGTTCATGAAGCTCGCGGTCACGGGCAAGATCCGCACTGTTCTGTGCAAGATGAAGCTGGCGGTTTGCATAGATATCGTCCGGGGCTATGTCGCATGCCTTCTGAGCATACTGCAATGCAAGAAGAGGGCGGCCTTTTTGGAGCATGATTTTTGATGTCGCAAGAGACTCTTCAAGTTCTACAGGAGCATTTTCTTTTTGAACAATCTGCGCTTTGACTGAAGGAATGAAAATTTCTGTATTCAGCATGAGAATAAAAACTATAAACAACGAAACAATCAGTATATTTTTGAAGCGTACGGCCATTCCGTGTGAAAAACGTACTGCACTGTCTGCTGTTCCTTTCTGCCATTGGATTGAACAGGCAAATGTTATTCCGCTTATAAAAATAACAGGCAGAAGTGAAAGAAAGTATTCTGTTCCGCGAAGAAATCTGTACCCTGCTGCAGCTCCTTCAAGAAGAACGGGAACACTCTGAAAAAATGAAACGCCGGTGCACAAAATAAAAACCAGCGTTGTGTATATTCCCATGCAGACAAGAATTTTTTTCATTTGTTTTTTATTCTCCCGTTTTTGAAATGTCTCTTTTCGTTAAGGAAATAATTCCGATTATGAGAATAAGGATAAAATATGTTATGTTGAATATAAGCTGAACCGGACTGGAATTTTTTGGCATAAAGCCGAGTGAATTTTTCAGAAAGCTGTCTGCGTTTTGAAGGAGCATTCCGCCTGCGACTGTTATATTGACTGCAAAAACCGTAATGATGTTTCCGGCAATGATTATTACGTTAACAAGCCGCCACTTTGAAATGGCTGTCAGAAAAACCGCCGCGAGCATTGCAAGACCCATTGTTGCGTAACAAATCCATGTAAGGTATCCTGCTTCATATGCAGCATGACATTCTGCTATAAAAATACCGAAAGTTCCCGTTACAAGTTCCATGGCTCTTGGCATGCGTACATTTTTTTGTATGAGTGGATCGGCAAATCCTGTATATGAGTCAGCAGCCTTTACATTTTTGAATGTATAAACATTTGTTTCGTTGTCTGCGCGGCCGGCTGTGTCAATGCAGAGTCCGTCTGCAATATTGTTTTCTCTTACTGCAGAATAAAACAGGATTTTTGTTCCGTCAGTTCTGAAATATCCCGGGGAAAGGTGGCGTTTTTCTGTTGGCTGCTGAAGGCTATTCTGCGCAGATGCATAAAGATTCATGCATACAGGAATAAGTACCAGCCACGATACAAGCTCGAGTGCAAAGTAAATTGAAATGTAAACGGCTTTGTGCAGTCTGTGTCTAATAATGTAAAAGCACATGAACACACCGCCGAGCATAAGCGTAACTGGTCCAACCAGAATCACACCCCTCAGAAAAAGGGAAAAACTCAGCGCAGAAAGTCCTTCGCCTGCAACAATAGATGAACAGGCTGTATAAATCATGTACAGAACAGCACATGCCGACGTTCCCACAAGAATAATCAGTATGTATGCGAGTATAAGCTTAAGTATATTTTGCAAAACTTGGTTACCAGAAGATTTCATCTTTCTAAAGCATATCACGGACAGGGAATAAAAACAAGAATTCGCTACATAGTCCGAATTCAAAGAACATGAATTCACAGGGGCAGCACTGTTTTACCACAGGTTTTGCACAAAATAAATTATTGTAATATAAGTAATTATAGTATTTATCCACAATTTATGGTATAAAATGTCTTCCACAGTATGCCAATGTAAATGCATGTCCTCGGGCGCCTGGGAGCATTTTAACCTGCGCGGGCAGACGCAGTTATCTACCAAAACTGCTTTTTCCCGCGCGGACCTTCCCGTACACCCGCGTCTGTTATCATAACTAAATAAAAAAGCCCTCCCACAGTTAGCGGAAGGGCAGTATATGCAATTTAAGAAAGTGCTTGTTGTTCCGGCTTATCCCAAAAAGATTTGAGCCTGCTGGTCAATAACAAGAATAGACTTACAGTCAGAGCATCTGAAGCGGCCGCTCTTTGTAGCCTTGAGTCTGCGTGAACATACCGGGCACACAAATACTTTGGGGAACAAAGATGTCTGTGCAGAAACAGCAGGTTCTGAGAAGAAAGAAATCGAGTCCTCAAGAGATTCCTTGATGTTAAAGAACTGGCTGAATCCAAGAAGCTGGAATACTTCGTATACTTTGGGCTGAATGCTCAGAAGAACAATATCACCGCCCTTTGGTTTTACCAGCTTAAGGAATGCCGTAAATGAGCCGATTCCGGTAGAGGATACATAATTAAGTCCTGCACAACTGAAAATAAGATTTATATATCCTGCGGAAACTATTCTGCCAACCTGATTCTGAAAATAAACCGAGTTATATGTATCAATATAGCCGTTAAGAATAATCAGAATAGTATTTTCCTTGTTTTCGACTTTTTCAAGACTAATTTTGAGACTGGAATCTTTTTCTTCATCGAATCCTGGTACAATCTCGTTATTGCTCATGCTTCACTCCATAAAATCTAGCCGCAGTTTGTTTAAGTATAATGCATAACCGTAAAAATATCAATTATGTCCAATATTTTGTGCTGATTTGAAGAAATTTTGTTACTTCGTATCTGTAAAAGCAACGTCCGTATGGGAAGACGTACGTCTAAAAAGACAATACTTAACGAAAGTTAAAATGCGCGAAGGAGGACGCGGGAAGCGGAAATGACTTGATTTTTAGTTGGCGCAAAGCGACAAACGATAGTTTCTACGCAAAAATCACGTCAAGGCCAATATTGGCCGGTTTACGATTTCGGCGGACGACTGGGAGCATTTTAACCTGTGCTGCACTTATCTAAACAAACTGCGTCTTCCCACGCGGACCTTCTTCTACATTCATGCCTGTTAACGCAACGTCTGTGCGGGAAGACGTACGTCTTAAAAGACAATACTTAACGAAAGTTAAAATGCGCGAGGGAGGACGCGGGAAGCGGAAATGACTTGATTTTTAGTTGTCGCGAAGCGACAAACGATAGTTTCTACACAAAAATCACGTCAAGGCCAATATTGGCCGGTTTTCGATTTCTGCGGCCGACTGGGAGCATTTTAGCCTGCGCTGCACTTATTTAACTAAACTGCGTCTTACCACGCGAGCCTTCCTGTAAAATGTGGAATTAATTTGCACACTGAACAGTAACTTAAAATTGTGATAGAGTTTATATTAATATGAGAACTATAAGAAAAAACATAATCCTCGCTGTACTTTCAGCCACAATCCTCGTCCGCGCCTTTGCCATGCAGACTCCGGTAGAAAATCTGCATGAATATACTCTGGAGAACGGACTAACGGTATTCGCCGCCGAAAACCACAATGTTCCGCTTGTATACATAGAAATTGCGGTAAGAACCGGTGCCATATCCCAGACCCCCGAAACAGCCGGTCTTTTTCACCTGTATGAGCACATGATTTTCAAGGGAAATTCCCTTAACCCTACAGCAGCTTCTGTAACTGCGGCTCTTTCAGAACTTGGAGTTTCATCCTGGAACGGAAGTACCGGTGTAGACAGGGTAAACTACTTTTTCACAATTCCTTCAGACAAACTAGAAGAAGGGCTTGCTTTCTGGAATGCTGCGGTAAGATTCCCCCTTATGAGACCCGAAGAATTTGAAAGCGAAAAAAAAGTCGTAATGGCAGAAATTGAAGGGGACTTTTCAGACCCTTCTTCGGTCTATTCATACGGAATCAATTCACGCATGTTCCCGGATGCTCCTTACAAAACTGACCCGCGTGGTTCCTTTGAGTCTGTAAGCAAGGCAACACTTGACCAGATGCGCGACATACAGGAACGGTTTTATATTCCGTGCAATTCAGCCCTTTTTATTGGCGGCGACATTAATCCGCAGGAAACGCTGGAACTTGTAAAAAAATTATATCTGAACCTGTATTTAATTCGGATTTAAGGAAACTTCTTTCTGACAAGAAGAATAAGGCAAGGCTTAAAAAGGACAAAAACATATTCAAAGGCAGAAAGATACTTATTGTTGAAGACAATGAGATTAATATTGATATCATAAGTGATTACCTTGATGATGTTGAGATAAAATATGACAGTGTCAGAAATGGGCTTGATGCCTATAATAGAATTAAACAGAACCATAGCTATGATTGTGTTCTTATGGACATTAAGATGCCTGTGATGGATGGATACGAAGCAACAAGAAAGATAAGAGCACTTGACGATGATTATGTAAAAAAACTTCCTATTATTGCTATGACTGCCAATGCTTTTGCGGAAGATGTACAGAAATCAAAAGAGGCCGGAATGAACGACCATATAACCAAACCTGTTAATCTGGAATTATTTTATTCCGTTATAAAAAAACATATGATAGGAGAAGAGTGATGCAAGACTGGAAAAAAGAACTTATGGATTTTAATGTGGATGTAAACGGCTCTATCGAGCGGTTTTCAGGACGTGAGGACAGGTATGTAAAGTATCTTAAAAGATTCGGAGAGGATACTAATTTTGAAGATATGAAATATGCCGTTGAGAAAGGAGACGTACAGGCAGCTTTTTGCGCCTGCCATACGTTAAAAGGACTTACAGGTAATTTAGGCTTTGACGGACTTACAGGTACAGTATGCGAAGTATG
>OQVT01003317.1_pt1 | contig 10353 bp, 11 predicted proteins | sample 1691561 | NCBI WGS metagenome assembly OQVT01 (sample SAMN03418260, study PRJEB22391) | human gut metagenome | biome: human-gut; feature: organic feature; material: feces | host: Homo sapiens | place: Tanzania | collected 2013-01
CTTACGTTAGTAGGTGGTGATCCGGGAATTGGAAAGTCTACTTTGCTTCTGCAGGTGTGCAGAAATCTGGCAGAGAAAGAGGTTTCTGTTCTCTATATTTCCGGTGAGGAGTCTCTGCGTCAGATTAAACTGAGAGCCAACCGTATCGGGCAGTTCAATGATAAGATGCAGCTTTTATGCGAGACAAATCTGGAAGTGATCCGAGAGGTAATCGAACGCAAGAAACCAGATGTGGTAGTGATCGACTCTATTCAGACGATGTTCCATGAAGATGTAAGCTCTGCACCGGGAAGCGTTTCTCAGGTAAGAGAATCCACCAATATCTTGATGCAGATCGCCAAGGGAATGGGTGTATCCATTTTTATCGTAGGTCATGTGACGAAAGAGGGAAATGTGGCAGGGCCGAGAGTTTTGGAGCATATGGTAGATACCGTGCTTTACTTCGAGGGTGATCGACATGCTTCTTATCGTATTCTGCGTGCAGTGAAGAATCGTTTTGGATCTACCAATGAGATTGGTGTGTTTGAGATGTGCAACACGGGACTGGAAGAGGTGAAAAATCCGTCTGGGAATGTCCATCGCGCGTGCGCCCCGTGACAAATGCCGCGCCAAAGTGTGCCGAAAATTCACCGGGGTGCACAATACGACTGACGTCACCAATGTCGGCGCGCGCCGCGCCCAAACCAACACCAATCATCATTATAAAAAGCCAGCGCACACGGACCATCATTTATCCCCCAGGTTACCGTCCGCGCCCCAATCGCACAACAGGACAAAATTCAAAACAAAGACCCGCGCAATCTGCGCGGGCCAATGCCTTTCTCTAATTAAATCATTAGAACTGGATACCGAATTTGCCACCAAATGCAAATCCTGCATCTGTGGACCATTCACCGGCAGCTTTGTGGGACATTGCGCGTCCAACATATGCACCAACAAACGAGTTTTCACAGAAGTTATAGTTCACGCCAACTGTGCCTGTCCATGTGCCAGCGTTTTCAACTTTGGCTTTACCAAACATCTTGTCATCAGTCGTGCCGGTATATTCAACACCGCCAACCAATGCCCAGTTGTCGTTCAATGTCAAGAACGCATCTGCGCCCAAGCGAACTGTGTGCCAGCCGTCATCATTCCAATTGAACGATTCACTGTTCACATAATCCATTGCAACGTGACCAGCCAGTGTCAAATTACCCATTGTTTTACCAACCTGGGCACCAATTGACCACTGATAGTATGTCAAATCCTTATCCAGGAACGAACCTTTGTATGGCATAACTGGACCAACACCATAACTGCCGGTCAAATCAACCATCCAGCCATTCATATCCATTACGCGATAGGACAAACCCAGGCCCAATGTATCCCAATCAGATGAATCAAACCAATCGGTTTCATTGACAGATGTTGCGACAGCTATCGCCAATTTATCTGTGATTCCATATCCGAATTCTTCGGACGCGCCCCAGGCAGTCGTTGCCTTGGAATGCGACGCCACTTCGGTCATGCTGTAAAATTTGCCCTGGTCTGGACGATACAGCGGATTATCATTAATCGCCGCAGCGTTCGCAGCCGAAACTGCAAAAACAGCCATCAAGGAAGTTAAAGTCAATTTTTTCATAATATATCCTTTCCTTTTGTTAAAGAACACTAGATTGCTTTCTAGCTGTCTATATTTTACTGTGAACATATACCCATTTTCAACAGCAAAGATTTTTGCAAAAGCTCCTAAAACATGTTACATCCCATACTCATCAGTAACGAACAAATACTTTTTCCCTGCAATCCTAACTTCTCCATTGCAGAATCGAAAACTACAGAGATTCTGGCCATATAGCCCACATCCTCAAGAATAGCGAATACAAAAGTAACCCCAAGAATAAATCCTGCCATAGAAATGGTAAATGCCAGAATATTCGGCAATACTACATATACTAATTCTGCCAGTGGTTTCCACACATCCATCTGCGTCATCAAACGTTCCAAAGGTCCACTGAGTACTCCGGATATCCGGAAGCCAAGACTCATAATCGGAGCTGCTACAATCATTGCAGATATAAGTGCCGCTACAATGATTCCAATTGCAATCCACTTTCCAGAATGACGACCCAATGCTTTTTTATCGAATTTACTAAGTGTCACTTCTCTATCCGGTTTATTTACCAGTCCCTTTAATAGCTGGTCTATATATGCATATTTATATTTACCAGAAAGCATAAGTCCCTGATCCGATTTCTCAAGCTCGCAGACTGCCAGCTTTTCTTTGGTAAACAGCCTGCTCTCCTTCTGCTTTTCAACCATATCATTAAAAGAAATACCTGTATCCTTCCGGTAACATTCCATCAATGGTGTTGCATCTGCTATTTTGCCGGCATCTATTGCAGATGCAAGCTGCTCTTTAAGTTCTCCGTATCTTTTTGTTTCTGAAGCAACAAACCCAATAACAGGTATTCCCACCCGTTCACTGAATTTTTTTGTATCTATATGAATCCCCTTTTTTTCTGCCACGTCCATCAGGTTTAAAATTAAGACTACAGGCGTGTTCGTTCCTATGTAATCTGCAAACATATACAAAGAACGTTCCAACTGTGAACTGTCTACCAAAATGGCAATCAAATCAGCCACACCGGATTTTACAAAATTCGCTGTGATTTTTTCCTCCTCGGAGCCTGCAGACAAACTATAGCTTCCCGGCAAATCAATAATACGATATGTTGTTTCTTTATAAATAAAACTTCCCTCTTTACGTTCTACCGTTTTTCCCGGCCAGTTACCAACATGCTGATGCGCACCGGTAAGTCCGTTGAATACCGTAGATTTCCCTGAATTTGGCTGTCCCAACAATGCGATTGTCTTACTCATTCTGCGTTGCCTCCCCAATTTCAATTTTTTCACAATCCTGTTTGCTTAAAGCAATAATGGAATCTCTGCAATAAAACAAAACCGGTTGTTCTTTCTGATTCTGAATTACCTGAATCATACTTCCCTCAACAATTCCGATACCAATCAATCGTGAAATGAAATGATGGCTTCCTTTTACAGAGCGTATGGTTCCCCGGTATCCGGCACTTGCTTCTGACAACTTCATACCTGTTTCTCCTCCTCATCTTGTTTTTATCCTTTGTAAATTATATAATGTTCTTGGTTCGTTATGTCTAACTCGTGTTATTTTACAATCTGTGAAAAAATATATCTATGCCATATTCAACCAAAAAGGCCTGTTTAGCCACATATTTAAAGGAGTATCCGATTTTATGGAAAAAGATAATTTCATGAATACAATAGAATACTTTATGACAGGAGCACAGGATAAAATGGTAATTCATCAAGATACTTCCGATGGTTTCATGGATTTGACGGTTTATTATATCCTTCCCGGAATATTTCTTGCATTAAATGATATCCATACACAAATGATACCTCTATATCAGAGCCATTCTTCCCAAAATATGCTCGTAATCAATTATTGTATGGAAGGCAGATGTGAATTTCAGATTAAGGAGGATGGTTATAGCTATCTGGATCATTACATGATGAATCTCTCTTCCAAAATGGTAATGAACCGCTTTTTCTATCCATCCTGCTTTTATAAAGGATGCGAATTATATATTCTTCCCGATACGTTTACTGACAAAACCAGAGATTTTCTGGATTTGTTTCATATTAATATAGCAGAATTAATTCATTTATATAAAGATGGCGCTATTTTTTATGTTTCAGATACTATTTTAAAGCTATGGAATAACATATCCGATAACCTTTTGAAGGATAATATTGGGCAGCTTCGCCTAAGCACCCTGCAATTATTAAAATATTTATGGGATCACAAACTGACAACTACTCCGACTCTGCCTTATCTATCCAAGGTACAGGTTACTTTGGCTCAAAAGGCACAGGAATTAATGACAAAGGACCTGAGCCATCATTTTTCCATGAAGTCAATTGCTGAAACTCTCGGGGTCAGTGAAACCAGTCTAAAACGTTATTTTCATTCGGTATATGGAGCGAATGTATCTTCCTATATGAATGAAACACGCATGAAATATGCCGCAGAACTTCTGGCAACCTCCAAACTCAATGTTTCTGATGTCGCCAAAGCCTGCGGCTATGTAAATCAAGGTCGTTTTGCCAACGTATTTTATCAGTTTCATGGCATGAAGCCTCTCGATTATCGCCGAAAGTGCAATTTGACCTAAGTTAATTCATTTTTTCTTTGTCTAGAAAATTTTTTACTTTTTGTATCCATTGATGTATCTGGGCTTCTGATGTCTTTAACTCGCTTCCTCCCGTGGAGTCAAACTGTACCTGCATATCGCAAACAACCTCTGCCCCTTTGCAGGCATTTTTCATATCCTTAATGACATGTCCCGGCCATCCACCATTTGTCATAAAAGGGATAACGGTTTTTCCGGTAAAATCCTGTTTGTGCAAAAAGGTTCTTACTGCCGGTGCCATCGTATACCACCAGGTAGGCGTTCCTACTGCAATAACATCATAATCTGCAATATCCACATCCAATGGCATAATCTCCGGTTCATATCCACGTTCTACTTCCCTCTGCCCCTGGTCTACAACTTCATCATAACTTCCCGTATAAGGAACAACGGTATCAATTTTTATCAAGTCACCGCCGGCTTCCTGTTGCAACATTTTTGCAATTCGTTCTGTATTTCCATTTGACCATGAATAATATACAATTAACATTTTTTTCATTCTTATTACCTCCTGCTTTCATAGAGAATAACACTTAAAGTTAACTCTAAGTCAAGGGCTAATATTAGTTTTTAGTTTCTTCGATATCCCTGTTTGTCCTGATATTCCGGATACTGATTGCAATAAGGATCTTCATCCCCACAAATGGTGTAATCACATTTACAACCATTTGAACAGGTTGTATTCCGTATCAGCCGTGCATGAATCAATTCCATTGCCGTATAATCCGGATTGCAAAATGCGGGCATAACTTCCAATAAATCATTCTTTTTTGCAAACTCTGCAATAGGACATTCTGTAAACTCATAATAAATGGGTTTGTCCTTTTGATATGGTGCAACCGCCATTTCATAGTCATTCCATCTTTTACACTTCTTTTCTGCCATGGAAAAAGAAAAATGCATCAATCTTTTAAATATTGGTTTATTTACATTTACAAACTTCAGTTTCCGAAAAGCCGGAAGAAATAAATTCCCCTCCATCTCCTCGATTTCTTCAAGGCTTGTCACCTTTTTGCAGACAACATAGTACGCCATCAGTGCAATGCTGTCATAAGTTCCTCCCGTACCATTATGAAAATTTTTCTTTCCTCCCAAATCCGTACGCCAGTCTTTCAGGAATTCTACATATTGTAATTGAATACGAGTCCAAATCTCCTCTTTTTGTTCAGGAGGATAATGTAAGATGATTTTATCCTGAATCTGCTTCTTACAAGACTTCGAATAAAGAACATGACATGTATGGTCAAATTTTAACTCTTTCTCTTTCATAATTCTGCTCCATTATATTTTTGTTACGTGAAAGTCACAACAATCATCCCCATTTGCAAGTGTCTTGGTACGATGCAGCTGACCTCCCTCATTTCTGTAATTTCGCTCATCCATGTTACAAAGGCAGGGTACAAATTCAAAACAATTCTCACGAATTCCTAATTTACAAATTCCACATTCCGTGTATGTATTATAAAACTCATCAACTCCCTTTTTGTATTCAAATTTCCAATCAAGCTCATAATGGGAGGTTTGACTTGCCTTACTTTCCCTGACTTTTTTATCCTGTACTTTATCTGTAAATAATGTACATTTTTTATTTTTATGTACTTTTACAATAAATGGAGAATCAAATACAGCCGTTACCATATCATCCATAATTGCCGGTGTAATCTTAGTCGGTTCTGCTTTGTATAAAGAAAATACAAATGCGGCAATATAAAGATTCATCTCCAAAGAGCTTCCTCCAATATCCGGAGTTCTCTGTAACATTGCTTTATATTCCTGCTTTGTCTTTTTCCGATAAACGTTCATATCCATTTCCGGATATATGGTCGCCAGTTTTTCCAATGCCGGTTTAAAACACATGAGTTCTACTGCTTTTGCAATGATTCCATATTTTAACATTTTATCAGCCTCTTTTCCTCATACATTTGACAACTTAAATGCATAACATATTATAGCATATTTTTTAACAGAAAAAGGCATGTTTCCCAGATTATATTCTGAAAAACATACCTTTTTATTAAAATTTCTTTATCCTTTATCGTGCGTTTAGTTTCCACTGTGCAGATGTTGTTTGCAACTTTACAAGTTTTGCATAAAGTCCATTTTTCTGCATCAGCTCTTCATGTGTTCCGCTCTCTGCAACAATGCCGCCATCAAGCACAATAATCTGATCTGCATTTTCAACGGTCCGCATTCTATGAGCAATTACCAAAACGGTCTTTCCTTTAATCAAACCGGAGATTGCTTCCTGGATTTCCGTTTCATTATCTACATCAAGAGAAGCTGTTGCTTCATCTAACAAAATTACAGGTGCATTTTTCAAAAGTGCCCGTGCAATGGACAAACGTTGACATTCTCCACCGGAAAGTGTCGAACCATTTTCTCCAATAACTGTCTGATATCCATCGGACAATTTTTCAATAAATTCATGACAATGTGCTGTCTTCGCTGCGGCAATTACCTCTTCATCCGTTGCATCCTTACGTCCGACCCGGATATTTTCCATAACTGTATTATTAAACAGCACTACATCCTGAAATACAACTGAAAAATCCTTCATCATGGCAACCGAATCAATTGGCGCAATATCCGTTCCTCCCAGAGTAATTCTGCCACCACTCACATCATAAAAGCCGGCTGCGAGATTAGCCACGGTACTCTTACCTCCACCGGAAGGACCGACAAGTGCTGTTACCTGCCCCTGTTTTGCTGTAAAAGAAACATCTTTCAACACAGGTTTTCCTGGTTCATATGCAAAACTTACGTGTTCAAAAGTAATATCATAACCGTTTGTATGATATTCCTTCTGTTTATTTTCCTCCTGATAATTCTGAATTGCTTTCAAACGTTCTACTTGTAAGTCAACAGAAAATAACTCTGCCATATTTGTCATTGCCCCGGAAAGAGGGTCATACAATCTGGAAGCAGCAATCAAAAATAAGATATAAGAAAATAATGTTGTTTCTTCATGTAACAATAACACATTTCCTACCACAATTACGGTCGCAAGTCCCAGTCGTAAAAACATCTGACCACATGTTACCAGACTTGCCGTAAGCATTTCGGAAGAAAGCTGGGACTTTTCCGCAGCTTCCATTTTTTTATCCAGCTTTTTTAAATACTCTGTTTCTAAGTTACAAGCCTTAATATCCGGTACTGTTTCGAGACACTCCTGAATTCCATCTGCCAATGCCAATTTTGCCTCTATATGTTTCTGTCCCTGTTTTGTCTGCAATTTTCGGGATAAAAGAACAACTGCAAAAGCCACCGGTGCAACCCAGAGTAATGCAAGTCCCATTCTCCAGTCATAGACCAACAACGCAATACAAACAATTGCCGTCGATATAATAGAACCCCAAAATTGTGGAACTGTATGAGAAAAAGCATGTTCAAAGCCTGCACAGTCACCCATAATAGTTCCTGTTAAATCGGAAACATCATGCTCCTTAAAAAATCGCAGGGGCATCGTTCTTAATTTTTCTGCAAGCGTAATTCTTCGTCGTTCACTCTCCTGGTAAGTTCCCATATACGTTATGGTATATTGAATATAATGCATCACAAAAATAATCACTAAAACTACAATTCCAACCAAAATATATTTTACTATATTTGTTTCCTGCCGGCTTCCCCCAAGCAATGGTTCAAGAAAAACATTTAATACACATGCCAGCAAGGCAACCGGAAGCATCAGACTAATATATTCCAAAACCGAATAAAGAATTCCTTTCAGGAGGTCTCTGGCTCCCTGTTTGCTTAAAGCATATTTTTTCTGAAGAAATTTCATCTTTCTTCAACCTCCTTTCCGACCTTCCACTGAATAGATGTTTGATAATCTTTCCACATAGATGCATATTTACCATTTTCCTGAAGTAACGTTTCATGTGTTCCACGCTCTATTATTTTTCCTTCATCAAATACTAATATCAGGTCCGCATTCTGAATGGTAGAAAGACGATGCGCAATCATCAAAACAGTTTTTCCTTCTGTCAGTTTTTCAAAAGCAAGTTGAATCTGATGTTCGTTTTCAGCATCTGCAAATGCCGTTGCTTCATCCAGAATGACAATTGGTGCATCTTTCAAAATTGCCCTTGCCAATGCAATTCTCTGATTTTCTCCTCCGGATAAATACGTGCCTCCACTTCCCACCATCGTATCAAGTCCATGCGGAAGTCTATTTATAATTTCCTTACATTGTGCTGCCTCAGCTGCACGTAAAACCTCTTCACGGGTCGCTCCCGGTTTCGCCACACGGATATTCTCCAGTAATGTATCCTTAAATAGTCTGGTATTCTGAAATACAAAGGCAATTTGATTCATAAGCGTATTTTTCGCAATGTCTTTAACATTGACACCACCAATAAGAACACTTCCTTCGTTCACATCATAAAACCTCGGAATCAATTTAGCTGCTGTAGATTTACCACTACCGGAAGCTCCTACAAGTGCAACTGTTTTTCCTGCCGGAATCTCAAAACTAATGTGATTCAATGCCTTTTCTTCGGTGCCATCATAAGAAAATGACACATCTTCAAAGGTTACCGATGCATTTTCAGGCTTCTTTTCCTGATTTGTCTCTGGCAATGGCTGTTCTTTCAATATTTCCTCGATACGGTTTACTGCACTTTTTGCTGCCATAAGCTGCTCACTCGCAAACATTACCCGGTTCATCATAGTAGTACAAACAGGAGTAAACAAACTATAGAAAAGGAAATCCAAAAAAACATCCTGATAAGCACTCTGACCACTTACACCTGCAAAAATCATATAAGCTACAGGAATTAATAAAATAAATGTACCGTTTAATGCAACCTGAAATCCGGTCAACGGAATACGACATTTTAAGGCATATCCTGAAGCATACTTCTCATATTCTTCAATTGCTACATGAAAATTTTTAAAAGAATAAACCGTTTGCTGGAAAACCTTTACGACCGGAATTCCACGAATGTACTCTACTGCCTCTTTATTCATGGTTTCCAGTGCAGTCATATAGCCTTCCATAAAATGTGCATTATCGCCACCCATCATCTGCTTTAAGAAAAAGACACTTAAAACCAATGGAACCAGACAACAAAGTCCCAATCTCCAATCAAAAATAAAAATCAGAACAAAGACTGCTATTGGCATAATAACCGCTCCGGTAAGATCCGGAAGCTGATGTGCCAAAAAATCCTCTGTAAGTCCGGCATTATCATCAATCACTTTTCGTAAACGTCCACTGGCATTTTGATTAAAAAATCCAAGAGGTAATGTAACGATATGATGCATCGCTGCTTTTTTCATATTAGTCGCAGTCCGGAAAGCCGCCATATGTGCACAGCAAAGTGCAACAAAATACAGCAAAATACTAAGAGCGGAAAATCCTGCTGCCCACCATGCATATATACTGCTATGAGATGCTGAATGAATATCTCCCGCCATCAGTGCATTTAATAAATCTCTGACAACAAACCAGATACAAACAAAAGGAATCATTGACAACACGGTACTTAGTCCTGCAAAAATCATGCCCATAATTGTAAGCCAGTGTCGATTCCCCGCATATTGAAACATCCTGGATATTTCAGAATTTTTCTTCTTTTTCATCATATATCCTCCTCTAAAATAAAAAAACGTTGTGGTTAGATGCCTCTAACTACAACGCATATTAAAAGAATTTCTATGAAATTACAATGACTAATCAGGCTTTTTTCTATCCATTTTAAATGGTTCCATCTTAATAAATTTAGCATCCGATGCATCAATAGAACAACCAATTTCTTCTTTTATTTCTCGGTGAAAGCCTTCACTAATAGTTTCACCAGCCTTTAAATGCCCAGAAGCCGTCGTATATAATGTATGAGTATCCGTGCGTCTTTGAAAAAAAACATAACCATCACTAGTATAAAGCCAGCAATGAACAGTTTTATGCCATAGCCCTTTTTCATGTACGACATTTCTCTCTTCTTTACCTAAAAAATTTCCACTTTCATCATAAATATCTAAATATTCCATATTATAATCCTTTCATCGCAATTTTTTTATTTATTATCCATTATAATTTGTGTACATGTCGACAAGTTCTTTAAAACTCTTTCCGTATTCCACAAGTTTGACCATCTGAAAACGAACTTTATCATAAACTTCAAAGACCTTTTTCGTC
>OQVT01003319.1_pt1 | contig 10349 bp, 7 predicted proteins | sample 1691561 | NCBI WGS metagenome assembly OQVT01 (sample SAMN03418260, study PRJEB22391) | human gut metagenome | biome: human-gut; feature: organic feature; material: feces | host: Homo sapiens | place: Tanzania | collected 2013-01
CCTCTCGCTCAATTTACCAGAGTTCTATGTGTAACAGTCAATCAGCATGAGCATGATAGATGCGCCAGTAGATGATTCCGGACACTCATTTGCTGAAATTGCTATTCCTTGCACGATATTATCTCTTGCTCAGTTTACATTCATTCTATATCAATTAGCATCGTCCTGCGGACTCGCTTCTTGGATGCGCTAATAAAGAAAATATTCTCCTGCTCTGCGAACCTCGAATTTTGTCAACTGTAAATAGACATTAAAGCAATATACATCAGTGTTAAAGTGCCCTGTTTTGCACTTATTTACACAACAATGTATAATTTTTAACAATTTGTCAGCGATTTTTAATAATATACTTGCTTTTAGTTACGTAATCATGATATAATTTTTTCGGACTTTTTAGAAAAAAATTATGGAGTGATTAATTAGATGAGAAAAATCAATTATTTGTTTTTGGCGGTAACGCTTGTTATCATGGTTGGCCTATTTTATATAAGCGGACAGCATCCTAACACTGTAGATCCTGCGACCTATAAGCCTGCCGTATATTCGACTATCGGTGCACTGCTGCCACCGGTTATCGCAATTGCTTTGGCCTTGATTACGAAGGAAGTATACTCTTCCTTGTTCGTAGGTATCGCCATCGGTGCACTGTTATATTCTAATGGTAATCTTGAGCTTGGGTTGAACACCATGCTTTATAATGAAGACGGTGGCATGATTACTAAGCTGTCTGATAGCGGTAATGTTGGTATTATCGTGTTCCTGGTTATTTTAGGTATTATGGTTGCCCTGATGAATAAGGTTGGCGGTAGTGCTGCTTTCGGTCAGTGGGCTTCTAAAAATATCAAGACCCGCGTTGGTGCGCAGCTCGCTACCATTGCACTGGGTGTACTTATTTTTGTTGATGACTATTTCAACTGTCTGACCGTTGGCTCTGTTATGCGTCCTGTTACCGACAGACATCAGGTTAGCCGTGCAAAGCTGGCATATCTTATTGACGCAACTGCTGCGCCGATTTGTATTATTGCGCCGGTTTCCAGCTGGGCTGCAGCTGTAACCTCCTCTGTACCTAAAGGTTCTGATATTAACGGCTTCAACATGTTCCTGCAGACTATTCCGTATAACTTCTACGCAATCACCACCTTATCTATGATGATTCTTTTGACCATCATGAAATTTGATTTCGGCAGCATGAAGGTTCATGAGGATAACGCAAATAAGGGTGATCTGTTTACTACTGCTGCTCGTCCGTATGGGGATGATGATGACAATACCGATAAGCCTAACGGTGCTGTTATTGACCTGGTACTGCCTGTAATTGTACTTATTATCTGCTGTATTATTGGTATGATTTATAGCGGTGGCTTCTTCACCGGTGAAACCTTTGTTGATGCCTTTGCCGGTGCTGATGCTCCTAAAGGCCTGGTACTCGGCAGCATAGCAACCTTCTTCTTTACCTTCTGCTTCTACATGGTACGCAACGTAATGACCTTTAAGGAATTTACCGAGTGTATTCCTGCAGGCTTCAGAGCAATGGTTGCGCCGATTATGATTCTGACCATGGCTTGGACTCTGTCCGGTATGACCGGTCTTTTGGGTGCGAAGTTCTATGTGCATGATATTGTTGCAAACTCCGCAGGTATCCTGAAAATGTTCCTGCCGACAATTATCTTTGTTGTTGCTATGTTCCTTGCGTTCTCTACCGGTACAAGCTGGGGCACATTCTCTATTCTGATTCCTGTTGTATGCAACGTTTTCGGCTCCGGTGATACCTATGAAATGCTGATTATCTCTATTGCTGCCTGCCTGAGCGGCGCGGTATGCGGTGACCACTGCTCGCCTATCAGCGATACAACAATTATGGCATCCGCAGGTGCGCATTCCGACCACGTTAACCACGTTTCCACACAGCTGCCCTATGCTTTGACTGCAGCTGCTGTGTCCGTTGCCGGCTATCTGATTGCTGGCGGTATTGCGTACTTTACGGAAAGCTCCTTAGCGCTGATTGCTTTGCCGATTACGCTGTGCTTATTATTCGTAACATTGCTGGTTATGCGTACTTATATGCGTAAACAGGCTGCTTAAACGAAATATTTTATGATCGAAAAGCCGGTACAGAAATGTATCGGCTTTTTGTATGTTAAGCATTGCTTATCATAAGCGTTATATTATGCCTTATAACTATAACCGGGCATAGAAAATATCAATTTGCTATTGCCTAAATTTAGTATTATAATATCTATCACTAGCTAAAAGAAAGTGAAGGTACTAAAGATATGCAGAAAAGCATGGATATGCTTAATGGCTCTTTGTGGGATAAAATATTGAAATTTTCTATGCCGGTAGCTGCAACAGCTATCCTGGAGCAGTTTTTTACCGCTACAGACGTAGTAATTGCCGGCAATTTTGCTAATGGCGACAGAACAGCAGCGATGGCTGCCGTAGGAACAGATTTGCCGATTATCGGTATGATTATTTTTCTGTTCTTAGGCCTGCCCTTAGGCTCCAATGTTGTCATTGCGCAATCTATCGGCAGACGTGATACGGAGGGCGTAAAGAAGGCGGTGCATACTGCTGTACTGCTTTCGCTGATTATCGGTATTGCGGTAGCTGTTTTTGCACAGTTTGCTGTTGTGCCGATTTTAGGTTTACTGGAAATTCCGGCAGAGGTTTTACCGTCAGCTGTAATGTATCTAAGGATATATTTTTTAGGTATGCCGATTATTTTGCTGTACAATTTTGAGGCGGCTATTTTCCGCAGTATCGGTGAAACGCAAAAACCGTTGATGGCGCTTATTGCAGCCAGCCTGGTTAATATTGTGCTGGATTTATTCTTTGTCTGCGTATGCAAGCTGGATGTTACCGGTGTAGCGATTGCTACAGTGTTGGCTAACGCGGTTTCTGCTTTGATTCTGCTCCGCTTATTGCTGAAAACAGATTCTATAATTAAGCTGGAATGGAATAAGCTGCATCTTGATATGCCCACGCTGAAAGAAATTGTAAGCATCGGCTTGCCTGCAGGCATTCAGGGCGCAGTTTTCAGCTTGGCAAATGTAGTTATTCAGGGCGCAATCAACAGCCTGGGCACAGAGGTTATTGCTGCCTCCAGTGCTTCGCTGATTCTGGAAATGGTAGCGTTCAGTATCTTCAGCTCTTTTACGCAGGCGTGTACGACCTTTGTCGGACAAAATTATGGTGCACGGCAACTGGCTCGCTGTCGTGAGATTTTACGCTTATGTCTGCTGGAGGATGTTATCTGTACTGGCTTTTGTATGTTGATTGTATTTATCTTCGGTGACAGGCTTATTGCGCTTATCAATGATGACAGTGAGGTTATCAGGCTTGGTTATATCAGAGCTTCTATTGTATTTTGCGCCTATATTTTCAGCCTTTCGTATGATGTGATGTCCGGTTATCTGCGTGGCTTCGGCATATCGTTTTTACCGTCACTGCTTACGATTTTAGGTGTCTGCGGTGTTCGCTTCTTATGGGTTGCCTTTGTTTTCCCGGTATATCATGATTTCCGTTCCCTGATGTACGTTTATCCGGTAAGTATGGGTGTGACTGCTGTGCTGATTTTTGCTGCGCTGATGTGGTGCAGACCGTCCAAAAGATTTGCTTAAATAATTTTCAGAGCGTTTTTTGAGTAAAATACTGCTGTAAGTGAATATTTTGCTGATAAAAAAAGAAATACTGCTCATTATAATATGCCGGTACGCAAATGTGCCGGCTTTTTTGTGCGCTAAAGCTAACTTTATTGTTTATCCGGTTGGAATTTCAGTATATTTTTGTTATAATGAGTAAAGAGGATTCAAAGGAGGAAGGGCCATGAAAATAGAATTTACAAAAATGCATGGTGCTGGTAATGATTATGTCTATGTAGACTGCACCAAGGAGATGCTGCCGAACCCGGGCGCTATTTCCGAATATGTAAGCCATAGACGCTTTGGTATTGGCAGTGACGGTCTTATCTGCGTTTGCAAATCTGACGTTGCTGATTTCAAAATGCGTATGTTCAACGCTGACCGCAGCGAAGGCAAGATGTGCGGTAATGGCGTACGCTGCGTAGCTAAATTTGTGCATGACAAAGGTCTGACCGATAAAACTACTATTACGCTGGAAACTCTTTCCGGTGTAAAGGAAATTGAAATGGTTGTCGAAAACGGCGAGGTTGTAGGTGCGAAGGTAGATATGGGCAAGCCTGTTTTCCGCGCTACCGAAATTCCGATGAACTGCGATCATTATATTTTTGTTGATCAGGCAATTGTTCTGAATGATAATCATGATGATGTAACCAAAGAAAAGGTTTTCTATAACGGTACCGCAATTTCTATGGGCAATCCGCACTTTGTTACCTTTGTGGATGATGTGGACAGCCTGAACCTGGAAGAGCTGGGACCGCAATTTGAACATCATAAGCTGTTCCCGGAAGGTGTGAACACTGAGTTTGTACAGGTTCTTGATAAGAATACTGTCAAGTTCCGCGTTTGGGAGCGTGGCAGCGGCGAAACCTGGGCCTGCGGCACCGGTGCGAGCGCTGTTACTGTAGCCTGCATTATGCTGAATAAAGCAGGCAAGAAGGGCGAACCGCTCAATGTACATTGCAAGGGCGGCCTGCTCAAGGTTACGCATGAGCTGAACGACCATGTTACCCTGGAGGGTAACGCAGTCGCAGTATTTGACGGCGTAATTGATATTCCTGAGAGTGTTATTAACGAGTAAACAAATTGCTTGAACTACTGGCTGCAGGTATCGCAATGCTTGCAGCTAGTAATTTTTCAGGCGTTTGCTATAAATTTAAAATGATTTTAATAATGGGGGTTTTTCAATGGCATTTGTAAACGAAAACTATTGTAACTTAAAAGAAAGCTATCTTTTTGCTGACATTGCACATAAGGTTAACGCTTATGCTGAGGCACATCCAGATAAAAAGATTATTCGCCTGGGCATTGGTGATGTTACCCTGCCGCTGGCAAAATGTGTTGTTGAGGCAATGGAAAAGGCTGTTGCTGAAATGGGCGTACAAGCTACCTTCCGTGGCTATGGTCCGGAGCAGGGATATGATTTCCTGCATGAAGCATTAGTTAAATACTATGCATCTTTTGGCGTTACTCTGGCAAGCGATGAAATTTTCATCAGCGACGGTGCTAAGAGCGACTGCGGTAATATTACCGATATTTTCAGCAATGCCAATACAATTCTGATTCCTGATCCGGTATATCCTGTATATCTGGATACCAACGTAATGTGCGGTCGCAACATTATTTATATGGAAGGCAAACCGGAAAACGATTTCCTGCCGATGCCGGACGAAAATGTTAAGGCTGACGTTATTTATCTGTGTTCTCCGAATAACCCGACCGGTGCTGTTTATACTAAAGAACAGCTGGAAAAATGGGTTGCTTACGCACTGAAAAATGATGCAGTAATCCTTTATGATGCTGCTTATGAAGCATTCGTAACTGATCCGGCAATTCCGCGCAGCATTTTTGTTATCGAAGACGCTAAAAAATGTGCTATTGAGCTGTGCTCTCTGTCCAAAACTGCCGGCTTTACCGGTACCCGCTGTGGTTATACTGTTGTACCGCATGCATTGGTACGCAAAACTGAAGGCGGCAAGGAAATGGAGCTGAACAAAATGTGGCTGCGTCGTCAGACCACCAAGTTCAACGGCGTTCCTTATATTATCCAACGCGGTGCAGAGGCTGTATTCAGCGAAGAGGGCATCAAACAATGTCGCGAAAACATTACTTACTATCAGGAAAACGCACGTATCATGATGGCTGGCTTTGATAAGGTTGGCATTAAGTATTATGGCGGAGTACATTCTCCGTACATCTGGCTGCAATGCCCGAATGGTATGACTTCCTGGGAGTTCTTCGATTTCCTGCTGGAAAAATTGCAGGTTGTAGGTACTCCGGGTGCCGGCTTCGGTACTATGGGTGAAGGCTACTTCCGTCTGACCGCCTTTGGCAGCCGTGAAAACACTATTGAAGCTATGGACCGCATTGTCAACGGACTGAAAAAATAAGCTAAAACATTTCAAGCCGTACTGTGTCTTGAGGAGATAGTACGGCTTTTGTGTGGTATTGCTCATGTATACATTATATCTCTGTCGTAAAGCTTGCTTTTTTGACAGTAATATAGTAAAGTATTACGTAACTTAGTAGATTATTTCACAATGAAAGGTGTGTTTTTGATGAACTTGAAGAAATTTTTGAAAGCTGCCCTGTGCAGTGCTATGGTTGTAGCAATGGCTGTTACCGCTGGCTGCGGCGGTGGCGATAAAAAAGCTGACAGCGGCAAAAAGGTATTGAAGGTTGGTATGGAATGTGCATACGCTCCGTATAACTGGTCCCAACCGTCTGCTGACGGCGGCGCTGTTAAAATCGCCGGCTCTAACGAATATGCTTACGGCTATGACGTTATGATTGCTAAAAAATTAGCTGATTCCATGGGCGCTGACCTGGAAATCCATAAAATCGAATGGGATGGCCTGGCTCCTGCAGTAGTAAGCGGCAAAATCGATGCTGCTATTGCCGGTATGTCTATTACCTCCAAACGTAAAGAATCCGTTGACTTCACTAAACCTTACTACTATGCAACTGTAGTAGCGCTGGTTAAAAAGGATTCTCCGCAAGCTCAGGCTAAGAGCGTTGCTGATCTCAAAGGCTCTATTGCTACCTCTCAGCTGAACACCATCTGGTATGACCAGATTGACCAGGTTCCGGACGTTAAAAAGCTGCCTGCTATCGATAACGTTCCCGGCATGATTGTTGCGCTGAAATCCGGCAAATGCAACCTGATTGTAACCGATATCCCGACTGCTAAGGCTGCTGCTTTTGCTAACCCCGAACTGACCATGGTAACCTTCCCTGAAGGTCAAGGCTTCAAAACTTCTAAAGAAGATGTTGAAATCGGCATTGCTATTAAAAAAGGCAACAAGGAACTGGCAGACGCTATGAACAAGGTTCTGAGCGGTATGACCGAGGCTGACTTCAATAAGATTATGGATGAAGCTATTAAGAAACAGCCTTTGGCAAAATAAGCTGTATAAGAATGGAATAGCTGCGTTGCAATAACGAGTTACGCCATTTGCAAGGGGCGGCGGTTGTCGCCCCTTTTTGTATTAAATTAAGGTGGTGTATGTAATGCCGGAAACATTTTTTGGCTGGGTAGTCTACCTGCTGCAGCAATATGGCTCTGTCCTGCTGAAGGGCGCGGTCGTTACTCTGCTGCTGGCAGTAGTAGGCACATTTATTGGCTGTATTATCGGCCTTATTGTTGGTGTTATCCAAACAATTCCTTTGGAGGATAATGACAGCAAGGTTAAGAGAACTTTGGTGCGCTGTGTGCAGCGCTTGTTAGACGCTTACGTAGAGGTGTTCCGCGGTACACCTATGATTGTACAGGCTATGGTTGTTTATTACGGCGCAATGAGCCTGTTCGATATCGATATGTCACCGCTGTTTGCGGGCTTTTTGGTTGTTTCTATCAATACCGGTGCTTACATGGCAGAAACTGTGCGTGGCGGTATTGAATCTGTTGATCCGGGACAAAAGGAAGCAGCAATTGCTATCGGTATGGACCATATCCAGACCATGCGCTGCGTTATTCTGCCGCAGGCTCTGCGTAACGTTATGCCGCAGCTGGGCAACAACCTGATTATTAATATCAAGGATACCTCTGTATTGAACGTTATCTCCGTAACAGAGCTGTATTTTGCTTCCAAATCTGCTGCAGGTGTGTACTACAAATACTTTGAAATTTTCTTCATTACCTGCGTAATTTACTTTATTATGACCTTTACCGCTTCCCGCCTGCTGCGCTGGTTGGAAAGCAAGATGGATGGCCCGAAGGATTATCAGCTGGTTACCTATGACCCGATGATGGATCCCTGCGGTGATATTCCTCTGCCTACTAAGAAGCCGAAAGGACGGTACTAAGCTATGGAAAAGGAACTTTTGTTATCAGTCCATGATTTAAAGAAAAGCTTTGGCGAGCGTGAAATTTTAAAGGGCATCAGCTTCGATGTCCGTCGTGGCGATGTTGTCTGCATCATCGGTCCTTCCGGCAGCGGCAAGTCTACACTCATCCGTTGCGTGAACTATTTGGAGCATCCTACCGCCGGCACTATTGATTACCGTGGTACGGATGTCAACGAAGCATTTAAAAAGCTTACCATGTATCGTACTAAGGTAGGCATGGTGTTCCAATCCTTTAACCTGTTCAACAATATGACTGTTCTGGAAAACTGCATGGTCGGTCAGGTTAAGGTTCTTGGCAAAAGCAAGGATGAAGCACGCACTACTGCGCTGAAATATTTGAAGCATGTTGGTATGGACACTTACGTGAATGCCAAACCGCACCAGCTGAGCGGCGGTCAGAAGCAGCGTGTGGCTATTGCACGTGCGCTGGCGCTGGAGCCGGAGGTTCTTTTGATGGACGAGCCTACAAGTGCACTGGACCCGGAAATGGTTGGCGAGGTTCTGCGTGTTATCCGCGACCTGGCTAAAGAAGGTCTGACGATGGTTATCGTAACGCATGAGATGGCCTTTGCCCGTGATGTTTCTAACCGCGTTATCTTTATCGACCAGGGCGTAATTGCTGAGGAAGGCGATCCGCAGGAGCTGTTTGCTCATCCGAAAAATAAGCGTACCCAGGATTTCTTAAGCAGATTCGCTAACGCTTAATTTAATTGTATACTGTAAAAGTTGCTCTCTGTTTCAAGGTGTATTTTGAAGCAGGGAGCTTTTGCTTTAGAATGAGCTTTTATCATAACCGAGGGATGCGAGAAGAAATTATAAGTCAACGCAGGAATTTTATTTATTGCTGTAGAAATTCTATTAAGGCGAGGAATATCTCTGCTTAGAAAGAGTTAAAGGTAGTGATAAAAATGATGAAGGTTTTGCGAAGTGTTTTGCTTTGCGCTTTACTGTTGACTACTCATACAGCATTTGCCGCTAAGGGCACTCTGTTATATATACCCATGGACAACAGACCGGTGTGCCTTGATTACACAGTGCAGACGATGCAGGCTGCAGGCTGGGATGTACAGCTGCCGCCGGCCGAATATATTGCCGGTGCTCAGTCAGCCGGACAGCCGGAAGAGCTTTTTAACTGGCTGGAGGCTAAGGCCGGTGAATCGGTAGCCATTGTTGCTTCCTCCGATGCCTTGCTTTATGGCGGCCTGGTGGCATCTCGCACACATGAAATTTCGCCCGAGCTTCTGCAGCAGCGTGCCGAACGTTTGGTAGAGCTGAAAAAGCAGCACGGCGGACAGAAGGTTTACGTTTTTACCACTATTATGCGTTCGCCTAAGGCCAGCAGTGCGCCGACAGAGCCGGCATATTATAAGGAATGGGGCCCTAAGATTTTCCGCTTGGGAGAGCTGGAGGACAAGCTGGAGCTTAAGCAGATTAAGCGTAAAGAGGTAAAGGAGCTGGCGGAGCTGCGCAGCAGTATTCCCCGGGAAATACTGGCTGATATGTTTGTGCGCCGCAGCAATAATATCCATGCTACGGAGCTTTTGCTGCATGGTGTGGAAAGCGGCGATTTTGATTATATGCTTATCGGGCGTGACGATACCGCTGCCTATTCTCAGGCACACAGGGAAGCACGCGAGATGGATATTCTGGTAAATGAGCTGCCGAAGGAGAAAATCCGTTTCTTCGCCGGAGCAGATCAGCTTGGTCTGCTGCTTTTGAGCCGTGCTGCCAACCGTCTGCAGTACGAGCTGCCTTTGGTAAATGTAACCTATGCTGCCGGCAAGGGCGGAAAAACCGTGCCTACCTACGAGGATGATACTGTGGCGGTGAGCGCCAAGCAGCATATCTACGCGGCAGGTGCCTTCCCGGTATATTCGCGCAAAAATGCGGATTTGGTTTTGGCTGTCAACACTCCTGCCGACGGTGTGACACATGAGGCATCCGATGCAAGCAACAGCTACAAGGCATTGCCTGCTACCATAAATTTCGTTAACAAGGTTGAACGCATTCTTAAGCATAATCATCCTGTGACTGTGGCAGATATCCGCTTTGGCAACGGTGCGGACAATGCTTTGGTAAAGACCTTGTTTGACAAACAGCTTGCCTACAGACTGGCATCCTACGGCGGTTGGAATACCGCAGGCAACAGCCTGGGCTTTGCTCTGGCGCAGGGCCTGCTGCATAAGCAGTTAACACCGGAAGCAAGAGAAAATCTGCTTAATGTGCGTTATCTTGATGATTGGGCATATCAGGCGAATGTGCGCATGCAAACCTATCAGCAGCTTATCTGGCCTAACTATTGGCCCAACAGCGGACTGAATGAGGAGCAGCGTACTGCGGCGGAAGCATATATTACCCGGGAAA
>OQVT01003320.1_pt1 | contig 10349 bp, 7 predicted proteins | sample 1691561 | NCBI WGS metagenome assembly OQVT01 (sample SAMN03418260, study PRJEB22391) | human gut metagenome | biome: human-gut; feature: organic feature; material: feces | host: Homo sapiens | place: Tanzania | collected 2013-01
AAAAAAACGGGAAAGCGGAACAGCCTTCTACGATACCGACGAAGGAAGGCTATACCTTACTCGGTTGGTACGACGAAAGCGGTAAAAAAGTGGATCTGACTGCAGGCGTTAAGAAATCATGTACGCTCACCGCGAAATGGCAGCCGACGGGAGGAGTCCTCGAAGCGAAAAGCGGCGGCGTTTACGGTTATAGCGATGCGTCAAACGCAAATCGTAAAGTGAAACAAATTTATGGCGAAAATTTAACGGTTCAAGATGCAATGCTGTGGGTGTCGGCTACGTCGGCTATAGGCAAAAATGCGCCTGTGGGTTTTCCTATTTACAGCGTTTCAACAAATCGTGTGGGAGCGTCGCCTACGATTACGTTTGCCAATCAAGGAATTTCCCTGAAAAATGCGGACGGATCGTGGAAAGGAATCGTTGTTCGTATATACGCGCATTTAACTACGGACAAATCGGCATATTATACGGAGAAAGGCGGCATTCGTTTATACGGTGCGGACGACGATGGTACGAATAACAGCGGGTATATGCTTCCCGCGGATATCGCTCAGGACGAATGGGTATATCTGGAAATACCGGGCGAATATCTCGCAGATCAGAACGGAGATTTCAGCGGATTTGCGGTCGGCAGCAACGTGGAAGGCGGAGCGTCGGGAAAAGAAGGAAAGAAAATGTATGCGGGCGGAAGTTGGTCTGCGGAAGGTTCGTACGTTCTCTTCGATACGTTTACCGTCGGTTCGCATCCGGTGACTTTCCGTGACGGAAACAGCGTAACGCAACAACTGATTGCGGAAAACGGAAAAGCGATTGCACCCGAGGCGAAAGGAAAAGCATTCGACGAAACTTATCACTATACGTTCGACGGTTGGTATAACGGCGAACAAAAATGGAACTTCGAAGACGCGGTTACCGCAAGTATGACTCTGGAATGCAGATACGTCGGCAAGGCACACGTTTACGGAGAAGGCGTCATTACGCCGCCCACGCAGACGGAGAAAGGATATACGACCTATACGTGTACTTGCGGACATTCCTATCGCGGCGACGAAACAGAAACGTTGCCTGCCGATGAAACGCTTGTCAATATTTACGGCACGAGTTTATCCGTCGAGGATAGGATCGGTCTGAACATATACGTCAATAAACTCACAGAGAAAAAGGTATTTATGCTCGTAACCACTTCCAACGGAGAGGAACGCGTTGCACACAGAGATATTAAATCGGGATATTACCGTTATACGATTTATCTTCCCGCGCAGGATTACGCAAAAGAGGTTGCGTTCACGTTCGTGGACGAGGACGGTTCGCAAAGCAAAACGTACCGTTACAGCATAAAAGCGTATGCGGAACAGGCAAAGAACAATCCTTCGGTTGACGAAAACACGAAAGCCGTGATCGCTGCGATGGAAGATTACGCAACGCTTGCAAAAGCTTATTTTAACGACGAACAGGCGACTGTTCCCGAAACAGTTGCAAACGTCCAAAACGCCGTATTCGATACTTACACAGTGGCAACGGGAGGCTCTTTGCCCGCAGGGGTAAGCGTAAAAGGCATTACGCTGATCTTCAATTCCGAAATTACGTTAAGGCTGTATTGCGTATTCGACGAGAGCGTGAATGCAAGCGATATTGCGGTTACGGTGAACGGAACAGCCGCGGAATGGCAGGAAAAAACCATTGACGGCGTTAAATACCGTTACGTGGATTGCAGCGGAATTGCGGCGGCGGATCTCGGTTCCGTAATTGCTTTCAAAGTCGGAGATTGCACGATTTCCTGCAGCGCTTTAAGCTATGCAAACGTCATTCTCAAAAACGGTACGCAGAATGAAATGCTGATCAATACGTTGAAGGCGTTGTATCTCTATCATAACGCCTGCAAGACGTGTTTTGCGAAATAAGGAGGAATCATTATGAAAAAATACGTAGAGCCGTTTCTTTCCGTTCTGAAATTTTCCGAAGAAGACGTTTTGACTACGTCTGGTTTCGATCCCAACGAAACGAAAGAGATAGGGACCTTTGAAAACGAGTTTACGATGAGTTTTCAGTAAAAAACGATTGGGAGAGAAAATCGGAAAATGCGGTTGAAAATAGGTATATTGTGTGTGGTAATTGCTCTTGCTTGTATCGGTTGTTCCTGCGGAAAAAAGGGAGAAGAGAGCCCTTCTCATACGGGACCTTCTGTCGACGATAACGAGTTGCCGATCATCACAGATCCGGATCTTGGCTGAAATGAACTTCGGTTCGCTTTGGAGGTATTATGAAATTGAACTGTAAGAAAAAGACGATACAAGTGCTGTCTGTCTGTTTGCTTTCGTTTATAACGATGGGCGCGACGTTATGTTTTGGTTTGCCGTCGGTCGCCAAGGCGAATGCGGAAATCGCTCCGGCTGTTTATACCGTTGCCGATCTGAACGGATACAATTCGCCGACGGATTTTAACTGGATGTCCAAGAATTGGAACGTGAAAACAATCTGCGGAACGGCGGTACACGATCCGAGCGGCGGATACGGCGCACCTTGTTATATGAGAAATTTCGTAACGGAAAACGATTATTATCTGACTTACGGCGTTTCGACAAACAGACCTCATTCCACAGCGTCGTTTACTTTTAAGGATTCCGTAGAAAAAAGGAAGATCGGAGACGAAATCGATTCGCTCGTAATCAGAATGTACGCGCATTTATCTTTGGATACTTCTACGGGATACTATACGGCAAAGGGCGGCGTCAGATTGTATTCTTCGGATGACGACGGCACGAATGACAGCGGATATATGCTTGCAAAAGATATTCCGCAAAATCAATGGTATTATCTTGCGCTTTCGGGAGAAGAGCTCGAAACGTTTGCGGACAAAGACGGATATTTCAGCGGATTTGCGATCGCAAGCAATTGCAGCGGAGGGGCAGGCGTGGAAGAGACTGACGGCAAAATGTATGCGGGCGGCGGTTGGACGAATGAAGCGAACGCCAAAACCAACGTGGCATGGATTGCCTTCGATACGTTTTCCGTCAATTCTTACGTGGTTACTTTCCGCGACGGGAACGACGTAACGCAGCAGATCGTTGAAAAAAACGGGAAAGCGGAACAGCCTTCTACGATACCGACGAAGGAAGGCTATACGTTTCAGGGATGGAGAACGGAAGACGGAACGCCGTACGCGTTTGATAGTCCCGTTACAAAGTCTGTGACGCTCGTTCCCGATTGGGCGCACAACGACGGCGTGCTGACGGCGGCTGAAAGCGGCGATTACACTCTGAAAACGAGTACGCTTTCTATGGTGGCGGGCTTACAGGATATAGGAGAAGGCTCGTTTATTCCCGACGGACCTTTATATGTGGCGACGTATTCCGCAACCGAAATCGCGCACGCGAAGAATAAGGCAATCAACGAAGCTTTGGCAACGTCTGACGACGGTAGCGCATTCGTATACAAAACGCATAGTTGGGGCATTCAGCGCGCGCAGAACGCAATCGGTTTCGGCGCGACGAAAAAGGTGAGCGACGTAGACGCGCTCATCATCCGCATCTATACCCATTTATCATCCGGAAAAACGTACAATACCGCGTTCGGCGGCGTGACGCTTTATCCGCTCGGCGCCGACGGTTCGGAAGGGGGATATACGCTTCCTGCGGATATCGTGCAGGATAGATGGATCGATCTCGTTCTGACGGGCAACGATCTGAACGCTCTTTCGCAAAACGGCGTTCTCAACGGTTTCCAGATAGGGAGCGGATTCAGAGCCTCGGAAGACGAGATGGCTTATCTGGGCTCGCCCGGTCAGGAGAACGGCGCTTGGATCCTGATCGATTCAGTTGCGGCGGTCAGAAAATTTACCGTCACCTATTTCGATTCCGACGGCGAGAGCGTTCTGCACAGGGAAAACGTTTATCAGGGAAAAACCGTAGAAAGTCTGTTTATTCCCGAAAAGGACGGAAAAGTCTTTACCGGTTGGAAAGTCGGCGGCGATTATTATAATTTCGACGAGATTGTCCGCTCGGATCTTGACCTTACGGCAGAGTGGAGAAACGCCGTGGATATCGCGGACGCGTCGTATAACGGCTATTATGAAAAAGACGGCGAATTTATTACGATTCTGGACGGAGAAACGGAGTTTTCAAACGGTCTCGTTCCCAAATCGGCACAGATTGCCGACGTACAACTCTCCGATGAAAACGAATTGTTCGTCATTACGAAATCAGGCGTGTTTTCCTTCCGGTTGGGAGCGGACGGGTTCGTCAAACAGAGTCACTGCGTGATCACCTTCGATTTCGGCTTCGGAAAATCGGTGCGTCAGGTCGTGAAGCAAGGAGACGTCGGCAGACCTTTGCCCGACGGCTCAACCGAAAGGAAAGGGTATATTTTCAACGGATGGAAACAGGAGAACGGAAGTGCGTTCTTTTTCGGGGAAACCGCCGTTTCCGCCGACGTGACGGTCTATGCGGATTGGAATTATAACTGCATAGCGGACAACGGGTATGCCTGGTATTACGGGACGTATTACAATCGCGGAAACGGCAAAACGATCGTCCTGAAAGAAGGCAACGACGCCGTATACGATAACAAAGAATACAAATATTATATTCTCGTTTCCGACGAGCTCGTTATCGAACTGAACGGAAAAGAAGAAACCTTTAACGCGACGATGTATTCCTCGAAGATTGCCGTCGGCGGAGAAAACTATTACAGGCTGAGAAGTTACAAAGTGGCGTTCGATACGGACGGAGGAAGCGACGTCGAATCTGTGATCGTGGGAGAGGAGCAAGGCTGGAAATTGACCGCGCCTGCCGTACCAACGAAGGACGGTTACGTTTTCAAAGGCTGGTATCTCGCAGACGGCACGGCATATGATTTCGATTCCGTCGTATCGGGTGGCTTTTCTCTGTTTGCACGATGGGAATCTGCAAACGGAACGGGTACGGGCGACGAGACGAAAAAGGGCTGCGGTTCGACGATTCCCTCGTCCGCTGCGCTTATCGGTATGCTTGCCCTCGTCGGGATTTTTGGAACGCTTTATCAGAAAAAGAAGAACGCGGAAGGTTAAAGGATAAAAAATGAAAACGGAATCCTTACGGGAAAATCTTGGCGCCGGGAAAGAAAGTGCCGTATTCAAAGTTCAGAATAAAAGGAAAAAGCCGGTAAATATAAAACGCGGGATATTTATACTCTCGTTTATCATATTGCCCGTCGTCAATTTTCTGGTGTTTTACGTGTACGTGAATGCAAATGCGTTTTTCATGGGATTCCAGGAAACGCAGAACGGGATAACGCGCTTTACGTTGACGCATTTTTCAAGATTTTTCCGCGAGTTTACTTTGGAAACGTCTCAGATAAGGGAAGCGTTTTTTAATACGCTGATCACTTTCCTGATCCAGCAGATCATGTTCCCGCTCGGGTTTCTGGTGTCCTACTTCCTGTATAAGAAGATTCCCCTTTCCGGAGTTTACCGCGTTTTGTTTTTCTTGCCGACAATCATTCCGGCAACGGTCGTTTCATCGTTCTATATGCAGTTTATCGGAGTGGACGGTCCTATAGCACCGTTGTTTCAGAAAATATACGGGTTTGATTACGTTCCCGAATTGTTGGCAAGTAAGCGCTTTGCTAATGCGTTTGTGCTTATTCAAATGATTTGGCTTGGATTTCCCGGGAATTTAATCCTTTGGGGCGGAACGCTTGGCAGAATTCCTTCTTCGGTAATTGAATCGGCAAAACTTGACGGCGTCGGTTGGTTTCGCGAAGCGTTTTCCATCGTTATTCCGATGGTCTGGCCGACGTTTGCGATGCTGTGGATGTTATCGGTCGTCGGACTGTTCGGTGCGTCCGGCAACGTGTTCCTGCTCACGCAAGGAGAATACGGAACGATGACACTCAACTGTTGGATGTATTTGCAGGTTTATAAAAATCAGGCGAACGCAGCGTTGTCGAACGTATATAATTATATGTCCGCCGTCGGTTTCATGATTACGCTTGTTTCCGTCGTGCTTTCCTTCGGAATCAGAAAACTCACGAATAAAATCGAAACGGTAGATTATTGAGGTGGCGCATGGTAGGTCAGTTGAACGTTAAGAAATTATCGCGTAACAACAGGGAGATTCAAGGCAGAGCGATATATATCATGTATGCGATCATCTCCGTCGTATTCGCACTTTTTGCTCTCTCGTATTTGTATATTCTGGTCTGGGCTTTTATTGCGGGGCTGAGCACACATACGGAAATCAATCTTCATCCGTTTGCCTTTCCGGCAAAGTTGAATTTATCCAATTATATCGAAGTTTTCAGGCTTTTGAAGGTCAACGGCGTCGGTTTTTTGGGAATGCTTTGGAACAGTTTATATTTTTCGGTGCTCGGTTCGTTTATAGGCTGTATGGTAACTGCGATGATTGCCTACGTAACCTGTAAATACAAATTCCCCGGGTCGAAGATTTTTTATCCGCTCGTCGTGATCATGATGTCGCTGCCCATTTACGGGACGGGCGGCAGTATGTATAAACTGTTGTTTAATCTCGGTTGGATCAGCTCGCCGTTGCAGATTCTTCTGGCAACTTCGGGGCTCGGAGTGAATTATCTCTATTTTTTCGCTGCTTTTTCCAGCGTTTCAAATACCTATTCCGAGGCGGCACAGCTTGATGGTGCAGGCGATTATACGATCTTTTTCAAGGTAATTTTTCCGCAGGTGTTGCCGTTGTTCGGCTCGCTTTTCGTGATTGCATGGGTCGCGGACTGGAACAACTATTCTTCGGTGCTGTTGTATTTGCCGAAAATGCCGACGCTTGCAGGCGGGATCTATATGTTTGAACTTGACATCAGAAGAACGATGCGCTCCGATATTTTATACGCGGCATACGTGGTGTCGACGATACCGCCTTTACTGCTGTTCGTGTTTTGCAACAAGGCGCTTACGAGCAACGTATCTATCGGCGGAATCAAAGAGTAATGTTTCATTGTAGAAAAAAATGTTTCATTGGAGGAAAAAAATGAAATCTAAATTAAACGGATTCAAAAAAGCGATTGCCGTCGTTTGCGGCATTTGTCTGAGCGCCGTTTCGGCAGGATGCGGCGGTGCAAAGGGAACGGAATCGGGTAACGAGTTTACCTTAAAATTCTGGTCGTCCGGCCTCGGGACGGATTTTTTTCATAATCTCGTCGAAGATTTTGAAAAAGATACCGGATATAAAGTCAAAATAGAGGAAAACGGCGATACCAACGGAATGTACGACACGATCATGCTCGGCGAAGGGTACAACGCTGTGGATTTATATATGTACAACGGTGCGGGACCCGCGTACTTCGACTATATTGAACCGTTAGACGACGTTCTGAACAGTTACGCCTACGGAGAGAGTCAGGCAGCGGGCGATAAAAAAATCGGCGACAAACTCCTTCCGCAGGTAAAGGAAGCGCTTGAATATAACGTGAACGGAACGACGAACGTGTATCAGCTTCCTTATGGCGGCGGATGGGTAGGCATCGTCTATAATGCGGACGTGATCGACGGAAAGCTTTATCAGATTCCGAGAACGACGAACGAATTGATCGATCTTGCGAACAGGATTGCGGTAGATAAAAAGGATCGGGGCATGTCTGCGATCTGCCACTTTAAGGGCGGCGGATATTGGTCGACCTTGCGCGAGGTTTTTCAGGCTCAGTACGACGGTCTTTCCGCATATAGAAAATTCCGTTCTTTAACGTCGGGAAACGGGGAGTCTCCCTCAAAAGACGTTTTGCTTGCAACTGACGGGAGAGCGGCTACGATCGATTTTCTGGCGGAATTGAATACGCCTGATAACGTGATGTCAGGCTCCAATACGCAGACTTATGACAATATACAGACGAAGTTTCTTGCAGGGAAAGCGGCAATGATGGTAAACGGTTCCTGGCTTATGAACGAAATGAAAGCCCTGAACGATACCTCTAAAAATTTCAAGATGATGAAGACGCCGATTATCAGTTCGATAACGGACAGGCTTGAAACGGTTGACGGACGAATTAACGGCGTTCTGACGACGGAAAAAGATTCGGAACTTTCCGCTGTGGTGGCGGCGATAGACGATGCGGACGATAATGGAAAAGCGTTATCCGAGATCGCCTTGCAAACGGAAAATTACGACGTTTCTGCCGATGATCTTGCTGCCGTTTACGAGGCAAGGCACATTGCTTTTTCAACTTTCAACGACAACACATTCACGATACCGAATTATTCCGATAAAAAAGATATCGCAAAGGAGTTTATCAGATATTTCTATTCCGACGTACAGATCAGAAAATATTCGGAAACCCTTCACATGGCTTTACCTGTTTCTACGGAAGTGGATTCTTCTTCGTGGTCGGCTTGGGGGAAAGAAATGCTTTCGTATAATGCGCTTTACCTTCCTCTTTTCAAAAATGCAAATTACGACAGCAAGGTGTTTACGCTCGGCGGATGCGTCGCCTGGGGTAACGGCGATATCATTGCCGACGTGTCCAACAGGGAACACAGAAAGAGCGCCGAAGCCGTCTGGAATTCGATTAAAGCGTATCATAACGAGCAATGGAATAACTATCTGGCAAGCGCGGGATTGAAATAAAAAGGAAAAAAAGATGAAACACAGAAAAGTAAAATTTCCGTTTCTGACTCTTCTGCTTTCCGCGGCGTTTATCGCGTTTTCCCTCCCTTCGACGTCAATGACGGTTACGGCGGGAGTGGTTCAGAACGACGTAGCAACGGTAAAGACGGTGACGAATAAGTCTGATTGGAGAGCGTCCGACGGAGTTTCGTTTTCAAATAGCGGAATTAGATTTTCCACTTCCCTTGTTTCGGCGCGGGCGATCCGGAACGAAAAATTAAACGACTATAAAGTGTTCGGAATAGAAAAGTGCTTTGACGCACAAATTTCGCTTCGGATTTCGGAATTGCCCTCGGATCGTAAATTCGGGTTTGCGTTCGGGTTGCCTTATTTCAGCAATACGGTAGGGACTCCGGGTTCGTCGCTCTTCTATTTTTCCGTATCGGGTGAAACTATCTGTTGCGGGCTCGATTACTATAACGAAAAAGAGCTTGCCCAAACGGTCATAGAAGAAATGCCGGTTTATGGCGCTACGTTAGGCGATACGCTTTCCGCTGAGATCTCGGTGTTCAACGACGGTTCCGTCAGGGCGAAGGTCGGCAAAAACAATTCTGCCGAAAAAACGGAATTGACTTGTGCGAGCAACGATTTCGTATCCGGAAACGGTTATTGCGGGTTCGGACAACTTGGCGGGGAAGGGAATACGGAAGCGGAAATTTCATCTGCCGTAATAGGGAGTTACCGCTACGAAACACCCGAAAATATGACGTACGCAGAAGATTTTTCCGACAATACGTATAATATGGACTTTTTTGCGGGCGGTTCGCTCGGGGATGGCGGCGAAATGTTCGTCTCCGATAACAGGCTCGTTTTTAAAAAAGTAAATGCGGCATTTTTGTCTTCCCGATATGATTATTCCAATACCGTGGTGGATATCGATCTGTTGCAGGAAAAGAAGTCTGCGCCCGTGGCGATCGCATTCGGCGCAAAATCATGCGACGTTGCGGACCGTTCGCCCGCGTTGCTCGTTGAAATAGGGCAGAGAGAAGACGGGGCGTTTGCGGTGGCGTTTAAGACGAAAAACGGATCTTCTTTTGTCGGACTTCCTTTGAAATACGATCTCCTGAACGCACAGAACGAAAACGGTCAGGTCTTGAATATAAGAGTGTATTGCGTAGACGGAAAGGTCAGAGTGTTAATGAAATATTCCGATGAGATCGGTTTTTCTGAAGTGGCTGTGTTTTCGCTTGAGAATCATACCCCGAACGGGAAAATTCAGATACAGGCTTACTCGTCGGGCGAAAGACTTGCCGATTTCGCTTTGGGTTACGTCGGCGTCGGAAATCTCGATTACAATGGAAACGAGATTGCGGTCACGTATCAGAGCAGCGATTTGTTTGTCCCGACGGATTACGACTATAAGGATTCGTGGAATAGGGAAGATTTGCCGTTTCACGGGGTAAAATAGCGGGGGATAACGAGATGAAGAAAACAATATCATTGATGATGTGCGCGGCGCTTATACTTTGCGGCGCATGTTCCAAAAAGGGAGGAACGAATACGGATACTATGGAAAAGATTACGTCGAAAACGGAATATTCGATACCGGAAAGAAACGAAACAGTTCCCTGCAATACGCTCAGCTTTGAAATTATCGGCGGAAAAGACGTTATGCCGATCGGTGCGTGGTGGGCTCCGTACGATACGAAAGGAAACTTTCTGAACGGGCAGAAACTTCCCGATTATCTCGGAGAAGATCGCGGCTTTTGATGTATCGGGCAGCTGCGCTTTGTCCGAAGGCAATTC
>OQVT01003322.1_pt1 | contig 10344 bp, 11 predicted proteins | sample 1691561 | NCBI WGS metagenome assembly OQVT01 (sample SAMN03418260, study PRJEB22391) | human gut metagenome | biome: human-gut; feature: organic feature; material: feces | host: Homo sapiens | place: Tanzania | collected 2013-01
GGAGCTCAAGAGCATCTTCTCTTGAGATCGTAACGCCCGCTTTTAAGAATCCCTCTTTTTCTCCACGGTTTATTGCAAGCACCTGATGTCCCTGAAGCTTAGACAGCTTTGCATCAAATCCGTAATATCCGCTGTACACCGAATCCTCTTCCTTTGCCGCAGTGCAGGTCATCTCGCCCTTTTTCTGCATCTCTTTTCTGAGATCCTTTCTTAAAGAAGCATCGTCCGAAACCATCTCGGCTATGATATCGGATGCTCCCTCAAGTGCTTCTTCTACAGTATTTACGCCTTTTTCGGGATCTATGCAGCTTCCTGCAAGCTGCTTTATAGCCTGTGAGTCAGAGCTCTGTTCAAAAAGGGCATCAGCCAGAACTCCGAGTCCTTTTTCCTTTGCGATAGAAGCTCTTGTCCTTCTTTTTGGCTTGTACGGTCTGTATATATCCTCGACCTCGGAAAGAGTAGCCGCAGCCTCTATGTCCTTTTCGATATCCGCTGTCAGCTTTTCCTGGGCTTCTATAGATCGTCTGACCTCTTCTTTCCTGTCATTTAAGTTCCTTAAGTATTTCAGTCTTTCTTCGAGCTGTCTGAGTGTCGTATCGTCCATAGCTCCGTGCATCTCTTTTCGGTATCTGGCTATGAACGGTATGGTATTGCCCTCATCGAGAAGCTTTACTACATTGCTGACCGCATTTTCAGGTTTCCCGAGTTCAGATGCAAGCTGCTTTATCATCTTGTCCATTTATGTGTATTTCTCCTGATGTTATAGATTATGTCATTGCCGCGAGGGGCTGAGTTTATTCAAAACGAGGCTGTGCATTATTCATATAATGCTACAGCCTCTTTCAGCTTTACTGTGTTTTATCATACGTTGAACAGGAACTCTATTATATCTCCGTCCTTAACAACGTATTCCTTGCCCTCTGAGCGATACAGTCCACGGGCCTTTACTTCTGCCATCTTTCCGCCGCATTCCATAAGGGTATCAAAACTGCATACCTGTGCACGGATAAAGCCCTTCTCGAAATCGGAATGGATCTTTCCTGCTGCCTGCGGTGCCTTTGTTCCTCTCTTTATCGTCCATGCACGGCATTCTTTCTTGCCGTCCGTAAGGAATGAAATAAGACCTAAAAGTGAATAGCTTGCCTTTATAAGACGGTCGAGTCCCGACTCGGTCATTCCGAGGTCTTCCATAAACTCTGCTCTCTCGTCTGCATCAAGCTCGGAAAGCTCTTCCTCTGTCTTTGCGCATATCGGAATAACCTCTGCGCCCTCTATATCAGCACGTTTCTTTACGATCTTGTAATATTCGTTTGAATCAGGATCAGCTGCTCCGTCATCGTCCATGTTGCAGGCATATATGATAGGCTTTCTTGAAAGAAGTCCAAGCTCCTTGAGTGCAAGCTGCTGTGCCTCATCCTTTTCGTCGAATTCAAAGGTTCTTGCGCTCTGTCCGTTTTCAAGATGCTCTATAAGCGGCTCAAGCCATGCAACCTCTGCTTTTGCTTCTTTATTTCCGGTCTTTGCGGCCTTTGCAAACTTTGCGAGTCTGTTCTGTGCCATCTCAAGATCTGAGAAGATAAGCTCGAGGTCTATGCACTCGATGTCTCCGTCAGGATCAACAGGTGCAGGCTTTGTTGCATCCTCAACAACGTGAGTGATGTTTTCATTGTCAAAGCATCGTACCACATGGATTATGGCATCGCATTCTCTTATATGTCCAAGAAATTTGTTTCCGAGTCCGGCTCCCTTTGAAGCTCCCTTTACGAGCCCTGCTATATCAACGAATTCAACTACTGCCGGTGTCTTTTTGTCTGGATCCCATATCTCACAAAGCTTGTCGAGCCTTTCATCCGGCACTGCCACGATGCCCGTATTCGGTTCGATCGTGCAGAACGGATAGTTGGCTGCCTGAGCGTTTGCCGTTCCCGTTATCGCATTAAAAAGTGTACTTTTTCCTACATTCGGAAGTCCTACGATTCCTAACTTCATCTTTATATATCTCCTTAAGCTGCTGCTCAAATATTATCATAACCAATTGATTATAGCAGATAGGATAATTCCGCTCAACCGGTAATTGGGCGAAATTAGTCAAAAAATCCACCCCGTTGAATTACTTCTACAAGGTGGAATTTAGTCTTGCAAACCGGATATATATTTTTACTTGTAAAATAAAAAGCTCCGCTTTTTTAAATAAACATAATTGAATGATATCATAAAACTTGCATCTAAAATGAGAATTAAAAACTCCAGCCAGAAATTTTGCACCGGAAGTATTGTCGATGTTTCTCTTATAATTACCAGCAAACAATTTCCGACAGAGAAGACAATATGCCAAACAATAAATGACTTCAAAGCATTCTTTTTAAACATTATAAAACGTCTGCGTACAATAGTAATCCAAACTGCCATAGTTACAGGAAATATCATATATAAAAACCTTATAATTATCAGTGATGGAATCCTTAGCTGACATTTTCCTTTACATGTTTTCTCAATTTTCCTGCCTCATTCCGCGCTTTTATGCCTCTTCGATTGCTCCTACCGGACACCCGTCCTTCGCTTCTTCTGCACTGGCTGCGTATTCCTCTGCAACTTCATCCTCGGTAGCCACGGCGACACCTTCATCGCTCATGGAAAAGACCTCCGGGCATGTGGAAGCGCACAGCCCGCATCCGATACAACCGTCATTCACTACATACTTCATGATCTAAGCCTCCTTAAAAGCATTTTTGTTTGCGTTCTTTTCTGCATTCTTCTATGTTCCCGCAGCGGTAACACAGTTCGTTATCACATATGCCGTCCCGCTCAAAATAGGACTTGATGTTATTCACTGTCGTATCCGCAATGTTGGCAAGCGCCTCTTCCGTCAGGAATGCCTGATGCGATGTCACGATTACATTCGGCATCGAGATCAGCCTGGACAGAAGCTCGTCGTTCAAGATGTGTCCTGATCTGTCCTCGAAGAAAATATCAGCTTCTTCCTCATAAACATCAAGGCAGGCTGCACCGACTTTTCTCGCCTTTATTCCTTCAAGCAAGGCTTCAGCATCGATTAATGCTCCCCTCGATGTGTTCAGAATCACGACGCCTTTCTTCATCTTTTTAATGGCATCCGCGCTTATCAGATGCTTTGTTTCTTCTGTCAGCGGACAGTGAAGGGAGATGATGTCGCTGCGCTTAAACAGTTCATCCAACCCCACATATTCAATATCACTGTCTTTGGGAGGAAACCGGTCATATGCAATCACATTCATTCCAAATCCCTGGCAGATATTGATAAAGATCCTGCCAATCTTGCCGGTTCCGATGACACCCACAATCTTCCCATGAAGGTCAAACCCGGTCAGCCCGCTCAGGGAAAAGTTGAAATCCCTGGTTCGGTTATACGCCTTGTGGATGCGCCGGATGGATGTGAGCAGAAGTGCCGCAGCGTGTTCCGCCACCGCATAGGGCGAATACGCAGGCACGTGGACAACATGAATCTTTCCAAAAGCATGTTCGACATCCACGTTATTGTAACCGGCACACCGAAGGGCAATCATCTTAACCCCGCAGTCATACAGCTTATCGATGACCTTTGCATTTACGGTATCGTTCACAAAAACACAGACAACATCACACCCTTTCGCCAGTTCTGCCGTATCCTCTGTCAGCTTAGCCTCAAGGAACTTAAACTCCATGTCCTGATCTGTACCAGCTCTCTCAAAGGACGCTTTGTCATATTCTTTTGTATCGAAAAATGCTACTCTGATCATCAGCCCACCTCACTATTTTCAAAAACTTACATTGAATGCTTCCTTCCCTGCATATTTTGCAGAACCACCAAGTTCTTCTTCAATTCGCAGCAGTTGATTATACTTCGCCACCCGTTCAGTCCGGCTCGGTGCTCCGGTCTTGATCTGGCAGGTATTGAGTGCCACAGCAAGATCTGCTATCGTTGTATCCTCTGTCTCTCCCGAACGATGTGAAGTAACCGCTATGTATCCTGCTTTATGTGCCATTTTGATTGCTTCCAGCGTTTCGGAAACGGTGCCTATCTGATTGAGCTTGATCAGGATAGAATTTGCACATCCGTTTTCGATTCCCTTCGACAGCCGTTCTGTGTTAGTAACAAATAAGTCATCTCCTACAAGCTGCACTTTGTTCCCGAGACGGGCAGTCAGTTTTTGCCAGCCTTCCCAGTCTTCTTCGTCGAGCGCATCCTCAATCGAGGCAATCGGATACTTTGACAATTTCTGTACTCTTCATTGACAAATCCTCCTATTCCAAGGTCAATAGCAGTGCCATCTTGAACCTTTTTGTGGCTTTAACAGAATGCAGCCCCGCCTTGGCAAAGTGGAAATTCTCACCTGCCTTGATGGGATGATCTGTTCCTTCATAGCCGATCACACCCTCGCCGTCCAGTGCAAAGATGATCGCTTCACCCGGAGCCGCATGCTCGGACAGCCCGGTACCCTCATCAAACGCCATGACCACGAACTTCATCTTGTCACCCCGTACTACATCCATGTTGACGATCTTACCCTCCTGATAAGGTACAAGATCTGCCAGTTTGAAAACCTCTCCTGCCTTTACCGCTTCATTCATGATATCGTTCCTCCTTATTGAAATCTCAGTATATACCGTGTCTTCCGATGTTCTCATTCCCATAGGAGTGTCAGTTAATGTTACCATGCACTCTCCGGTTCTCACCTTCTTCTGAAAACCGTCTGCGCCGTAGACCTCCATTTTGCCGTCAACGACGATTAGCAGCTTATGATAGGGATAAATCTCTGCGCTGATATCCGTATTCTTCGCCAGAGAAAAATACGTGATATAATTCTTACCGCTGTGGACTTCCTTTGAGATCGTGCAGCCTGGAACCGGTTGATTATCTTTTGCAATGGAGAATACCTCTCCGACTTTTTCTTTCACGGGCCTACCTCCTCTTGATCTGATAGTGCATATCATCCATCGTCTTGATTTCATACGGAGTATCAGAAAGCATACCTTCCATTACTTTACTCCGCATCTTGTAATACGCCTCTGTCTGTCCGTCCCAATATCCGGCATGAATATCCCGGGTCATTTCCCAAACGACCTCATCGTCATTCTCGGAGGTTACGACGTTTACCCGATCGCAGGGCATTCCGTTAACGAAGAAATCTTCAAATGCCTTGTAAATATCTGTTGCCGTTGCATCCCGGGCAACTGCATTAGCCTGTCCGAATTCATAAGCAACACCAAGTAGTTGCTCCATGTGCTCAGGCTTTCCCGCCGTAATTGTTCTGACGAGATCCGCATACCGTGTTTCCGCATCTGTGATCTGTTCCTGCAGCCAGCCGTGAATATTACCCACATCTATCACTTCTTCCAATGGCGGAAGTTCTTTTGTGTATTGCTTCGCATCGTGAATCCAGCCTTCCTTTAAGGCATACCCGGCAACCTTCTTTGTCAGTGCTTCCTGCCTACCGATTTTGTTATACAGCCAGAAGTGTATCGGTCCTAAGAAAGCGCTCATATCACTCACCTCGCGCTTCTTTAATCTTTTGGTTTACTGCGTCCACGACCATTTTGCTGTCCATTCCGTGGACGGCAGCGGCGTCCTCAAGGGATTCCGCCTGGGATGCAGGACAGCCGAGGCAGTGCATACCGATTCCGAAAAGCACCTCTGCCGTCTCCGGATATGCAGATACAACCTCTCCTACAAGGGTCTTTTCATTTACATACATGTTATCCATGATTATACCTCCATTTATCAGTTATTCTTTATTTCCAAGAAAATGCTCTTTTGCAAATTCCATATCCTGCACAAGTTCAACAGTTCCTACATACTTGCCAGCCGCATCTCTGACCGCCATGTACTTCACCAGCATTGTGCGTCCGTTCTTTTCCATCCAGACCGGAACCTCATCACGGCGATTATTCCTGAAATCGTCGATAATCTGCCGCACCATCGGCTCGATCTTCGGCGGATGGCAGGAGAACACCTCACGGTCAATGGCCATGCCGGGACGCTTGAAGACTTTCGGTCCCTCATTGAAGAAACGGTTGATATTCTCCGCATCAACAAAAGTGATCTCCAGTGGAATCGTATTCAGAAGCGCCGTCAGCTGCTCCACGGTCACATGGCCACCTGGCATAACGATCTCTCCTGCCGCAAAGATAAGTTCGGAACCCTTTGCGCTTTCCGCTTCTTCCCACGTTTCTTTGGAAACACCGAGGCAATCTAAGTAATCTTTTGCGTCCTGGTAGATTCCGTACCATTCCTCATCTGTGAAGTTCACCGCACAGATAGGAAATAGGATGTTCTGCTCCTTATAGATCATCTCTTCGGCACGTTTCAGTACCGCATCAACTCTTGCCTGCCAGTCCTCTCCGTGATTATCTTCCTTTGTAAGTGCGCCAAGCTCATCTCGTATCTCGTCATCCACTGTCCACATCACATCGGAAGGTCCGGAAACTCCGTATCTTACTTTCAGGAGCGGATACAGGAGATCGCCCTTTTTCGCGTAATGAATGGACAACTCCCTGATCGCAGGAATAAACGCATCATCATGTGAATCCTTATATTGTTCAAGCAAAGCGGAAAGAGCGTTGTTTTCCATTGTCAGTGTGTAAAGCGGGTGACCCTGGACAGCCTCCAGTGCCGCCGCACGGGCGTTCTTATCACTATAATCCTTCTTCGGGAAGGAATCCCGTTTTGCAAGTTCTTCCTGCACCTTCTGCCGCATGACGGATTCTTCCACGGCTTTTTCCGCATTGGCGATCCGTTCCTCAGTGGTCGCCCCATGGAAAAGCGCGGAATGAACATCACATAGCTTCTGCACCTCGGCAAGCGGTGTCCCGTCTTTCAAAAGCTCCTGCTCCGCCTTCATGATCTCAGATGCCTCGACTTCTCCGAATTCCCGTACGAAGTCTGCGCGTACAGCCTCCAGGTCTTCGCCATCACCGAGGCGGCGCAGGTATCCTTTCAATTGTTCGGTGCGGTCTGCGGAATCATTTGCCGGTTCCTTTTTCGTTGCTTGCTCCGATGCCTGCATCAACGGCATTTCTCCGATAAGCTCAAATCCATTACTCATCAGCGTTGTCACAACATCCATCATGGAAATATTCTTCATCTTCGCGCCTTTGGGAATGGTCATGATCTTCCCAACCGAATGGAGCATCGTTTTTTTGGTAATCTCGGTAAAGCCAAGCTCTGCCATGATCCCAATCAGTTCAGGATATTCTTTTGTAAGTTCATATACCGTCTTGGATAGATCCAGTTTCTTTGACATGGCGTTCATCTCCTTTTTCTCTTGACCTGTCCATATCTTACTACAAGTATTTCAAAAAATCTGTATCCACAGATACAGTCAAGAAACTTTTTTTGTTGTATAATACGATCAGCAATCGGAAAGTGAGGATTGACAATGGATTTAAGAACGCTCGAAAAAAGCTCACTGTTTAGAGGAATGTCCGAATCAGAGATAGAATCTGCCCTGGATATGGTTTCCTACCATGTAGAGCATTATGAAAAGGATGATACGATACTGCGGGCCATGGATGACGCAGACAGAATAGGTGTAATCCTATCCGGCAGAGCACAGGCACAGAAAACATTTCCAAACGGAAGCCAGGTAAATGTAGCCGTGCGTATGCCGGGAGACATGATTGGTCCCGCGACGGCATTTTCAGCGATGGCAAAATATCCTTGTGATGTCGTAGCTATGGATACTGTGACAGTACTCTTTTTCAGAAAAAGTGACCTTCTTCGCCTGATGGGTGAATGCGCCTCTATCATGCAGAACTTAACAAGACAGCTTGCCACGGCCGCTTTTATGCTTCAGCAGCGTCTGGAGCTGTTTTCCTACAGCGGCATCGCGCAGAAAGCGGCATTTTCATTACTGATGTACGAACGGCAGACGGGGAAAACCGCATTTCCTATACCGGATTCCATAACAAAATGGGCAATGCAGATGAATGTGTCACGTCCATCGCTGCATCGGGAGCTGAAAAAGCTGGAGGCTGACGGAATCATCAGGTATGCGCCTCCCGTTGTTGAAATCATCGACCGGGATGCCCTTCAGGATGTTCTTTCACAATAAGGTCAGGGACTATATCCTGACTACTTTAGGGGAGATCCCTGGTCTTACAAAGGACGAATCCGTCCTGCTGTCCGTATGCGGCACTATGTCGCATCTGACAGGGCTTTCGTCTGAATATACTGCAAGCGAGAGCCTCGCTCTTTCGCAGGCAGTTTCCGAGTATTATCCCGGTATTGGCAGCTGCATCATGATCGGTGCGCAGAACACCCTGTACATGGAACCGGAAGATGGCAAAGAGCCGAAGATCCGCCGAAATTCCAATTGTTCTGCCGGAACAGGCTCATTTTTCGAGGAGCAGGCCGGTAGGCTTGGCAGCAAGAGTTTCTATACAGATATGGATAAGCTGTTTGCTTCGGCACGTGGAAAACTGGATTTCTGTGTGGGTGGCATGGCAAGATACCGCTTTGCAAAACTGTTATCCGCCTCCGCGCCTGCTTTTGACGGAGTCCTGATGGTTCAGTCAAATGAGGAGAATGCAGGTATCATAGGCAAAACCCTTGCAGATGAATACGATGAGGAAATCCAGCTTCCGCTTGCAATAGCAAGTCTTGACTTTGAGCATGGTCTGAATGAAGAGGCGGCAAAGTCATTTCTTCATTACCTATAATACCCATCCATTTCATTTATGTGTATACTCACACAATAGTATGAAAAATCTCTCGGCTATCGGCTTCATCACCGACAACCGGGAGTTCTTTGCTTATTACCATCTCTCATACCTTTCCTGCCTGTCCAGATCATAAATCTGCTGCATCTCATCCTCAGACAGTTCAAAATCAAAGATATCAATGACGGCAGCGCTGAGTCCGCTTTTCACGAAGATCTAGAATATACCAGATTGCTAAATATCCACTCACTACCATCATATTTGATTCAATATGGTGATAAGAGCGTCCTTATCTGCAGCCTTATGGATTATGCCGGATTTATTCGTCTTATATCCGACTTGAAAATCAACACCGGAGTATGACAGACTGTCTAACAAAACCATTTTGAGGTGAAAAAATTGACGGTCTGACAAGCGGATTCTCATATTTTTCTTCATTCTATCGAATAAAGGACTGAACCAAACGGTATTTCCGATACCTTGTTTTATTTTTCTTTGCAACTATTCAAATTTTTTGACCAATTCTTGCGTTGAGAACATACTTAATAATCGCTTAAAATTATAAGCGATGAACATGGATGACGCCTCAGCGTCAACATTTTCTTTTTCACGTCTAAGAAAGAAACTATATCCTAATGAACGTTTGACCGTTCCAAATGGATGTTCTACAATACATCGTCTCTGCCTATAAACGTCATTGTTTTCCAATGTTGTTTTGTGAACATCAGCAAGGATATTTTCATATTCCCAACGCTGAAGAGTCCTTCCGGTTTTGGAGGATGTACAACTATTTTGATATTTACATATAGAACAGCATGTGCACTTATATTTTTTATATCTCAACCCATTTTTTGATGTGTTTTCAAAAAATAATAATCGCTCACCTGCTGGGCAGATGTATGTATCATCTTCTGAGTTGTAGGTAAATTTTTCTTTACGAAATTCATTATTCTTTGTACTATTATTGGCTTTTGCTTTTTTGATATATACAGTCATGCCGTCATCAACACATTTTTTAATTTCAGTCGCGTTATAATAGCCGGTATCAGCTATGACAGTACACTCCTCTATATCTAAGAGTTCCTTTGCGCTCTTGGCCATGACATGAAGCTGATTTTTGTCATTGATATCGTTCGTGGTAGATATATCTACGACAAAATGATTCTGTGAATCAACCACAGACTGTACATTGTAACAAATATCCAAAGAACCATTATTTTTCATTCGCCTGGAATCAGGATCTGTAAGACTCTTTTGTTCTAATCCTTCTTCTAAAAGTTCCTTCTTTTGGCATGAGTATTCTTCTTTTAGCTTCTGATAGGTTTTCAACTTATCTTTATATTCAGAATCAGCAGGATTTTCTTTTTCGATGGACATAAGATACGAATTTATTTTCTCATCAGCATAAGCAATTTTTTTATCCAACCCGCTTTTGGTGATACAATTGTGCTTGCTATTTTGCGCACGAATTTTTGTTCCGTCAATTGCCATTAGCTTTCCATCGATCAAGCCCCATCCTTTAAGAATAAGTGTTAATTGCTGCAACGTGTTATGAAATGCTTTTTTGTTTTCTTTTACAAAGCCGGCGATAGTTCCATGATCTGGTGTTACGGAAGAAGAACCGCTGACTGTTACTTTACCGGTTGCTCCGTTGGATTCGAATGCTGC
>OQVT01003325.1_pt1 | contig 10341 bp, 11 predicted proteins | sample 1691561 | NCBI WGS metagenome assembly OQVT01 (sample SAMN03418260, study PRJEB22391) | human gut metagenome | biome: human-gut; feature: organic feature; material: feces | host: Homo sapiens | place: Tanzania | collected 2013-01
AGGTACATGACAATCTGTATGTGAATCTTACAAACAAATGTCCGTGCAGCTGTACATTTTGCCTGAGACAGAACAGGGATCATATGGAGGAGTCCGATTCGCTCTGGCTTGAGCATGAGCCCACATATGAAGAGGCAATAGAAGAGATCAAAAAATTTGATATAGAAAAATACGGTGAGATTGTATTTTGCGGCTTCGGTGAGCCGACTGAGGCGCTTGATGTACTTTTGAAGCTCGCAAAATATATAAAAGACACTTACGATAAACCGATAAGGATAAATACAAACGGACTCGGTAATCTTGTAAACGGAAAAGATATAACTCCTATGCTGGCAGGGCTTATAGATACTCTTTCTATCAGCCTCAACACACCGAATGCAGAGGAGTATTACAGGATAGTACGTCCGAAATTCGGACCCGACTCATTTCAGGCGATGCTCGATTTCGCAAAAGAAGCCGTTAAATATGTTCCGAATGTAGTACTTACTACCGTAGATACTACGATAACAAAGGAAGAAGAGGAAGAATGCAGAAGGATCTGTGAAAGCATAGGCGTAAGATACAGGATCCGTGCATGGGAAAAATGAGGTGGTTATGGCGCAGTGCACCAATGATAATTATGATGCGCTCTGCAGGATCGCAGGGAGCGAAAATATATTAAAAGACGAGCCTATGGCAAGGCACACAAGCTTCAGGATAGGAGGACCGGCATCGATCTTTGTAACGCCGGAAAACAAAGAAGCCTTTTGCAGGGTCGTGGATCATTGTATTGAAAGCGATACGGAATACTTTATACTCGGCAACGGTTCAAACCTGCTCGTTTCGGACAACGGCTATGACGGGGTTATCATCAATACATCAAAATGCCTGTCTGAAATAACGTTGGACGGAACAAGGATATATGCAGAGGCAGGAGCACTTCTTTCAAAGATAGCGTCTGTGGCTCTCGGAGAATCTCTTGAAGGCTTTGAATTTGCTTCGGGAATCCCCGGAACCTTAGGTGGAGCGGTCATGATGAATGCAGGTGCCTACGGCGGAGAGATGAAGGATGTACTTGTAAGCGTAGAGGTATATGATCCGTCCGAAAAAAGAATCGTAAACATGCCTGCCTATGAGCTGGAGCTCGGATACAGGACAAGTGTGTTCAAAAAGGCCAAAAAATATATATTAAGTGCAGTTATTGAGCTTAAATTGGGAGAGTCTGAGAAAATAAAGAGCAAAATGGATGAGTTCAAGGCCTCCCGTACCGAAAAACAGCCTTTGAACCTTCCGAGTGCCGGAAGTGCATTCAAAAGGCCTGAAGGCCATTTTGCGGGAAAACTCATAATGGATGCGGGACTTAGAGGCTTTTCTATAGGCGATGCTGCGGTTTCACAGAAGCATTGCGGATTCTTCGTAAATCTCGGAAACGCTACGGCAGCGGATATGAAAAAGCTGTTTGAAGAGGTTATCAAAAAGGTAGACGAGAAATACGGTGTGGTTCTTGAACCGGAGGTTAAGTTCTTAGGTAGATTCTAAAGGGGAGAAGCAGATGTTTAAACGTCTTGTTATTGTAACCGGAATGTCGGGTGCAGGGAAGTCAACGGCGCTTAAGATACTCGAGGATGCGGGCTATTATTGTGTAGACAATCTGCCCATTCCGCTCATAGAGACTTTCTGTGAGCTCATAATGAGAAACGAAGATGAAAAGATGAGCCGTGCTGCGATCGGTATAGATATAAGGAGCGGCTCAAAGATAAACGGTGCCGATGAGGTATTTGCCAAAATGCGGAGCGAAGAGATACCGTTTGAAATATTGTTTATGGATGCTTCCGATACGGTTCTCATAAACCGCTTCAAGGAGACAAGGAGATTTCATCCGCTTGCAGGAAAAGACGGGAGCATTAAGGCGGGCATAAAGCAGGAAAGAAAGACCATCGAATTTCTTAAGAAGGAATCGGACTATATATTAGATACGAGCAGCATGCTCTCAAGGGATACAAGAAAAAAGATAACCGATATCTTTGTGAACGATAAAAAATTCGGAAATCTTATGATAATCATAAGATCTTTCGGATTCAAGTTCGGTATCCCGACCGATTCGGATCTTGTTTTCGATGTGAGATTCTTGCCGAATCCGTATTATATAGAGGATCTGAAGAGGCTCTCGGGAAATGATCTGCCGGTATCGGACTATGTCATGAGCTTTGAAGAGAGCCGGGTATTTCGGGATAAGCTTACGGACATGATAAGCTATATGATACCGTATTATATTAAAGAGGGAAAAAACCAGCTTGTTATTTCGATAGGATGCACAGGTGGCAGACACCGTTCGGTTACTTTTGCAAATGAGCTATACAGGGAGCTTGAAAAATGTGACGAATACGGTGTAAGGCTCGAGCACAGGGATATAGACAAGGATAAGAAGATAAAGGAATTTGAATAATGACCTTTTCGGCGGAATTAAAAGAAGAGATCGGAAATGTATTTGATAATGCGAGGCATTGCCGTATTGCCGAGCTCGCGGGTATAGTGTTATTTGAAGGAACTGTATTAAATGATGCAGAAGGCTATAAGATAAGCCTTTCGACGGAAAATGCTATAACGGCAAATAAATTCACTCAGCTTGTAAAGAAGCTTTTTCATTATGATATCGGGATAAAAATAAAAAAATCCAACAGAAATCTCGACCTGTATGAAGCAGGCATTGAAAAAGAAACAGCTGTTGAAGCGGTAAAGGCGCTTAAGATAAGAGAAGAGGAAGGATGGCTGTTCCCGGATGTACCAAGGCTTACGGAAAAAAACTGCTGTAGGAGAGCCTTTATACGTGGGGCATTTATATCAGCCGGATCTATAAGCGATCCTGACAGATTTTATCATCTTGAAATACCGTGCAAAAATGAATATACCGCAGATCAGCTTATAAAAACGATGCATGAATTGCATTTAGATGCAAAGATGGTTGAAAGACAGCGGAGGTTTGTGGTATATTTAAAGAACAGTACGCAGATATCGGAGCTGCTGGGACTCATGGGTGCGAGAACATCCCTTCTTAACATGGAAAACGCAATGATAAGAAGAGAAGTCAGAGGCAATATAAACAGACGGGTCAATTGTGAAACGGCGAACATCAACAAAGCGGCGATGGCAGCTGCCCGTCAGATCGAGGATATACTTTATATCGATGAACATATAGGTATCAGTTCATTGCCGGATGGACTCGATCAGATGGCAAAAGTCAGATTAAAATATCCTGAAGCCAATTTAAGCGAGTTGGGTTCGCATCTGGAACCGCCGGTTGGGAAGTCCGGCGTAAACCATAGACTTCGAAAGATCAGTGCTGTAGCAGCATCACTAAAGAACCAGGGAGGAAAATTATTATGATTAGGAAACCGGTAACGATTCGGATTTCTAACGGTTTAGAGGTTAGACCGATAGCAATGTTGGTACAGGTAGCCAGCCAGTTTGACAGTGAGGTTTACATTGAGAACGGAACCAAAAAAGTCAACGCGAAGAGTATTATGGGAATGATGACACTTGGACTTGATGTTGGAGAAGAAGTCATCATATGCACAAACGGTCCGGATGAAGAACTCGCAATGAAAAAGGTTGAGGATTATCTTACAAATCAATAATTTCTGATAAAGCAAATATAATTATAGAAACAAAGCGTCGCAGTAACGATCGAAAGGTCATTACTGCGACATCTTTTTTGGATATAGATAAATTAGTCAGATATCAGCCAGTTTCTGCAGAGCCTTGTCCGCTATCATCAGATAGCCGTGCTCGCGCAGATAGTTTTCCGAGGCCTCAGAGCAGTGGTCTGAAAAGCCGTATTCGGATAAAATATTGCATATCCTGTTTAAGTTCTCCGGTGAGCTCTGCGAACAATGCAGTATAAGCAGATAAGCATCTGTTTCATATTTATAAAGTGAATTCTTTGAGTTGACCGTATTTTTTACAGCCTTAGCTGCGCTTATAACATCATCAAGCGATGAAAACCTGAAGGCCTCGATAAGATTTTCGGGTACGGCTTCGGCATCCGGTTTATCACCTTTTAAAGGAGCTTCGGAAGAAGGAGCTGCTGTTTTTTTATCATCCTGACCGGATAATGCCTTTTCGGTAGCTTCTTTTATCTTTTTCATGATATTGAGTATACCGTCGGCACCGGAAAGATGCAGCTCGTTTGCCGATGATGACTGCGGAGTGGAAAAGCTTGAGAATCTTGTATCAAGCTCCTCGGGATCTGATACCTTTGTTATATTAAGCACCAGACTGTCGTTTTTCGGTACCGCTTCTATCATAAGGGGTATTCCGTTAGTCTCGAATCCGAATTCGTTATGTGCCTGATTTATCATATCGTAAAAAAGGTTTCTTGCCTTTTCCGATCCGTACGTAAGTTCACTTAATTTTATTTTTCTGCTTGAAAGATCTGCACTTGTAAGAGTGCACCGGATCTGATTGTCATTTATTTTCTCGATTTTCATGATGTGCCCTCCTTGTGTATCTTAATTTGATACCGGGATCAAAAGGTCAGAAGCTTTTGACCCCAACATCTTAATTTAGCATAGTATAAATCAAAACATTAAAGTTTGCAATTAGAATTAATTGCGTGTATCATGATAATCTGAAGATAGAAACGAAAAATACAGAAGGGAGACTTGATATGACTTACAGAAATCAGGCAACTGTTGCCGGCATCATATACATTATCTTTGGCCTTCTTTGCATTATATTCAGAGGAGGTATCATTTCATTTGCAGCATTCTGTGCGGGAATTGCGCTTATCGTATTCGGGATCGTGCAGCTTGTAAATGAATTTGTTATTTCCGGAACGATAATGCTGGTATTCGGTATAGCTATCCTTTTCGCAGGCTGGTTTATGATATCGATGATCTTCTATATGATAGCTATAGCAATGATCGTAGTCGGTATATTCAAGCTTGTGGAATTCTTTAAAAAGAGAGCCGTAAACGATTCGATATTAAGACCCGAGGGCTTAAGACCCATACTGCTTACATTATGCGGAGTGGTATTTCTCTTCAATCAGAGAGGAACGGTATCTGTGGTATTTATTATAGTAGGTATCCTTCTTATAATTGCGGGAATACTTTCGATCGTTGAAAATAACTGATGAGGACGGATTTTGACTCTTACGTCATTACATTTATTAGGTAGAAATGCAGAACGATAATAAAAATAAAAACGTAAAAACAGACAGCACGAAAAGCAGAAAGACCGGAACGGCTGCGACAAAGAAAAGGACAGCTGCCGCCGGAAGGAAAAGAAAAAAGAAAAATGCAAAGAACAGGCAGATAATAACCGGGCTTGTGATCGCTGTGGCAGCGGTCTGTATAATAGCGCTTCTTATAGGTGGGATGGGCTCCGGCACGCATATGGCTAATAAAAAGGAAATGTTCCATATCTCTTCAGATGAAGACACGGGAGTTGTCGTAAACGGAAAGGTGCTTGAGACACCGGCGAGAAAGATAAACGGAGCCAATTATATTTTATACACGGATGTATGGAATTATATAAACAGCGGTTTCTATCTGGAAGGTGACACACTTTATATGACTCTTCCCGAGGGAACAAAGACATGGACTCCTGATGACGGCACCGGCTGTCTTTATAAGGAAGGAGAAGATTATTATATATCCGATCAGTGCATAATAGACAATTCGGATATAGAATATCAGGTTTATTCGGATCCCGACCGTATAGTTATAAGAAACAAATGGAACGGTGTCTATACCGCAGGGCTTACTTCGGATTCTAAGATAAGACAGAGAAATGATGAAAGAAGCGATATAGTAACGGAGGCTGTAAAGGGACAGACGGTCGCTGTACTTGAAGAGGGCGATGAATGGACAAGCGTTACAACGGAAGACGGCTTTACGGGATATGTAAAGAATGATATCCTTTCGGATAAAACAGAGCTGACACATGAAGCAGACAGCAGATATGTGTTCCCTTCCGCATCATTTGGACAGACCGTGAAGATGATATGGCATTATATAGACAGCAATGCAAATAATATCTACCTTGACGGTATGATGGCAGACGCCGGCGATGTAAATGTCATAAGCCCGACATGGTTCAGGATTGCGGATGCGGCCGGAAATATGACAACATTCGCCGATACTGATTATGTAAACAAGGCACACAATACCTATGGCCTTTCGATCTGGGCACTCGTAGGTGACTATCTTGGGGAAGACAGCACTACGGGAAAGATCATTTCGAGTGAGGAAAACAGACAAAGGATCATAAGCCAGATGATAGAGACTGCGGTAAACTATTCTCTTCAGGGAATAAATGTCGATTTTGAGACGATAACAAGGGATCAGGCACCGGCATATCTGCAGTTCTTAAGAGAATTAAAGCTTGCAGCGGCTCCTTATGGTCTCGTCATATCGACGGACAATTATGTTCCTACATATACCGGATATTATAAGAGATCGGAGCAGTCAAAGATCGTAGATTATGTTATAATAATGGGGTATGATGAGCATACGGGATCATCCGATGAGATAGGCTCTGTTGCATCGCTTCCTTTCGTGGAGCAGGGAATTGAAGATACTCTTCTTGAGGTGCCTGCCGAAAAGACAGTGCTTGCGGTTCCTTTTTATACAAGAGGATGGGTCGAAAAGTTCGGATCGACAAGCTTTGAATCGGTTCATCTGAATATGACAGAGATACAGAGCTTTATAGATGAGCACAATATAACAACACAGTGGGATGACTCGGTAGGACAGTATGTGGGAAGTGCGTCCGACAGCGAGGCAACCTATTCGATCTGGGTCGAGGATGCGGCTTCGCTTGAGCTTAAGCTGAAGCTTATTTCCAAGTATGGTCTTGCGGGTGCATCCGCATGGAGGATCGGAATAGAAACACAGGATGTCTGGGAAGTCTGGAAAAACTGTCTCGGATGATAAATATAAGGGATTATTAAGAAAGGGGATATTATGGCAGATTTTAATTTTGAAGAGATCAAAACAACGCTGATGGGCGGATATGATAAAGAAGATGTTCAAAATAAGATAAACAGTCTTATTGATAAATATGAAACCGAAGCCTCTAAAAAAGATAAAGAGATAGAAGAGCTTAAGAAGTCGGTTTCGGAAAAGGATGAGCAGATATCGGCTAAGAACAGTGAGATCGATAAGCTGAACAAAGATATCGAGGAAAAATATCAGGGCTATATCGACAACTACAATACTATCGGAAAGATCGTATATGAAACAAGGATCCAGTCCGAAAAGACTCTGGATGATGCCAGGATAAAGGGCGAGAGCATTATCGCCGAGGCAAATAAAAAGGCACAGCTATCTATCGATAAGGCTCAGGAGGAAGTAGACAAGAGGATATCGGAGGGCAAAAAGAAGTATGATGTTCTCCAGGAAGAGATAAATGAGCTTCTCCAGCTCGTAAACCAGGTTCAGCACAAATTCATGCAGTCATTTAAAGCGATACATGAGATATCGGGTGCGATGAACGATGAAGACGGATCTGAATTTGATATAGAGCTCGATGAGGGCTTTGAAGACGAAGAGTGATCAGGGCAAGGCATATTTCTTATGAAGGCAAAGATAATCAAAACAGACAGAAATGATCCGGACAGGACGCTTATAGAGGAGGCCGGACGCATAATAAAGGAAGGCGGACTTGTCGCATTTCCTACTGAAACCGTGTACGGGCTCGGAGGAAACGCACTCGACAAAAGCGCTTCCGAGAAGATATATGCGGCAAAGGGAAGACCTTCGGACAATCCTCTTATAATACATATCGCATCATGGGAGGATCTTTCGTATATAGTAAAGGATATCCCCGATAAAGCAAGAAGGCTTGGAGAAAAATGCTGGCCGGGACCTCTTACGATGATATTTAATAAGAGCGAGGTTGTCCCGTATGAAACTACAGGAGGTCTTGATACTGTAGCGGTAAGATTTCCGAGTCATAAGGTCGCAAGGGAGCTTATACTTGCTTCGGGAGGATATATTGCGGCGCCCAGTGCAAATCTTTCGGGTCGTCCCAGTCCCACAAAGGCGGAGCATGTCATAGAGGATCTCGCAGACAGGATAGATATGATAATAGACGCCGGAGAGGTGGATATAGGACTCGAATCGACGATAGTCGATTTTACGTCCGATGAACCCATGGTATTAAGACCGGGATTTTATAATGAGGAATACATTTCAAAGATAATAGGCCATGTGGATATCGACAGGGCGATAATAGACAGCACGAGCAAGGTGAAGCCTAAGGCTCCGGGCATGAAATACAGACATTATGCTCCTAAGGGCGATGTTACCGTTATCGACGGAGACAGGCAGGCTGTTATCAAAAAGATCAACGAGCTTGTGAGCGAAAAGCTTGCGGAGGGCAGACGTGCAGCTGTTCTTTGCGCAAGTGAAAATAAAGACAGTTATAAACAGGGAACGGTTATTTCTCTCGGAAGCTTTGAAAACGAAGAGGATATAGCAAGGCATCTTTTTGATGCATTAAGACAGCTCGATGAGATCGGCGCCGAATTTATTTATTCGGAGGCGTTCAACACACATGAGCTTGGTGCGGCGATTATGAACCGTCTGCTTAAAGCAGCGGGTCAAAAAGTAATAAATTTAAATTAAAAAGGTAAAAGGGAGGAACAAGAAAATGATAGCTTTAGGATGTGACCATGGCGGATATGATCTTATGCAGGAGGTTAAGGCTCATCTTGAGGAGAGAGGTATCGAGTACAAGGATTACGGAACATATACAAAGGAATCCTGTGACTATCCCGTATACGGAAAAAAAGTTGCTGAAGCGATCGTAAGCGGCGAGTGCGAAAAGGGAATCCTTATCTGCGGAACAGGTATCGGTATCTCCATAGCAGCAAACAAGGTTAAGGGAATCCGTGCAGCGGTTGTTTCTGACTGCTTCTCGGCTCAGGCTACAAGAGAGCACAATGATGCAAACATCATTGCTTTCGGAGGAAGAGTTGTAGGTGCCGGACTTGCACTTAAGATAGTTGATACATTCCTTGATACACCGTTCTCAAACGGAGAGCGTCACGTTAAGAGAATCTCCATGATCGAGGACTGAAAGGTCTTATAGAGGTAGGACAATGAGCGATAAGAGAACCGATTACATCAGCTGGGATGAATATTTTATGGCTGTAGCCAAGCTTGCGGGCATGCGTTCCAAGGACCCGAATTCGCAGGTCGGCTCATGCATCGTCAGCCAGGATAACAAGATATTATCAATGGGATATAACGGATTTCCGAGGGGCTGCTCCGATGACGAATATCCGTGGAGCAGAGAGGAAGAGAACCCGTTAGATACAAAATATCTTTATGTTACACACAGTGAGTTAAATGCGATACTCAATTACAGAGGAGGCTCGCTCGAGGGCTCAAAGCTGTACGTATCTATGTTCCCGTGCAACGAGTGTGCAAAGGCCATAATACAGGCAGGTATAAAGACCCTTATATATGAAGTGAATAAATATCCTGATTCGGCTGCTGTTCTCGCTTCGATCAGAATGCTGAAGTCGGCGGGAGTAGAGGTTATCAAATACGTTCCTACGGGACGGGAGATAAAGTTCACTGTCTGATACCGGAAATGAAAGTTTAAAGGGGCTGCCGCTGGATTTAAATAATGCGACAGTCCTTTTGTGCAATGAAAAAATCCTAAAACAGGAGAAAAGATTTTGAAACTGGTTTTTTTAGATACAGCAACAGTAGGAAATGATATAGATTATTCAAGGTTCGAAGAGTTCGGGGAAGTGGTTACATATGATCTGACTTCACCCGATGAGGTGCCTGAAAGACTTAAGGATGCGGATATCTGTATAACAAATAAGGTTCCGATGAATGAGAAGACCCTTAAGGAGGCAAAAAAGCTTAAGCTGATATGCCTTACTGCTACGGGAACAAACAATCTTGACAAGGAGTATCTTGCAAAAAGAAATATAGAGTGGAGAAATGTGGCCGGATATTCTACGGAATGTGTGGCGCAGCATACATTTGCCATGACACTTTATCTCCTTGAAAAGCTGGCTTACTATGATTCATATGTAAAAAGCGGAGAATATATAAAGAGCCCTATGTTTACTGATTTTTCGGCTCCGTTCGATGAGATGACCGGAAAAATATGGGGTATCATAGGCCTTGGAGCGATAGGAAAAAGAGTTGCAAAAATAGCAGAAGCATTTGGATGCAGGATAATATATTATTCGACATCGGGAAGAAACAACAGCAGCGAATATGAACAGGTCGATCTTGATACATTGCTCGGCACATCGGATATTGTTTCGGTTCATGCACCGTTAAATGAAAACACGGAGGGCATGATGAATGCAGAGGCATTTAAAAAGAT
>OQVT01003326.1_pt1 | contig 10340 bp, 9 predicted proteins | sample 1691561 | NCBI WGS metagenome assembly OQVT01 (sample SAMN03418260, study PRJEB22391) | human gut metagenome | biome: human-gut; feature: organic feature; material: feces | host: Homo sapiens | place: Tanzania | collected 2013-01
CGCAAATTCCGGCTTTTTCTCCACATAAACGCGTCTGACTGTACTCATTTTTATCCTCCATTTGTCTGAATCATAGTCCCATAAGCAGGACAAACTTTCGTTATTTACAGAATATCACATTTATCTTTATAAATGAAATTAATATATCTTATATGTTTTATAAGTATTATTTCTTAATAAGAACGGACGTCAAAAGGGCGGGGCAGCCCGGTATTTGGGGATGCATTTGCAGGGGGATTTAGAAATACTTAGAGCCCGGGAATTTGCGTTGTTTTGAAAAAGTCAACTGTCTAAAGCGTCAGCGAGTTTTGACTTTTTCAAAACGCTTTTAGCAAATTTCCAGGCTCTTAATATTTCTTATCCCCCGAAACAGCATCCCCAAACGCCGGGGTGTGTGCGGGCCGTCCGTCTTTACATCCGATATTTTGCTTTCTTCGTTTCTTTCTGTGTCCGCAGCGCATTCCCCGTCTTTACCGGTCTGTACAGCAGCATGCAGGTTCCTGCATTCATGACAAGTGCACAGCAGACATCGGATACAGAATGCTGTTTCAGGAACATCGTGGAGAGTACGATCAGCACGGTCAGCGTCAGACATACCTTGCGGAATACCGGGCGGTTTTTAAGCTGCTCACTATGCTCTACCGCAACCGCCACGGCAATCGAATTGTATACGTGAATGCTCGGGAAAATGTTGGTCGGTGTGTCGGTCAGATAAAGGTTTCTTACCAGATCCGTAAAAATGTTTTCCCTCGGAAATACTACCGGACGCAGATTCTGCCCATTCGGATACAGATAAGAAATCACAAGGAATGCCGTCATCCCGATTCCGAGATTGATAATCAGCTGATAATACTCTCTGCGATTTTTGTTGCAGAGCCCGAAATACAGGACTGACCATGCAATATAACCAAACCACATAAAATAAGGAATTACAAAAAACTCACAGAAGGGAATCATATCATCAAACGGTGTATGAATCAAATGATATCCCTTGGTAACATGCGTTTCCAGATATTGAAAACATTTCAGATAGAAAATGCCATAAACCACTACCGGAAGAAAATGTTTATAGTTTTTTATCGTCTTCATACTTCTCCTCCATTTTCTGACGAGGCCGAATCACCTTTTTATACAGCAAAGCAACTATGCTTTTCTGTCGAAAGAACGGTAATCAAAGCTTTTCTTTTCAACCTGCTGAAATTATAGCACACCGAAATATGAAGTCAATAAGCTTTATTATTTTTTAAGAAACAATTCATCGCTTCCTAACCTGTTCTTTTCATTTTGTACCGCAACTGTCTGTACCTGCATTTTTCCACCCGAAAGATGCAGGTGGTTTTTTTGAAACCCCTCTTTTGGACGGAAATGTTCAAAAATCGCCGCATCAAATTTTTTCCGTGTTCCCTTATATACATGTTCGTCTTTTACCGTCCACGCAAACGTCGGTGTCCCAAACACCATGCGGTCGATCAGAAAGCCCGGGCAGTCTGCATAGCGGTGGTCGTAGGCAATAAAATCCGGTCTGCCGATAAAATTCAGCATCAGCTGGCGTGCCATCACACGGAGAATCAGATGAACCTTGTCATCTCGGGAAAAGCGGCCGGAAAGCTGACCTCGCAGAATCTGCGGCATATGGCGGCGGCACCAGCCAAGCGCCAGGCTGTTGAAGGATTCCATGCAAAACATCCCCCGGTAGCCTTCCATTTCTTTCTGAAAGCCTGTGCAGACTGCTGTGTCAATGCCCGGCATCTTGATTTCGATCAGAAGTGGCACTCTTCCATTCACCGTTGTAAGAACCTCACGAAGCAGCGGAATCCGCTCGGCACTCTCCCCCAGATGAAACTGCTGCAGCTCTTCGTATGTATAATCGCTGATTTTCCCATCCTTTCCGCACATTCGCCTGATTGTATCATCGTGAAATACCACAATTTTTCTGTCCTTCGTAATCTGAATGTCAAGCTCAATGGCATAGCCCTGATCTGCCGCCCGCGCAAATGCCACAAGAGAGTTTTCCGGAATCCCCTCCGCTGCATTCCACAGTCCGCGATGTGCATAATTCCATTTTGCAAATTTCAGGCACTCCTGCCGCCTTGATGTTGCCGGCAGAATCGAAAAGAAATATCCTGCTGCCAGAACAGCAGCTACAATCAAAAATATCATCTTATCTTCCTTCTTTCCCCCAGTCGCCCAGCAGGCGAAGACGTTCTTTTTCCAGTCCTACCGTTTCCTTCCTCTGATGGCCGCCCGACTCTCCGTCCAGGTGAACCGGCTCCGCACGGTCGGTCTGAAGTGAAAAGCTGCTGCACCGCTCCATATGCACTTCCCGAAATCCCGTGTGACGTCCCACAAGTGCCATCGGCAGAAGATAGCTGACCTTCCACTTTGCCAGATCAGACACCACCATGACATCCAGCAGATCATCCGTTTCATCTGCCTTTGGGCAGAAACGAAAGCCGCCGCCCTCGTACGGAAGATTCATCGCCACCGCGAAAAGAACCTTTTCAAAATGGCGATTCTCTCCGTTTTCCAGTTTTATATCCAGCGTAAACGGCTCAAGATAAAAGAGCTGCCGCAGTGCAATCATTACATAGGTGAGTTTTCCCAGATGCAGCCGGTTCAGCGTATTTTTGATTTTCGATGCCAGTGCCTCATGGCAGATGCCGGCATCAAAGCCAATTCCGGTACTGACCAGAAATCTCCTCGTTTTCCCATTCTGAACTACCGTGCCAAGATTGATCTCTTTTTCATCTCCTTTTAGCACAGCCTCCAGTGCCTGCAGCGGATCTGACGGAATCCCGGCACCCTTTGCAAAATCATTACCGCTTCCCGTCGGAATGTAGCCGAACTTTACCCCGGAAGCATGACAAATGCCATCTACAGCTTCATTCGCTGTGCCGTCACCGCCGATCACCAAAAGTACATCTTCCGGCTTCCATACGCCTTCTGCTGTCAGGCGTGCAGCCGTGTCCCTGGCATCTCCATGGTATTTTGTCGGATACACAAGGAATGTAACCTCTCTTTGCTCCAGTTCTGCCTGAATCGCCGGCCACAGCTTCTCACCGCGCCCCGACCGCGATTTTTTATTTACTATAATATGATACATAAAAATCATACCTTCCTTTTTCTTCCGTAAATGTCACTTCAAATCAGCCATATTGTAGCAGTTTTCCCCGCAAACCACAACCATCTTCACATAACTTTAACTTATTATGATTTCCAATGCCTGATCTTTTCGTTCTTGACAGAAGTTTTCGTTCTGCTAAAATAAAAAGTATTGTGGCTCCAACCGCCAGACGTCACTCATTTTCGAGGAGGTTTTTATGAATTCTTACAATAGAATATTTGCCGGGAGGATCATACGATGAATCTTTCCCCCGCATTTCTCGCCCATAAACTGAAAATGGCTTTTCCTGTGCTTGCTTTGGAAACCCTGTCCTTTTCCGGTATTCTGGAGCTGCCCGTTCTTTATCAGCCGGACTCTTGTTCCTTTGCGCACCGGGTCTGTCTCTGCACCGAAGAGGATCTTGATGCTCTTTCTTCCCTTCCAGAAGAAAGCAGTACACTTTTTCTTCTCTGCGTAAAAAAGCTGCCGGATCAACTCCCATCACCGGTTTCGATTGCAGTCGCAAGCAGTGTCTCCTCCGTTTTTTCATTCCTGCAGGAGCTTTTCTGGACATACGATTCCTGGCAGAAGGAACTGATGCAGGCACGACTCGACGGAAAATCCATCCAGCACCTTTTAACGCTTTCCCTTCCGGTCTTTTCTCATCCGCTGATGGTCATCGGCATGGATTTTTCCATCATTGCTGCGGCTTCTGAGGATCCTTCCATCTTTCCGGAAAAAGTATTCGGTTCGCTCAATACCACACGCCCGCTTCTTCTTTCCTTAACCGAGAGCAGTGAATATGCGTCTGTCCGCGACCTCGATGGCTGGTTCCGCTTTCCGGAGCACGTCACCGGCCTTGGCTCCCTCTGTGTCAACATTACACAGCACGGACAAAGTGCCTATCGTCTGCTGCTTCTGGATACCAAAAAGGATCTCTCGGACTCTGAAGGATTTCTTCTCGAGTTTCTTGCCGAAATGATCCGCCATGCCTTTATGCACAATGTGATGCAGAAGACCTCACCGGCCCAGTCACTCCACACCGTGCTGCTGCGCGCGCTTGATGACCGGACCGCTGACTATATCGCAGTCAGCCAGGCACTCGATGCACTCGGATGGTATTCCCGCCACACGTACTGCTGTCTCTATCTGCAGCTCTCCGATATGGATCAGAAAAACCTGACCGCCAATTCGGTCTGTGCTTATCTGGAAAATATCCTGACCGGCTGTTCTGCATTTCCGCATGGCGGCGGTATCGTTGCGTTCTTTAACTTAACACTCTCCGACTTTTCCATGGTTGATCTGATGGAGCGCATGGTTCATTTCGTCGAGGACAGTTCCCTGAATGCCGGCTTTTCACGCTGTATGAACGGTCATATGAACCTGCGCCGCCAGTATATTCAGGCGAAAATTGCCCTGCAGTTCGGCACCCGGAAATATCCTGATAAACGGATGCACCCGTTCAATGATATTTCGTTTGACTACATCCTCGATCAGGCAACAAAAAAGCTCCCAGGCTACATGCTGAGCCATGAGAGACTTCTCTTCCTGCAGGAGCACGATGACAGCTCAGGCAGTGAATATATGCGGACGCTCCGCTGCTATCTGGACAATCATTGCAATGTCGTCCAGACAGCACGCGAACTTTTTATTCATCGCAGTACCCTGCTCTACCGTCTGGAAAAAATCAAGGAAATTCTGCAGTCCGATCTTACCAGTCCGGATGAAACTCTGTACCTGATGCTTTCCTTCCGCTTTATCGACCTTGAGAACGAAGAAGAAAACCATTCTGCATCTTCGCTGCCAGAAAAGCACAGATAAATCCAACTGCAGCTCCGGCGAGAACGTCAGTCGGAAAATGCACAAACAAATACAACCTTGAAAATGCAATCAGGACTGCCAATATCAGTGCGGCGATTCCTGCTTTTCTATGCAGTGTAAACATGGAAACTGCCGCCGCAAACGAGGCCGCCGAATGACCCGAGGGAAACGAATAATCCTTCGGAACAGCAACCAGCATCTTCACCTGTTCATCAATCCAGCACGGCCGCGGTCGCGCCGCCAGCGGCTTTAAAATCAGATTGCATAAAATCAGATCCAGGATCAGCGCAATCGCCATTCTTACTCCGCATTTCCGGTATTTTGGAATTGCCAGGAAAACGGCAGTCAGCGCAATCCAGATCCATCCCGCATTTCCGAGTGAGGTAATCCCTACCATAATCGCATCGATCACCTCATTGTGCAGGTGCTGCAGTGCATATAAAATTGAAAAATCCATGATTACCCCTCTCTGTAAAAAATCGGCATTTTTCTGCTGTACATCTGCTGATTGGCAGCTGCCTCATACAAAAATTCCGCCAGTGCTTTGTTGGAATAGCCTGGCCGGAACTGGCTGCCATCCATTGAAATACCGCATTCTTTTTCCGCCTGCCTTGCCTTCCCGTTTCTTCCGGGGCATGCCCGCACCAATGTCCAGTTCAAATCGCTTCCGCTCAATATTTGCCCCATCTTCTGCATATCCCGGTATACACCCGGCCAGAAAATCTGCATGACTTTCGTACTGATCCGCTGATACTTATCCTCGCAGTCCCCAAATGCATGAATACACACATGGCCAACCGTCACAAAACGTGTCTTTCCAAGCTGTTTCATCGCCGACAAAATCATCGCATTTCCATCAGCAAACGGCGTTTTCTCCGATTTTGGAAACCATCCGCTTGCAGGAATCAACACGCTGATGACTGCATCCGCTTCCAGAAGTGCTTCCAACACCCGCTCCCGGTTCTGAAGGCTTCCCTCGATTACCGTCATGTTTTTTCTTGGCCAGATTGCTTTTGCATCCGGCACATAAGCAGTCACCTGCGCCCCGTGAAGAAGCGCAGTGTTCGTCACATACTGCCCAAGCAGTCCCCCCAGACTGAATATTGTAATCTTCATGAAATCCTCTCTCTCATCTGTGTGCGTTTTTCTCCTCCGCAAAGATTTTCCGCTGCAATTCAAAGAGTACTTTCAAGCTGCAGTATTCGCACACTTTTCTAATGTTATTTCTTATTTTATCACACTGCCTGTCTCCGATACAATGAAATAAAACTAAAAAAAGTATAACCTTTTTCGTCCTTTCTTCATATCGTAAGTAGAACCGTATTTTCAGGAGCTTTGATCTTATGCCCTATACTATCGTAATCGACGCCGGACACGGGGGAAGCGATCCGGGCGCTGTCTATGAGGGACGCAGGGAAAAAGACGATAATCTTTCGCTTGCCACAAAGGTCGGCGAACTGCTTTCCCAACAGGGTGTCTCTGTCATTTATACCCGCACAGCAGATGTTTATCAGACACCATTCGAAAAAGCGCAGATAGCAAATCAGGCAGATGCCGACTTTTTTATTTCCTTTCACAGAAATTCCTCGGAGGAACCCAACCAGTATAGCGGAGTAGAAACACTGGTCTATGACCCTTCCGGCATCAAGCAGACGATGGCCGAAAACATCAACGGCGCTCTTTCGAAACTCGGATTCCGAAATCTCGGTGTGAAGGCACGCCCCGGTCTCGTTGTTCTCCGGCGCACAAAAATGCCGGCTCTTCTGATTGAAACCGGCTTTTTAAACAACACAAAGGACAATGCGCTCTATGATGAAAAGCAGCCGGAAATCGCACGTGCGATTGCAGATGCAGTGCTTGGCACACTCGATCTTGAAACCATTACTAAAGCAGATCAAAGCGCCGCAGAGGCTGATCCTGTCATCAAACCAGATTCTGTGCCGGAGGCAGCGGCGCGCCGGGAGCCTCTGCGCCCTTCTGCTCCGTCCTGCCCGGAACCACCGGATCAGGAAGACTCTTCCGATACACCGGAAACCTTCTACCGCGTCCAGACTGGTCTTTTCCGCATCCGCCAGAATGCCGACCGCATGCTCTACGACCTTCTCGATCAGGGTTATCCTGCTTTTCTTCTTGCTGAGGATGGATTTTTCAAAGTCCAGGTGGGTGCTTACCGCCAGCTCGGAAACGCGATTCTGATGGAACGCCGCCTGCGCCGCGACGGATATTCCACCTTGATTACCACCTGATACTTTCCATCCGCCGCAGTGCGATCCTGCCCGGAGGGCTGTCAAAAAAACAGCAGAGCGTGCCGTAACTCTTCTTTCCGGCACGCTCTGCTGTGAATCCAATCAGGAGCGCTGTAAAACGTAATTTACAGTATCTTATAGCTTCTTCAATTTTGCAAACGAAGCAAACATCTTTTTTGTCCCAGCCTGATCAAAGTTGACGGTAACCTCATAATCTCTTCCGCCATCTACAATATCCGTAACAGTGCCGACCCCAAACTTGATATGGCGCACCGTATCTCCGATCTCATAGTCAAGCTTCGTTGCTTTCTGCGCAGAAAATACTTTTGCCTGCTTCGGCTTTTCACGAAACGCCTGCCTCATTGCTGCATAGACACTTCCTCTCGTCGGAATGTCCATTTTCGGCTTGTGATCCTCGATCTCACCTCCCCGTTTTTCCCGTTCAAGGGAGATCAGCTCGCGCGGAATTTCTTTGATAAAACGTGACATTTTGTTATACTGCACTTCTCCGCGGATCATTCTCTGACGTGCACATGTGAGCGTCAGATGCTTCATAGCACGTGTGATACCCACGTAGCAGAGGCGGCGCTCCTCCTCCAGCTCTGACGGATCATCTCCTGTAATCGTCATGTAGCTCGGGAAAATACCATCCTCCATACCGGCAAGGAACACATTCGGGAACTCCAGTCCCTTCGCAGAATGAAGCGTCATAAGAAGAACATAGTCGCTTTCTTCATCGACAGAATCGATGTCAGACACCAGTGCAACCTCCTGCAGAAATCCGCCGAGTGTCGGATGCTCCGCGCTTTCCTCATAATCCGCAATCTTTGAAATCAACTCATCGATGTTTTCGATGCGGGCTGCCGCCTCTTCCGTTCCCTCTGCCCTCAGATCTGCCACATAGCCGGTCTCTTCTATAATTTCATTCAGCAGTTCCTTAACCGACAGATAGTCTGCTTTCGCACGGAGCACCTGCAAAAAGGACGTAAAGGATTTGATTTTATTCAGAGAGCGCATCAGCCCCGGCACATAATCCGCTTCCAGAAGCGCGTCATAAAAACGGATGCCCTGCTCCGCCTCCCAGTCCTGCACTTTGTTGATCGTTGCCGCTCCGATGCCACGCCGCGGAACATTGATAATACGGAGTACCGCCAGATCGTCCTCCGGGTTTTCGATGACACGCAGGTACGCCAGCAGATCCTTGATTTCGCGTCTTGCATAGAAATTGACACCGCCTACGATTTTGTAAGGAACATTCGCAAGCAAAAGCTTTTCCTCAAAAAGACGGGACTGCGCATTGGTACGGTAAAGAATCGCGTAATCACGGTACTTTTTCCCCTCCGTACGGACACCGCGCGTAATTTCTCCCGCTACGTACTCTGCCTCCTCAAAGCCGCTCTGGAACTGACGCAGATCAATGAGATCGCCTTCTTCGTTCTCTGTCCACAGTCGTTTTGCTTTTCTTCCCTGGTTATTCGCAATAACCTCATTCGCCGCATTCAGAATGTTCTGGGTGGAACGGTAATTCTGCTCCAGCTTGATGACCTTCGCATCCGGAAAAACATGCTCGAAGCTCAAAATATTTTCGATGTTTGCTCCGCGGAATTTATAGATCGACTGGTCATCATCACCCACAACACAAAGGTTGCGGTATTTTGCTGCCAGGAGACTTACAAAGCGGAACTGTACCGTGTTCGTATCCTGATACTCGTCAACCATGATATAACGGAACCGCTCCTGATAGTAGTCGAGCACCTCCGGAAACTGCTGGAATAATTTTACGGTCTGTACCAGCAAATCGTCAAAATCCATCGCATTGTTTTTCTTTAATTCCGCCTGGTATTCCGCATAAACTGCCGCATATTTCTGCAGCTTCCAGTCGATTCCGGCATCTATCCGGTACTGATCCGGCTCAACCATCTCATCCTTGGCTGCGGAGATTGCTGCCATAATCGCACGGTCACGGTAAAGCTTCGGATCCATCTGAAGCCGCTTCATAATATCTTTGATCAGCGATTTCTGGTCGTCAGTGTCGTAAATGGCAAAATTATTGGCATACCCCAATCGATCCGCATGACGACGCAGAATCCGCACACAGCTCGAATGAAAGGTGCTGACCCAAACCTGCTCGGAACCATATCCCACAATTTTATCGACACGCTCCCGCATCTCCCCGGCCGCCTTGTTGGTAAATGTGATTGCCATAATATTCCACGGATTGACTCCTCTGTCACGGATGAGGGAAGCAATGCGGTGTGTCAGTACCCTCGTCTTTCCGGAACCGGCACCTGCAAGAATCAGAAGCGGCCCGTCCGTGTGCTCTACCGCCTCTGTCTGCATCGGGTTTAATCCTGTTTCTGTCTGATTCATATTTTTTCTCCTCGTACATTGTTTTCACATGGCTTTCAGTATATAACAAATCCGGTTAAGATACAAGCTGTAGCGAACATATGTTGTGTTTTTCATAAACTTTTTTTCGGAAACTTCTTGCTATCTGGTATTGAAAACTATATAATGGATATCGTGAGGTGATAACAAATGACAATAGACTCAAATAAAATTCTTCATGATTTACTGAATTCTCTGGAGTCTCTGGAAGGCATTCGTCCGGAAGAAATTCCAAATATTGATTTATATATGGATCAGGTAACTACGTTTATGGACACACAGCTTGCCTCTTCCCGCCGTTTCGAGTCAGACAAGGTTCTGACCAAAACGATGATCAACAACTATGCAAAAAACAAGCTGCTTCCGCCGCCGGTGAAAAAGAAATATTCACCGGAGCACATGATGCTTCTGATTTTTATTTATTACTTAAAAAACATTCTCTCGATTACAGATATCCAGACGCTGCTCTCCCCGATCACGGACCGCTACTTCGGCAGCGACAGCTCTTTTTCCATTGAGGATCTCTACCGTGAGGTTTTCCGCATGGAAAAAAGTGAGATCGACGTTGTAAAAGAAGATCTTCTGAAAAAGTATGATATTTCCAGGACATTCTTCTGTGACACTCCGGCGGAGGATCAGAAGTTTTTGCAGCTTTTCTCTTTTATCTGCCTGATGAGCTTCGATGTTTATCTCAAAAAGCAGATGATCGAACATATGGTGGATCATCTGGCATCTCTTTCCCAGCCTTCGGATCCCAAAAAGAAAAGCTGAACAGATGTAAG
>OQVT01003327.1_pt1 | contig 10338 bp, 3 predicted proteins | sample 1691561 | NCBI WGS metagenome assembly OQVT01 (sample SAMN03418260, study PRJEB22391) | human gut metagenome | biome: human-gut; feature: organic feature; material: feces | host: Homo sapiens | place: Tanzania | collected 2013-01
GAACACGCCCTCAACGGTCAAGAATAATTGGGAATTCAGAATCCTGAAAGACGAGCTTTCTGCTTCTCTTTCAAAAAAGATTCTTTATAACACAAATCTTTTTGGCAGAAATCAAGCAATGGAGGAAGAAAAATGAAAAAAGCTCTCAGCATCGTGCTGGTGCTCATGATGCTCGTTTCGCTCGTACCGATCTCGGCGCTTGCGGAAAACGGCGGCTATGAGACCATCACGGGAACCGTTATGTTCAATGCCGGACATGACGATTCCGAAACGGACCACCCGTGCCCGTTTACCTACAGCGACGGATACTTCACGGACACCGCCTATAAATACAGGCAGGACCTCGCATCCGTGACCATGGCAATGTGCCTTGCGGCCGGAAACGTCGCAGACCCCGCACGCTTCAGAGAAGGCCCGGCAAACCTTGCCAACTTCTTTGAGCAGATCGGCTTCAAGGACTTTGAGGCAAATCCCGATTACACGAACCGCCCCGGCAGAAACACCTTCGGCGTCGGCATCGCAAACAAGCAGATAACGGTCGGCGGCGAAAAGTACACCGTCATAGGCATCGGCCTGCGCGGCTGCGGCTACTATGCGGAGTGGGCGGGCGACCTCAACGTCGGTCTGAGCGGAGACCACACCGGCTTTGCCATCTGCCGCGACACCGCGCTTGCCTTCCTGCGTGAGTACCTCGATGCTCACCCCGAGATAAGCGGCAAGATAAAGATCTGGTGCACCGGCTACAGCCGCGGCGCCGCGGGCGCGAATATGCTCGGCGGCAAGCTTGACGACATGATAATGTCCGGCGAAAGGCTCGGCAAAAACGTCACCGTTTCCGTAGAGGATCTGTATATCTACACCTACGAGGCTCCCATGGGGGCGGACGCCTCGAACGTGGGCGGCAGAGTGTACAACAATATCCACAACGTCGTCAACTACAATGACCTTGTCGTTCGCGCCGCACCCGCCTGTATGGGCTTTGCCAGATACGGCGTTGACCACGTCATGCCCTCGGCTAAGCTCGACGATAATTACGAAGCGCTCAAGGCCGATATGCTCAAGGTCTTTGAGACCTTTGAAAACGCGGGCGAGTACCGCATCGACAGCTTTAAATACGTCACCGTAACGCCCGGCGCGACCGCGGATAAGATCATCCGCAGCATCAAGGGCGACGTGATGACGCAGGGCGAGTACCTCGACATTTTCGTGCAGAAGCTCTTCACCAAGGTCTTTACCACCCGCGCCGAGGTCTACGCCGCGCAGGACGATATTCAGGAGCTCGTGCTGCCGCTCATAGGCACCTATCCCGAGCAGTGGGACACCGTTAAGCAGAGCCTCGCGGAAAACGCGCGCGATAATCTTGCGAAGATAATGGCGGCGCTGTTCAAGGGCGAGGACACGGCTGTCAACGTCATTGCCGGCATCGTGCTTGACGCGATGCGCGATGCGGGCATCACGGAGTATAACGCCCAGCAGGTCAGGGAAATGATCCGCCCCTTGGTCAAGATGCTCATTAAGCTCGCCTCGGCGTGCCCCGACGAGCTTGCGACGCTTCTGTATAACGTCGTCGGCATCATGAGCGCGCATTACGGCGAGCTCGGTATGTCGTGGATGCTCAGCATTCCCGCGGACTACATGACCGCAAAGCAGCAGTCTCAGCTTCCCGAGGGCGAGCTGCCCTTCGTTGACGTGCCCGACGACGCATGGTACCGCGACGAGCTCTCCTACGCTTATAATAACGGCCTTATCGTCGGCACGAGCGCAAATATGTTCAGCCCCGACGGGCTTGTTACGCGCGGTCAGGTCGTCACCGTTCTCTACCGCATAGCAGGCGAACCCTCCGTCAAGGGCAAGACCTGTCCGTTCACGGATCTTGAAGCAGGCTGGTGCCGCGACGCTATCATCTGGGCGTATAACGCTGGCATCGCAAACGGCTTTAGCGAAAGCTCCTTCGGCGAGAACGAAAACGTCACGCGCGAGCAGCTTGCGGCATTCATGTACCGCTACGCCGATAAGCTCGTTTACTTCGGCAATATCGAGGTTCCCGAGGCATTTAACGCTTCGTTCTCCGATGCCGATTCCGTCAGCTCCTACGCGCTGAGCGCCATGCTTTGGGCTAACGGCGCGGGCATAATCAAGGGCAACACCGACGGCACACTCAACCCCGGCGGCACCGCAACGCGGGCAGAATTTGCCTGCATGACGGCGCGCTTTCATAAGCTCGTCGGCTGCTGAGAATTAAATATATCCGGCTTTGGCCGCTCTGCTTTTGCAGGGCGGCTTTTTTAACAGGATATAACAATTATACGCACTCGGCAATATGTCAGAATACTGTGGCTTTCTTTGTGCAGCTTGCTATACATTGCGTATATCTTGTGGGTCGTGTAGGCGGAATTCACAAATTGTTGCTGTCAAGATTACTGAATTGACTTGATTTTAATGTTTTTTATGGTAAAATGAAATCACACAGCATATACGCTCGTGATTTTTACAATCATGGGCAAGGTGGAGTTTAAAAACTAAAAGGAGGAAACGAAATGAATGTACGAAAACGTGGACTTGCTCTCGTGATGTGCATTTGCATGCTGCTGACACTGATGCCGATGTCCGTGCTTGCCGACGAAGCGCCGGCGCCCGACGTCGTCTACGGTGAGTATAATGCAAATGGCGAATGGGAGCAGTCCGACAATGGCGGCTCGCTAACGTATGATACCGATGGCGGGAATACTCTTAAGCTGAGCAAGACCGCCGAAAAAGCCGATGGGGACAATACCTATAAGATAACTCTTAAGGTGGAGTCCTCTCAGTCTACCACGACGACGCCTCCCGGCGCGGCGGCGACCGTTCTGGTTATCGACGTTTCCGGCTCTATGGGCTATTGTGCCGAGTGCGGAGCCGAAAAGTCTCACTTAAATAATTGTAAGTACTATAAAAACAAAGACAATTCCGTAAAATCCGACCAGACCCGCCTCAAGGCAGCTCAGGATGCAGCAATCAGCTTTCTTGACAGCTACAAGGGCGATACGAGCGGCACAGGGCGCTATGTTTCTCTTGTGAAGTTTGAGTCAAAAAGCAGCGTTGTAAAAGAGTGGGTCGATGTATCCACAGCGGCGGGATATGATCAGATCAAGACTGCTGTAAACGGACTTAAAGCTGACGGCGGCACCAATTTGGATGCGGCTCTGAGCACGGCAAATAGTCAGTTCACGTCTGCTGCCGTGAGTGCCGTTGCCTCAAAGAACGTGGTCGCTCTGACTGATGGCATTCCTACATTCTATGGTGGGGGAACAAGTCGGCACGGCAATTACGGCTGCCCTGACACCAATGCAGCTACCGCTGCCTCTGCAAGCACACTCAGAAATACCGCAAGCGTTTACACCGTGTGCTTCGGCGCGGCGAACCAAAAGTGCTGGACTAAGGACTCAGTACACGGCTATTTTGGCCTTATTCCAGATGAGTGGCACGCAGAAGATGGTCCGTTGGTAGGCGATTTCCTCAGAAATTCCATCGCAACTCCCGCCACCGCGGACAAGATCTATGCCTACAATGCAAACAACACGGCAGAGCTCATGAGCGCATTTGCAGCCATCACGACTTCCATAACGACCGGTATTGCCGCCGGTGTCGTGAACGACCCCATGGGTGCGAACATAAGCGTAACTCATCAGAAGCCGGATAACTTCATTGAAGGCGAAAACGGCTACACCTGGACGCTCTCCGGCGCGCCCGGAGTGCCTCAGGGCGATAAGGTCGTTTACACTTATGAGCTTTCCTACTATGTGAAGCTCGATACGACGGGTGTGGGATTTGACGAAAATAAATACTATCCCACCAACGGTGTAACCACCTTTACGAGCGGCGGGCGTGAGTATTATTTCCCCGTTCCCGGCGTTAAGGGCACTATCCCCAGCTTTAACGTAAGCTATGCATACACCGGAACAGTTCCCGCGGGCGCTCCCGCAGCTCCCGCCGCAGCAACAGCAAAACAGAACTCCACCGTGACTGTCGCTGCTGCACCAACGCTTGACGGCTATGTATTCAGCGGCTGGGCGACCACCGACGCCGCGGTCAATAACGGCACATTCACCATGCCCGGCAAGGACGTTGAGTTCACAGGCTCATGGCAGCCGCGCGGCGACCTGAGCTACACGGTCAATTACTACCGGAACGGAACAACAACGCCTGTTGCTCCTTCCAAGACCGTAAATAATGTCACATTCGGCACTAACATTACCGCCGAGGCACCCATCGCGGTAGAAGGCTATACCGCAGTTCCCGATCAGACCTGCAACCTTAAGGTCGGCACCGATTTGAGTACGAATGTGATCAACTTCTACTACTATGAGAATGTTCACCTGGTTGCAAACAGCGATACCGTCCCCTATGACGGTGAGGAGCACAGCGTTTCCGGCTTTACCGGAGCGCCCGCGGATGCCAACTTCAGCAACATAAGCGTCGGCGCTAAGGGCACGGAGGTCGGCGAATATAATGCAGCCTTCACCAAGAGCACCACGGGTACGGTTGACACGACCAAAAAGTACATAGTCGCTTCCGCAGCTGACGGCAAGCTTATAATCACTCCGATAGACGCAGTTGTCGTTACGATTACGGGTAAAACCGACACCAAGCCGTATAACGGCGAGAAGCAGTCCGTTGCAGGCTATGAGTTTGAGTCCAACAATCCGCTCTACACCAAAAATTGCTTCAGCTTTGACGGCAGCGCGGTTGCCGAGGGAACCGACGCAGATACATATATGATGGGTCTCAAGGCAGAGCAGTTTAAGAACACGAGCAAGAACTTCACAAGCGTTGAGTTCATAGTCACCGACGGCAAGCTCGAGATAAGCAAGCGCAGCGTCATCATGACCAGCGCAAGCGACGAGAAGTTCTTTGACGGCGAACCGCTTACGAATGATACTGTTACCGTAACCGGAGACGGCTTCGTTGAAGGCGAGGGTGCAAGCTACGATGTGACCGGCACTCAGACCAAGACCGGCGAGAGCGACAACACCTTCACCTACAAGCTCAACGAGAACACCAAGGCCGATAACTACAAGATCGAGATCGCCTTTGGTAAGCTTGTCGTAAAACAGCTTCTTGAGAAGGAAGATCACTTCAACTACGTTATCGGTTATCCCGACAAGACCATTCGCCCTGAGGGTCAGATCACCCGTGCAGAGGTCGCAACGATCTTCTTCAGACTTCTCACCGACGATGCACGACAGGAATTTGACAGCGTCGATAACAAGTTCAGCGATGTTAACGCCGGCGTGTGGTACAACAGAGCAATATCCACCCTCGCGAAGGCCGGGATACTTACCGGCTACACGGACGGAACGTTTAGGCCCGATGCACCTATCACCCGCGCCGAGATGGCAACTATAATCGCAAGATTTGATAAGCTCACCGAAACCGGCAAGACCTTCAAGGATATTGAAGGCCACTGGGCACAGGAGTACATTGAGCTTGCAGCGACCAATGGTTGGATCAATGGTGACGGCGACGGAAACTTCAGACCCGACGATGCGATCAAGCGCGATGAGACCTTTGCTATGATAAATCGCGTGCTCGAGCGTCAGGTAGATACCGTTAAGGATCTGCTCCCGCAGTCCGAGATGAACATGTGGGTAGACAACATGGACGAGGGTGCATGGTACTACAAGGATGTTCAGGAAGCGACCAACTACCACAAGTGCAATCGCATAGATTACAGCGAGTACGAAATCTGGACGGAGAAGCTTCCCGACATAGATTGGGCAACTTACCAGATCTGATTTCAAACACCTAAAACCTATCACAAGGCAGAACTATCTGCCTTGTGATTTTTTTATTATCGTGGTATAATATAATGTAAAAAATTGCGGAGGTGCCGGAAATGGACAAGTTTAAGCTCGTATCGTCATATGCCCCTATGGGTGACCAGCCCGAGGCAATAAATGCGCTTGTATCCGGCATAGAAAACGGCATTGACGAGCAGGTGCTCCTCGGCGTGACGGGATCGGGCAAGACGTTTACGATGGCGAGCGTCATTGAGAAGATAAACCGTCCAACGCTCGTGCTTGCGCATAATAAGACCCTTGCGGCGCAGCTTTGCTCGGAATTCCGAGAGTTTTTTCCGGAAAACGCCGTTGAGTATTTCGTGTCGTACTATGACTATTACCAGCCCGAGGCGTATATTCCGCACACAGATACTTTTATCGAAAAGGACAGCTCCATAAACGACGAGATAGAGCGCCTGCGCCACAGTGCGACCTCAAGCCTCTTTGAGCGGCGCGACGTAATAGTGGTCGCGTCCGTGTCGTGCATATATGGCCTGGGCGACCCCATCGACTATAAGAGCATGGTCATATCGCTCCGCCCGGGTCAGATGCGAGACTTGGACGAGCTGCTTCATAAGCTCATCGAGATCCGCTATGAGCGCAACGACATTGCCTTTGAACGAAATATGTTTCGAGTCAGGGGCGACACGATAGAAATTTTTCCCGCCTATTCAAATGACAAGGCGATAAGAGTAGAGTTTTTCGGCGATGAGGTAGACAGAATAAGCGAGGTGAACGTCGTGACGGGAGCGACGCTGCGCTATCTTAACCATGCTGCCATATATCCTGCCAGCCATTATGTCGTCGGCAAGGAGAAAATGGCGCGCGCTATTGGTGACATACGCAGCGAATGTGCAGAGCGCGTTAAGTATTTCGAGGATAACGGCAAGCTGCTTGAAGCACAGCGCATTGCGCAGAGAACGAATTACGATATTGAGATGATGCAGGAGCTCGGCTACTGCTCGGGCATAGAAAACTACTCTCGCGTTATATCAAACCGTCCGGCGGGCTCTGCGCCAATGACCCTGCTTGATTATTTTCCGAAGGACTTCCTGCTGTTTGTTGACGAGAGCCATGTGACGCTCCCGCAGGTCAGAGCGATGTACCGCGGCGACCGTGCGCGCAAGGAAGCTCTTGTCGAGTACGGCTTTCGGCTTCCCTCGGCGTATGATAATCGCCCGCTTAAATTCGAAGAGTTTAAGGAGCGCATAAATCAGGCGGTCTATGTTTCGGCAACGCCCGGAGACTATGAGCGCTCTCGTGCTGGACAGATAGCGGAGCAGATAATCCGACCGACGGGACTGCTTGATCCCGAAATATCCGTCCGCCCGATCGAGGGGCAGATCGACGATCTTATAAGCGAGATAAATATTCGCATAGAAAAAGGGCAGAGGACACTGGTCACGACGCTCACAAAGAAAATGGCGGAGGATTTGACGGAATACCTCAGCGCCGCCGGAATAAAGTGCCGCTATATGCACCATGATATCGGCGCAATTGAGCGTATGGAGATAATACGAAGTCTGCGCTTGGGCGATTTCGACGTGCTTGTCGGCATAAACCTGCTGCGTGAGGGACTTGACTTGCCGGAGGTGAGCCTTGTTGCGATACTCGATGCGGACAAGGAGGGCTTCCTTCGCAGCGAAACGAGCCTTATCCAAACGATAGGCCGAGCCGCCAGAAACTCAGACGGCACGGTCATCATGTATGCCGATACGGTAACGCGCTCAATGCGCCTTGCCATTGACGAAACGGAGCGCCGCCGCGCAAAGCAGTCGGCGTATAACGCAGAGCACGGCATCGTCCCCAAGACCATAGTCAAGAGCGTGCGCGAGCTCATAGAAATATCAAGCGAGAGCGAAAAGGTGCTAAAACGTGCCGACGGCGTGAAGCTCACGCGCTCGGAGCGTATGCAGCTTATCGACAAGCTCGAAAAGGAAATGAAGGCTGCTGCAAAGATGCTTGAATTTGAGCTTGCCGCACAGCTTCGTGATGAGATAGTCCGCCTGAGAGGTGAGGAGAAGAAATGAAATTACTGATACTTGATGGCAACAGCATAGTAAACCGCGCCTTTTACGGCGTTCGACAGCTCAATGCCCCCGACGGCACGCCCACAAACGGCGTGTACGGTTTCCTTGCCATACTAAAAAAACTGCTCGACGAGGAAAGACCCGACAGTGTGTGCGTTGCCTTTGACCTTAAAGCCCCGACCTTCAGACACCTGCGCTATGAAGGCTATAAGGCACAGCGCAAGCCCATGCCGGAGGAGCTTGCTGTGCAGATGCCGATGCTCAAGCGCGTGCTCGACGCGATGGGTATAATGCGTCTTGAGCTTGAGGGCTATGAGGCGGACGACCTGCTCGGTACGGTGGCAAAAAAATGTGAGAGCGCAGCTTGGGACTGCCGCATCGTAACGGGCGATAAGGACAGCTTCCAGCTCATTACGGAGCGCACTCACATATGCCACGTTAAAAGCCGCATGGGTCAGACGAGCACGACCGAGTATACTCCCGAGGTGTTTTCGCAGGAGTACGGCTTTGCACCGAAGCACATAGTTGACCTGAAGGCGCTCATGGGCGATGCGTCGGATAATATCCCCGGCGTGCCCGGAGTCGGCGAAAAAACGGCAATGACCCTCATTCAGAAATACACCGATCTTGACAGCATTTACCGTGAGCTCGATACGCTTGACATTAAAGAGGGCGTTCGCAAAAAGCTGCGCGAGGGCGAGGAGAGTGCACGCCTTTCCTTTGAGCTTGCGACGATCTGCACGTCCGCGCCCATTGAGTTTAAGCCCGAGGATGCTGTTTGGCACGAGGATTACCGCCCGGAGCTGCACGGCGTTTTCAAGCAGCTCGGCTTTAACAAATTCATCGAGAAGTGGAACATTCCCGAAACTGCGGACGATGCTGCGCAAAGTGCCGCACAGCATATGCCCGTTATCGAAAATGCATCGTTTAGCGAGCTTGAGGCGGCGATAGCCGATGCCGAGTGCATCGCGGTCACGACTTCCGATGATTTTGACAGCGTTGAGTTTTGTGACGGCAAGGCGGTGTATCCGGTTCATTGGAGCAGCCTCGGCGATGATTATAACGCGCTATTAAGGCTCGTTTTCTCGGATAAAACCAAGAAAATATCACACGGCGTCAAAAATCTCATGACAAAGCTCATAGCCGAGTCGCTGCCGCTTGACGGCTTTGTGTACGACACGGAGATAGCCTGCTATCTTCTTGACGCCACGGCGAATGATTACAGTCTCGGCAGAGTGACGATGCGCTACTGTGCCTCGGAGCTTGACGGATCGCAGGCAATATGGCGGCTTCGTGAAGCGACGGCTCCCAAGCTCAATGAGCTTAATATGACAAAGCTCTTTTACGATGTCGAGATGCCGCTGTGCCGTGTGCTTGCCGATATGCAGCACGAGGGCTTTCTCATTGACCGAGCGGCTCTGGTGAGCTTCGGCGAGAGCCTCACCGGCACGATTGAGGAGCTGCGGCAGCGGATATGCTCCCTTGCAGGAGGAGAGTTTAACATCAATTCTCCCAAGCAGCTCGGCGAGGTGCTTTTTGACAGGCTCATGCTGCCTGCGGGGAAAAAGACCAAAACCGGCTGGAGCACTAATGCGGACGTTCTCGAAAAGCTGCGCGGTAAGCACCCTATAATCGAAATGATACTTGATTACAGGATGCTTACAAAGCTGAAATCCACCTACGCCGACGGCCTTTTGAAGCTTATAGACCCCGACGGACGGATAAGAACGAATTTTCAAATGACCGTTACCGCGACGGGACGCCTTTCGAGCACCGACCCCAATCTTCAGAATATCCCGATCCGCAAGGAGCTCGGCAGCCATATCCGCGAGATGTTCATCGCATCTAAGGGACACGTGCTTGTCGATGCCGACTACAGCCAGATCGAGCTCAGGCTTCTTGCGCATATTTCGGGCGACGGGCATATGCGTCAGGCGTTCCTGTCAGGCGAGGATATCCACACGGTCACGGCGTCGCAGGTTTTTAATACTCCGCTTGACGAAGTGACTCCGCTCCAGCGCAGCCGCGCAAAAGCGGTCAATTTCGGCATCGTCTACGGCATATCATCGTGGTCTCTCGCACAGGATATAGGCGTTTTTCCGAACGAAGCGAAGGCGTATATGGATGCGTATCTTGAGAAGTACGACGGCGTGCGCGAGTATATGAAAAGGATAGTCGAGCAGGCGAAAAAGGACGGCTATGTTACGACAATATACAATCGCCGCCGCGAGCTGCCGGAGCTTAAATCGTCTAACTTCAACACCCGCTCCTTCGGAGAGCGTGTCGCGCTCAATATGCCCATTCAAGGCACGGCGGCGGATATTATAAAAATCGCCATGGTGAACGTGTATAACAGACTCAAATCGGAGGGACTTAAATCAAAGCTCATTTTGCAGGTGCATGACGAGCTTATATGCGAGTGCCCGGTGGACGAGGCGGAAAAGGTTGCGCAGAAACTACGCTCGACTTCACTCCTCGCAACGATAAGG
>OQVT01003331.1_pt1 | contig 10337 bp, 7 predicted proteins | sample 1691561 | NCBI WGS metagenome assembly OQVT01 (sample SAMN03418260, study PRJEB22391) | human gut metagenome | biome: human-gut; feature: organic feature; material: feces | host: Homo sapiens | place: Tanzania | collected 2013-01
GATTTCGCCGCCAGAAAGCCTACATCCATTTTCGCCAATTTTCAGATCATTCCCCTCCGAGGACAGCCTTTCTTCAATAATGTCCAAGTGCAATTGAGAAATAAGTTCATCGACTTTTGATTGATCAGGATGATCAATACCGTATGTAATATTTGCTCGTATGCTCTCATTAAAAACATAATTTCGCTGTGACACATATGATATTTGACTAATTACCGATGATTTGCTCACATTCACCGCATTAATCCCATTTATATATATGACACCTTTTGTCGGGCTAATCAACTGCATCAACAATCGAATTAGTGTACTTTTCCCGGAACCATTTTTTCCTGTGATTTGAACCTTATCTCCACTCTTAATAGTCATTGAAAAATTCTTTATAACATCGTCATCCTCATTGTAGGAAAATGACACATCGCAAAAATCAATTGATTGTATAGAATCAATGCTTTGTGTCTTGTCTTCTTTTGTTACGCTGCTTTCGAAAAAGAATTTAGCAACACGATTGAGCGCAATAATGGCTGGTTGAACAACAATAGATGTTCCGATATAACTAAAAATCGGAGAATATAGCTTTCCAGCATAGGTTGATATTGCTACAAAGGAACCCATAGTAAGATCCCCAGAAATAAAGAATAACCCACCAATCAAATAGACAATTGCTGTAATGATGGAGCTAGCAGAACCCATACCAACTGTAAATGCATTTAAAGTGTTTGATTGCTTTTTTTGTTTCTCTAGCGCAGAACTATTATATTGATTGATTTTTATATTTTCATACTCCTCAAGCCCTTGAGATTTAACAGTCTCCATTCCCCTCAACGAATCTTGTATCTTGCCTTTTGCAAAAAATGGAACCTCGATGGCATAGATATAGACTGGGAATTTCCAGGTTTGTCGTGGGGTGGTCATGCTTCCGACCCTAAAACCGACACGAAAAACTATACCTTGTTGATGAAAGACCTTCGTGAGGCACTCGGTAACGACTATATTCTCAGTTTCGCTGGTTATGTGATGGATATGCAAAGCACCGATAATGGAAAGAGATATGTGGATATTCAGGCAGTGGTGCCGTATGTGGATTATATCAACATTATGACCTACGACATGGACGCGGCTCCACATTTCCAGTCTGCCATTATTTCCTCCACATCGTATTACGACTGTATGTCGGCTATTCGCTCTTATGCCAAGTTGGGTGTGCCGTTTGAGAAAATGCTTTTGGGTATTCCTTTCTATCTTCGCCATAGCCACGACGGTCTCACTACTGCGGTTGACTACAAGCAAATTGTGAAACTCAAATCCAATCCAAATTTCGAGTTCGACTTGTGGGACGAGGAAGCCCGCACTCCTTACGCAAAATATAAGGGCAAATTTTATGGCTCTTACGACAATCCACGAAGCATAGCCGTGAAAGGAGAGTGGATTCATAGCCTTGGACTGGGCGGTTTGCTCTATTGGGAAAACTCAGAAGATGATGCCGACATGACTTTGGCAAAGGCCTGTTGGGAAGCAATAACTAAAAATTACGACGAATAATGAAGCGTTTAATCCTTTTTTTATCATTTTGTGTGGCTTTTCTTTCCATGTTTGCAGATTCATGGGTAAGAATTAATCAATTAGGCTACATTCCTAAAACCTCGAAGGTGGCAGTTTATTTAAGCGAAGAAGCCACCGAAGTGTCATCGTTTCAGCTGGTAGATGTGTTTACCGGCAAAGTGGTTTACACCTCTAAGGCAGTGAAGCCGATGGGTGCTTTGGGTGGTATGAAAGCCACTTATCGCTTGAATTTTTCCGATTTCACTCGTCAAGGCACTTACAGAATAGTGGTTAACGGCTGTGAATCGTCCATTTTTCCTATCAATGGGCATGTGTATGATGGAACAGCCGATTTTGTGCTCAACTATATGCGCCAGCAGCGTTGCGGATTCAATCCGTTTTTGCGCGACAGTTGCCACCAGAAAGATGCGTTCATTCGCTACCATGCCACTAAAGAGGGCCAGCACATTGATGTGAGAGGCGGTTGGCACGACGCAGCTGATTTGCTCCAATATACCACCACATCAGCCAACGCCATCTATCAGATGCTTTTCGCTTATCAGCAGAATCCTGATGCCTTCACCGATTCTTACCAGGCAAATGGTTTGCCAGGAGCAAATGGTATTCCAGATATTGTAGATGAAATTTATTGGGGACTCGACTGGCTCGACAGAATGAATCCTGAAAAAGGTGAACTTTACAATCAGATTGCCGACGACCGCGACCACATAGGTCAAAAACTGCCACAAACCGACCCCTCGGACTATGGTAGAGGTCCGAACAACGGCCGCCCCGTTTATTTTATCGATGGCAAACCACAGCAACGTGGCACATATATGAATGCCACAATGGGTGCAGCCAGCACGGCAGGTAAGTTTGCCAGCGATTTTGCACTTGGTGCCGAGGTGTTGAAGCCTTTCTATCCTCAATTTTCGCAAAAAATCTCGTCAAAGGCAGCCGATGCGCTCCAAGTGGGCATCGACAAGCCCGGCAACACTCAAACCGTGTCGGTGGTTTCTCCTTACATTTATGAGGAAGACAACTGGGTTGATGATATGGAATTAGGTTCTGTGGAACTTTTCCGCATGACTGGCGATGGCAATTATTTGACCAAAGCCGTGGAATATGGCCGCCGTGAGCCAGTCACTCCATGGATGGGCGCAGATAGTGCGCGCCACTACCAGTGGTATCCATTTATGAACATGGGGCATTATCAAATTGCTGCTCACACTACTGATGCTCGTCTGAAGGCTGAATTTTTGCGCAATATGCGTGCTGGCATTGCTCGCACTTACGAGCGTGGACAGGCGCACCCATTCTTGTGGGGCATTCCTGGCATTTGGTGCTCGAACAATCTCACCACAGCCATGCTCACACAGTGCATTCTCTACCGCACACTTTCTGGCGATGACTCTTTCGAGGAAATGGAAGGCTCACTCCGCGATTGGCTCTTTGGTTGCAATCCTTGGGGCACAAGTATGATCGTGGAGTTGCCTAAGGGCGGCACATACCCTCGTGCCACTCACAGCAACTGGGTGTTCCAAAACCTTGGTCACCCGGTGGGCGGCTTGGTTGACGGACCGGTGTATAGCACCATTTTCAGCAGTTTGCGAGGCGTGAATATCACCGACGATATGCCACATGTCACCGCCAACGCTTACCTCCGTTTCCAGCCGGGCGATGTGGTGTATCACGACAACACTCACGACTATTCAACAAACGAGCCAACGATGGACGGCACGGCTTCGCTCACTTTCCCACTCTCGTATTATCAGAAAGAGGGTAGGGCACAAGCCGATGCAGTCTCTGCCGATAAGAATGTGTATGATGAAGGCGGCATCAAGCAAGGCGACCCAAGCAAAAAGAACATTTGCCTGGTGTTTACCTCTCACGACAAGACCGATGGTGCCAACTATATCATTTCCACATTAAAGAAGCGAAATGTGAAAGGTGCATTCTTCTTCACAGGCCATTTCTTTGAGTCGTTCCCCGATATCGTTAAGCGCATTCAGGCTGGTGGCCACTATGTGGGCAGTCATAGTTACGGTCACTTGCAATATGCGGCTTGGGAAAATCGCGATTCTCTGCTCGTCACTAAAGATGAGTTCATCACCGATATGCTGAAAGGCTATGAAGTGATGTCGAAATTTGGTATCACCAAGGAGCAAGCACCATATTTTATTCCACCTTATGAATATTACAACAGCACCATCTCATCGTGGGCAAAGGAATTGGGACTTCAAATCGTGAATTTCACCCCAGGCACAGCGTCAAACGAAGACTACACTTGGCATGGTATGCCTATGGAGGCAGAAAAATACCGTAGCAGCCAATGGCTCTACGATAATATGATGAAATGGGAAAAGAAGCACACCCTTAATGGACATTTCCTGATGATTCACCTTGGCACCGATGACGCTCGCACCGATAAATTCTATCTCAAACTCGACAAAATCATCACCACTCTTCAAAAGAAAGGCTACAACTTCGTGTCGCTTGAATACATGATTGGTCTCAACTTGAAATAGTTTTTTTCAGATATTTTTTTACTCGTTGGTTGAACAGTTGATTCTACCAACGAGTTTTTTATTGACGACAATTTTTGTACGTTCATTCTGCGGTATTATCATCACCTTTAGGTATTTTTCCAAGCAATGCGAAGATGATGCTCATGATGGGGCTTAGGATGTTGAAGAAGCAGAATGGAAGATAAACAAGGGTTGGCACGCCAAGCACTGTTGATTGAGTCATACCACAGGCTGTCCACGGAACGAGAACGGAGGTGACGGTGGCAGAGTCTTCTGTGGAACGGCTCAGGAGTTCTGGCTGATAACCACGGTTGGCGTATTCTTCCTTGTAGATTGATGCATTCATGATGATGGAAAGGAACTGGTCGCCCATGATGAGATTGAGCAGCACACCCGACACAACTGTTGATGTCACAAGAGAGAATGTGTTGTGAATGGTCTTGAGAAGAATGTGTGTGAGGCTCTTGAGCATATTGCTTGCCACCATACACGAACCGAAGCACATGGCGCAGAGTATGAGCCAAACGGTGTCGAGCATACCTGCCATGCCTCGTGTGGCAACAAGGTTGTTCACTTCAGCGAATCCAGTGTCAAGTTGTGTGCTGGTGTAGCAAACCTTCAGCAATCCTGTAAATATATTGCTAACCGTTGCGGTTTGTGTGCCGGCTATTTCCAATAGAGCGTCGGGTTGCAATACGATGGCGCACACGATTGCTGCCAATGCTGAAAGTATGAGAGTGATGAAGGAAGGTACTTTCTTCCAAATTAGAATGCCGCTAAATACAGGGACGAGGAGCGTCCAAGCGCTTATGTTGAAACTGTGCTCCAATCCTTCGAGATAGATGCTTGGTTCTACTCGTTCGCCAGAGAACCAAAATCCCATTACAAGGTAAAGCAATAGGCTGATGGTGATGCTCGGCACGGTGGTGTGCATCATGCAGCGGATATGCTTGAAGAGGTCGGCTCCAGATACGGAAGATGCAAGCACGGTAGTGTCGGACATTGGCGACACCTTGTCACCGAAATATGCGCCAGATATAATGGCACCTGCCGTAAATGGTTCGGGTATGCCGAGCGCATTGCCAATTCCAAGCAAGGCGATGCCTATTGTGGCTATCGTTGTCCACGATGTGCCTGTCATCACCGACACCAGTGAAGAAATGATGCAAGCGCATGGCAGGAAGAACGATGGCGTGATAATCTGCACGCCGTAATATATCAAGGTGGGTACTACTCCGCTAATCATCCATGTGCTCGACATCACGCCTATCAGTAGCAGAATGAGTATTGACACGGAAGTTTCGCCAATAGTTGCCTTGATGCTGTCCTCAAATACTTGCCATTTGATTCGGTAGAATGACATTGAAAGAGCTACGCAGATAGTGGTTGCAATCAGCATCGATATCTGGCTGGCTCCACTTAGAGCGTCATTGGGAAGCATCTTCATTACCGTCACTATCATGACAATCAATACGAGGAGTGGAATGATGGAAATAAGAGGGTGTGGAATTTGCTGTTTCATAAGTTTCTGATTTGTGGAATGAATTATTATTTGAGGCAAACAAAACATCTTGCAACCACGAATATCCTCGAAATTAGATACATTAGGGCCGTTGCTGTTGCCTATGTTATAGATGTAGATGAATGTTCTGATAGAGAGCAGTACAGCATTTGATAATGCAAATATACAGATAATTTTTGGAAAAATAAAGCTTGTTGTTTTTAGATTGTATATATAAATGTGATATTTGTGATAATATGTAATAGATTTCGAGGCTTAGCAGAAAAGTAACAAAAAAAATCGGGCGTTTCCGTTTGGTAGCACCCGATTCTACTATATGTGTGGTGTGTTTAGTAATCTCTTTTCTTGATTCGGAAGAATCTCACGCCAATCACGCCTTTCTTGGGGCGAAGATATTCCACGATGGGTTTTGGTTCTTTCATCACCTTGCCACCTGTCATAGATGCGTCGATCACCACCAATTCGCCTTTCTCGTTTTTCACCACCATGCCCATGTGCGAGATGTCCAATCCTGGAGTTTTGCACACCAGTCCTACGAAATCGCCCTCTTGAACGGCGTTGCAGATGCCTTTTCCGTTCAATTGCTCCTTTTTCAGATAGTAAGTTTTGTGGTTGCGGTAGCCGTCCTCGTATTTTTTGATGGTGTTGAAAGTTTCATCATCCTTAAGAGCAGGGTAGGAGTCACGGTGTGTGCTCATAAAGTTGATGGTCTTGATGAGTTCTCTTGCGCCGGGCACATCTTTGGTGATTTCCTCAATGTTGCCACGGCTTGTGTTGTCCACAGCCCACTCACTTATATAATGTAGTCTGGATGCATACCCGTCGATGCGTCCTTCGCGGTATCTCACATTTTCGAGATTGTTGGCGAAATCTCTCCACGAATAGCGTTCGCTCATGGTTGTGCGAGCCAAAGAGTATAATGTTTCCACGAAAGTGGTGCAGTCGAGTTCGTCGATATTAATGGTGAGCATTTCTGTTTCGCCTTCCAGTGTGTGTGCCACGTATGGGCGACCCAGAAGTTCGTAAGCGTAGAATGTTACCAGTTCGTTCGCCGACTTTTTTCCACTATCGCTCACGAATTCCAGCACATGTGTGACTTCAACCAGAAAGTGTGCTTAGATGGTGAGTTCTCCGGAGAATACGAAGATACGACCATCAACGAAGGTAAGTCTACCTTGGCAGAGGATTTCTGCGGTTTCAGAATGAGAGCCGAAGACGAAGAAACTGAAGCTCCCAGCAACTCTTACCTTTTCAGTACAGCTAGTGCTTACCTCGCCAATCCCGGCAAGGTCTCTCTGTTGTCTTTCAACAACGCTTTAGGAGAGTACGGTCAGGCTTATCTTTTAATGAAATATATCACTGATCGCTACGGCAATAGCACTATTACCGAGATTGCTACTTCTCCGAATGTCAGTTTTGACAATATCGAAGATGTGACCGGCACAGAGTTCAGTCAGATCACCGTCCAGCGCGCGCTGGCAGAGCTGCTGAAATCCGGCGAGATCATCAAGCTCAGCGGCGGGCGGTATACTTCTTACACTTGGAACAGGGAGAGAGAATAAATGATTACAGGCGAACTGAAAAACAAAGTTGGCAGCTCTTTCTTGCTTTGAAAGCGCTTGCGGTGTATAATCACCGTATTGAAAGGGGGGATTCCTGTGAAAAGAAGCAATACCGATACTTGCTGTCTCGCTTTACCGCTCAAATTGGAAAAGTGGCAGGAAGACCGCCTTGCCAAACGGTTTGAGATCGCACGTCAAATTTACAACACCATGGTTCATGCAGAGCTGAAAAAACTTCGAAATATAGAAAATTGTCAACCATATAGACAGATTCAGAAACAGATCGAAGCACTGGATTGGAAGAACCAAAACGACAAAGCGCGGTTGAAATCTTTATATAATGAACGGAATCAGCTCTTAAAAGCAAGCGGATTTACAGAATATGGCTTTAAGGCTGATATAAAATATTACTATAAGCATTTCAATGACAACATTGGCTCCAGCGTTGCGGTCCACGGAATCGCTCCTCAGGTTTGGGCTGCCTTTGAAAAAATGCTCTTTCACAAGGAAGGTAAGAAAGTCCATTATAAGAAAAAAGATGACATACATTCATTGCGCGGATATTCGGTAACCGGAAAAAGCGGCGGCGTTGAAATTATTTTCAGCGAAACGTATATCGAGTGGAAAGGTCTTAAACTGCCGTTAAAACGATCTCCGAACAACGCATACGAAACCGAAATGTTAAGCCGCCGCGTCAAATACGTTCGCTTGCTAAGGAAACCGGGAAAAAGAAAGGACCGCTGGTATGCCCAACTTTCGCTCGAGGGAAAACCTGCAATCAAGCGTGATCCGGAGAGCGGCGAACTTCGGCATGCTATCGGTCGGGGTGCGGTTGGATTAGATATTGGACCGCAGACGCTTGCATATTCTGCTTGCGGTGCAGCAGACCTGGTGGAATTGGCTGATCAGGTACAAAATATCGAGCAAATGAAACGGCGTATACAGCGAAAGCTGGATCGAAGCAGACGCGCTACGAACCCGAACAATTATGCGGATAACGGCACGATTCGGCGTGGGGTGAAGCTGACGCATAACAAATCCAACCGATATCGAAGGACGCAGCGGGAGCTGCGGTATCTCCAGCATTGTCAGGCAGAAATACGGAAGCGGCAGCATATAGAACTGGCCAACCATCTGCTTGCTCTGGGAGATTGCTTTTATGTGGAAGACATGGCGTGGCCATCTCTTACCCATCGGGCAAAAGAGACCGCGATATCCGAGAAAACAGGAAGGATAAAAAGAAAGAAAAGATTTGGCAAGTCAGTCGCCAATAAGGCTCCGGCTACTTTGATTGGTATTTTGGAACAGAAATGCAATTCCCTCGGATTGCCTGGTGTGATGAAGGTGCCAACCTCACTTAGAGCCAGTCAATACAATCACCAATCGGGCGAATATACATCAAAGCCGCTGTCGCAGCGGTGGAACGATATGCCGGATGGCGAAAGAATACAGCGAGACTTATATTCTGCGTTCTTGTTGCAGCATTACGACCCCCAAGCAGGGAATTTTAATTCTGCACTGCTTCAGCAAGATTACCCACAGTTTGTGCAATACCACCATCGCGCGATACAGCGCTTATCCACAGCGCCAAAAACACTCTCCAGCATGGGAATTCAAAGAAGTCTTCGATAGTGCGAAGATAATATGAACAGAAAAAGCCGGTGCTGTTCGCACCGCAAAACCGGTCGATTGCCCGTCCGGGGCTGCCGATAATGGTGATGTAGATCGCCTTGGCAGCAGAAGAGTGCGGGAAAATAGTCAGCGCAGGAATCCTTGTTACTGATTTCTGAAAAGCTATCTACCGACTCACGGCGTATGCTACAAAATGGTGTGCCGCAATTTGCCGGCTTTTGCCGATGCACCCCGCGCAGGCAGCGCCGAGGCAAAGTTGTTAGTAACGTGTTAGTAACACGCTATTTTTTGATGCACCCCGCGCAGGCAGCGCCGAGGCAAAGTTCCAAACTGGTAACATCTACCTTCGCGGGGTCTTGATGCACCCCGTGCAGGCAGCACCGAGGCAAAGCATACACGTTCCATAGGCACCTCCCACCTACAGTGATGCACCCCGTGCAGGCAGCGCAAAGCAAAATAACAACGTGCCGCCCGATGGTCCTTTGACCACCGGGCGGCATTTTTTTCACATTCCACCCCTCCCGAATCCCCACGGTCGCGCCCTCATTCTCCGTCACTATGTACAATCCAGTCCCCATCTTTTTGACAGATCCAGCATGGCGAAGCAGAATCTTTCCCACCGTGCCAATGTTATCTGTGACGGGTCGCCTTCGCGGATACGCATGGTGCGGCGAATCTCCTTGGGGATGACCACCCGCCCCAGGTCATCAATACGTCTGACAATGCCTGTAGCTTTCATATATCAAATTCCTCCAGTCGATGCAAATGTTGCACAGATAGTATCCGCCTGCCAAAGGCCGGCTATGCAGATATTTCCTGTTTCCTGTTTTTGGAAAGCCGCGCCGCGAAAAAATGCGCATGCCGCTTGAACTCGAACTAATTCCTTGATTTGGCCCTTGATTACTTCCTCGTTTAGCTGTACAATTTTCTCGGACATAGTTTGCTGTCTCCTTTCAGAATGGTGTGTCGTGACTTCATTCTACCAGAGCCTGCAAGCTATGTCTTCTTTTATGCTCTTTTCCTTTTTGCGCAACTTATTGTACATTATCGGTGTTTCTTGACATGAATGACCTGTTGTTGTATAATTCAAAGCGAGGTGAGAATGATGATTACCGAAATCGAAGTTTATACCAACATTGAAGATCTCGTTGAGGAAACTGGAAAGTCTGAGCTCGGCATGACCTGCTCGTTCTAACCCAAATCTCATAATAGCTGTTGGGTAGGCAAGGAAGAGCCATTTTCCTTGCCTACTGTCTTTTCTATTACTGCTAAGGAGCATTTTTATGAATAAGTCCATTTTCGCGTACCCCCATATTTATAATGGAAAACACTATGTTGTATTAACCTTGAAAAGAAGAATATTTGAGGTTGAAAAAGATGTATATGATAAACTTCACAATAATCTTGATGTATACAGATCGGAACCTTTTTTCCTTGAAATCCTGCCAAAGGATGTTAATAAAGGAAAGGCTCTTGAAGCACTGCTAGCCATTCTCGGGGTAGACAGGGATGAACTTATGGCACAGGAGATGGTTACAATCCAAGCACCCT
>OQVT01003332.1_pt1 | contig 10335 bp, 10 predicted proteins | sample 1691561 | NCBI WGS metagenome assembly OQVT01 (sample SAMN03418260, study PRJEB22391) | human gut metagenome | biome: human-gut; feature: organic feature; material: feces | host: Homo sapiens | place: Tanzania | collected 2013-01
CCTTGACGGAGAGGTTCGTTACAACTCTCTGAAACGTCAGAATCCTGAGAAGGCTGCAAGACTGTTTGCTAAGAATGAGGCTGAGGCTAAGGCTAGATTTGAATATCTGCAGAAGCTGATCGCTCTTCATAGTGCTGAATAATCTTTTCGGTTTTTGAACGATTGTTAAACAATATTATAAAATAAACAGATTGAGCTGTTTATGGTGTCCAGACGATATATGTGGGCCGCGGTACTTTTGTATCGCGGCTCTTTTTATGTTCTGTCATTCCCCGGCTGGTTTGTGGCTGAAACTTAGTGTCTGACGGGAGAGCGTTTGACAAGGAGGAGATATTTGATTATAATCATCATGGTGTTTTAGAGGATTGATATAGATATAGGAGTTGTTATGAGGAGATTTGTGAGTAAGGATAGTAAGAGGGATTTCTATATATTATATACGCTGGTTTTTGGGGTTATTGCGGGATTTATTTATTTTCAGTTCGCGGGGAATGGGAAGTCTTTGGTGTGGAGTCATGATGGGATTCCGCAGCATTTGAATTCTCTGGCGTATTATGGGCGATATCTGAGGGAGGTTCTGTATACGGTTTTTGTGGAGCATAAGCTGGAATTGCCTATGTGGGATATGAATATCGGGTATGGTTCGGATATTCTTACGACTTTGCATTATTATGTGATCGGGGATCCGCTGACTTTGTTGTCTGTGTTTGTGCCTGCAGATAAGACGGAGGTTTTGTATGAGGTTCTGATTTTTCTGAGGATTTATCTGGCGGGGATTTCATTTAGTATTTTTTGTTTTTATCATAAGAATCCGAAGCAGGCGACGTTTATGGGGACGCTGATCTATATTTTTGCGGGGTGGACGATTTATGCTGCTATGAAGCATCCTTATTTTTCTAATCCTATGATTTATCTGCCTTTGGTTTTGATGGGGATTGATAAGATTTATAAGAGGGAGAAACCGTGGCTGTTTATCTGGGCGACTGCGGTTTCGGCTATGTCGAATTTTTACTTCTTCTATATGATCTGTATCTTTATGTTTATTTATGCTGCTTTTCGGTATTTTGGGATTTTTAGCAGGAGAAGTGTGAAGGATGTTCTGGTCTGGCTCGGGAAGTTTATAGGGTATTATGCTGCGGCGCTGATGATCGCGGCGATTATTTTTCTGCCGGTTATCATGACTCTTTTTGGTACGGACAGGTTTCAGGCTGAGAATTATGTGCCTTTGCTGTATGATAAGATTTATTATGAGAAGTATCTGGGAAATCTGATCGGAGAAAATATGATACAGTGGGGTGTTGCAGGATATTCTGCTGTTGCCATGGCAGGTGTGTTTGTGCTTTTTTCCAGGAAGAGGAAGTATCTGGATCTGAAACTGGGATTTGGGATGTTGAATCTGTTTTTGCTGGTGCCTTTTGCAGGGCATGTGCTCAATGGTTTCTCTTATGTGTCTAACAGGTGGATCTGGGCTTATGGGATGATGATCGCGTATATTTTTGTGAAGGCGTATCCTGAGCTGTTTACTCTGACTGTGAAGGAGAAGAAGAAGATTTTTGTTATGGTCGTGGCCTATTGTGTGCTGGCATTGTTTGCGAAGGCTGCGAGAACGCAGAGGAATATGGCAGGTGTGCTGGTGCTGGTTCTGGCTGTGTTTACGGTTACTTCTTTTGGGAATATTTTTCTTCAGGGAAAGTATATGTGTGGACTTCTCAGTGTCCTTCTTGTTGTGAGTATTATGCTGAATGTTTCTTATCAGTATTCCTATGAGAAGGATTATCTGTCGGAGTTTGCTGCTGCTGAGGAATCTGTGGATAAGCTGGAATCTGATACGGATAAGGCGGTTCTTGCAACAGGGGATCAGGGTGTTTACCGCTATGATCAGTATGGAACGCTTCCTTATGATAATACTTCTATGTATATGGGGACTAACAGTACTGCTTATTATTTCAGTCTTGCCAACAGCAGTATCAGTGATTTCTTCAGCGAAATGTATCTGAATACGCCCTGGGAACAGCATTATGAGAATCTTGATGGCAGAACGATCCTGGACAGGCTGGCTTCTGTGAAGTATTTTGTGATCAGAGGGGACGATTACCGTTATCTGGCTTATGGATATAACAGGAAGAAGGGTTCTGCGGGAAGTGGGAACAGTGAGTGCAGAGCCTATGAGAATGAGAATGCCCTTCCGCTGGGTTATACCTATGACAGTTATATTTCTGAATCCGAGTATAAGAAAATGGATGTTGTGAAGAAACAGCAGGCACTGATGGACGGGGTAGTCCTTGAGGAGAGTTCCCTTCCTGTGGCATCCTGTGATTTTGATGATGAGGATATTGGATACAGGATGGAGGCAGGGGATGGATGTTCTGTTTCTGAGGGAAAGATCAGAGTTACGAAAGAGGGAGCGCAGATGAAGCTTGTTTTTCGTGGGCTTACAGACTGTGAGAATTATCTGATCGCGGATAATCTGGATTATGACAGTCTTTCTCCCAGAGAACTTGTCAGTGACAGCAAGTGGAAAAAGATGTCTGACTATGACAGGAATAAGGTTCTTGATGAGGACAGTCAGTGGCGCTACTGGAAGGAAACAAAGGAAGCTGCAATGACTGTCGCATGCAATGATGTTTCCAAGAAGATAAAGATTTTTACAGATAAGTATAATGCTTACAGCGGACGTCATGATTTTCTGTGTAATATGGGATATTCCAGAACAGGAGTCCGTGCTGTGACGATCACTTTTGGAAATACAGGAGTTTATACATATGATAAGCTGAGAGTGGTATGTCAGCCTGTGAAAGGAATCGAGGAAAAGACTGAGAAGCTGGGTGAGGAAGTTCTTGAGAATGTGAAACTGGGAACTAATGAAATCACAGGAGATATCAGGGTTTCCGGAAAGAAAGCTCTTGTATTGTCCATTCCGTACAGTAGGGGATTTATAGCTTATGTTGATGGAAAAGAGACTGAGCTTCAGAAGGCAAATACTATGTTTATGGCTCTGGAACTGGAGCCGGGCTCCCATGAGATATGCCTTAAATACTGTACTCCTTATCTGAAGGCAGGAATGCTTCTTACTGTGCTGGGTCTGGCGATATATGTGGTGCTTGTATTGGCTGAAAAGAGAAAACAGAGTGTTTATGGAAAATGACAGGTAATGGACATTTCTGTAAAATCGTGTATAATAAAACAGGAAATCTAAAATAATGTGCTGATCAGATGAAGCGTGAAGCAGATGTCTGATCATAGAAAAGCGCGAAAGTGCTTACAGTAGAATGAGGAAATGACATCATGAGTAAATTATCAGTAGTACTTCCGGCATATAATGAAGAGTTAATGGTTGGAAAAACCTGCCGTGTACTGGCGGAAGTTCTTACAGAAGCGAAGATCCCCTATGAACTGGTCGTGGTGAATGATGGTTCCGGTGACCGGACATGGGAAGAGATCCGGAAAGCAGGAGAAAGGGACAGAAATGTGACAGGTGTTCTTTTTTCCAGAAATTTTGGGAAGGAAGCAGCGATTTTTGCAGGTCTGGCTCAGGCATGTGGAGATGTAGTGGCTGTTATGGACTGTGATCTTCAGCATCCTCCTCAGACTCTTATAGAGATGTATAGACTGTGGCAGGATGGCTATGAAGTGATAGAGGGTGTGAAATCAGACAGGGGAAAAGAAGGATTTATACATAAAGAGTGTGCCGGATTTTTCTATGATATTATGTCTAAGGCAACGAAGGTTAATATGAAGGATGCCTCGGATTTTAAGATGATGGACAGGAAAGCAGTGGACAGTATCCTGTCTATGCCTGAGAGAAATATGTTCTTTCGCGCTACTTCTTCATGGGTAGGATACAGGACTACCAGTGTAGAGTTTGAGGTGCAGGAGCGGGAGGCAGGTGTTTCCAAGTGGTCGCCGTGGTCTCTGGTGAAATATGCATTTACCAATATTGTGGCTTTTACCACATTTCCGCTGCAGTTTGTGACGATCACCGGGCTGATCTGCTTTGTCTGTTCACTGATCCTTATGATCTATTCTCTGGTGCAGTATTTCGCAGGTTCTGCAGTGGAGGGGTATACAACCCTGCTGATGGTATTGCTTCTGGTGGGAAGTGCCATGATGATCAGCCTTGGGATCATTGGATATTATATTGCAAGGATCTATGAGGAAGTAAAGCGCAGGCCAAGATATATTATTGCTAAAGTTATCAATGGAAATAAGGCGGAAGGATAAGAAACAGATTATGAAACAATTGATCAGAAAAATGTATGAAAGCTCTGTGATCCGTTATATTTTCTTTGGGGGATGCACAACCATGGTGAACCTGGTCAGCTTCTTTATCCTGAGAAAGCTGGATGTAGAGCTGAATCTTGCCAATATTATTTCAATCATCCTGGCTATTCTGTTTGCCTATGTGGTGAATTCAAAATATGTTTTCCAGGATAAGTGTGAGACTTTGAGAGATCATGTCCAGCCGTTCTGTAAGTTTGTCAGTGCCAGGCTGGTCACTATGGTAATCGAGGTCGGTGGTGTGTGGCTGCTGGTGTCCGTGATGGGGCTGAATGATATGATCGGGAAGTTTCTGACACAGTTTATTGTGCTGGTATTAAATTATGTATTCAGTAAGTTTTTCGTATTTACTACAGGAAAAGCAAAATAACTATATAATATAAAGAAAAGAGAGGTAAGAGATCATGACATTGGAGGAAGCTATTGCAAAGATTCAGCCATTAGACAAAGATGCTATGGAGATGGCACAGAAAAGATGGAACAGTATTGCAAAACCACTTCATTCTCTTGGAAAACTGGAAACTTTTCTGATCCAGGTTGCAGGGATCACAGGAAGTGCAGAGATTGATCTTTCCAAAAGAGGTCTGATCGCCATGTGTGCGGATAATGGTGTGGTAGAAGAGGGTGTGACACAGACAGGACAGGAAGTAACTGCGATCGTGGCAGAGAACTTCCTGAGATATGATACATCTGTTGGTGTTATGTGCAAACAGAATCACACAGAGATTTTCCCTGTTGATATGGGTATGGTGACTGATACAAAAGTTCGTACAGACCATAAAGTTGCCTATGGCACAAAGAATATGGCGAAAGGTCCTGCTATGACAAGACAAGAGGCAGTGAAGGGACTTGAAGCCGGAATTGCCATGGTAAAGGAATTAAAGGATCAGGGTTATAAGCTCATTGCAACAGGCGAAATGGGTATTGGAAATACTACTACCAGCAGTGCGGTTGCTTCCGTGCTTCTGGACCAGCCTGTAGAAACAATGACAGGACGAGGTGCAGGTCTGACAAGTGAAGGCCTGGAAAGAAAGATCTCAGCGATTAAGAGGGCAATCGAAATAAATCAGCCGGATCCGTCAGATGCTGTTGATGTTCTGGCTAAGATCGGTGGTCTGGATATTGCAGGAATGGCAGGAACATTCCTGGGAGGAGCAGTTTATCATGTGCCGGTTGTGATGGATGGATTTATTGCCTGTGTATCAGCGCTGATAGCCATGAAGATCTGCCCAGTTGTAAAAGATTATATTCTTGCGTCTCATGTATCAAAAGAGCCGGCTGCTCATCTGATTCTGAAGCATCTGGATAAGGAAGCTATCCTTCATGCAGATATGTGTCTGGGAGAGGGCACCGGTGCTGTGGCTCTGTTCCCGATCCTTGATCTGGCAGCGGCTGTCTATAATTCAATGAGCACTTTTGAGGATATCAATGTGGGACAGTATGAGGAACTGAAGTAATGCTGACACTTGTGACAGGAGGAAGCGGAAGCGGGAAATCGGCTTTTGCAGAGGACAGAGTGCTTTCTTTTGGGGAGGCGCAGAGAATCTACATAGCAACCATGCATCCTTTTGATGAAGAGAGTCACAAAAGGATAGAAAGACACAGGAAAATGCGTGCAGGAAAAGGCTTTGAGACAGTTGAGTGTTATACAGGGCTTAAGAATGTGAAACTTCCTTCAGGCTGTGTAGTGCTTCTGGAGTGTATGTCCAATCTGGTGGCCAATGAAATGTTTGAAGAGCAGGGTGCACATGGGCAGACAGTAAGGGAGATCACGGAAGGGATTGACAGTCTGCTTGGGCAGGCGGCACATGTGGTGATCGTGACAAATGAGATCTTTTCGGATGCGGCTGTGTTTGAGGGAGAGATGGATTCTTATCTGGAATATCTGGGAAAGATCAATCAGGCTGTATCAAAGAGAGCAGATGAAGTGGTTGAGGTTGTGTATGGTATTCCTGTGTATCATAAATCTGTATGTGTCTGAGGATTTCAGATATAGTCTCTGATATATGCCTGATATATGGGTCAGATACAATAATATAAAAAAGAGGAAGTTATAAATGAAATCTCTGTGGAATAATTTTAAAGTGGCGTTTGCCATGTTTTCTAAGATACCCATGCCTCCTGCAGACTGGACAAAGGAAAATATGAAATATATGTTCTGTTTCTTTCCTTTTATCGGGACAGTGATTGGCGGGCTGACTATGCTTGCAGCTTATCTGGGCTGGAGGTTTGGTTATCAGCCGGGATTTGTGTCAGCAATCCTGGTACTTATGCCTGTGTTTGTGACCGGCGGGATCCATGTGGATGGTCTTTTGGATACCTCGGATGCACTTAGCTCCTGGCAGGAGAGGACAAGAAGACTGGAGATCCTGAAGGATTCTCATGCAGGAGCGTTTGCTGTTATTACTGCAGCTGTATATTTTGTGATTTTTTATGGTGCATATGATCAGCTATACGGATCAGGGAATCTGCAGGCGATTGGGATTTTGTGCCTTGGATTTATGGTATCCAGATGTCTGTCAGGAATCGGGGTGATCACTTTTCCGAAGGCAAAGGCAGATGGTACTGTGGCAGAATTTTCCAGGAATTCTTCAGATGTGATCTCCAGAAATATACTGGTGGTTTATCTGGTTTTTCTTGCGGCTGCAATGATATGGATCCAGCCTGTATGGGGAAGTGCTGCTTTTGTGGGAGCACTGCTGGTTTTCTGGTATTATCATCATGTTGCGATGAAATATTTCGGAGGTACGACAGGGGATATTTCAGGGTTCTTTCTGTGTATCTGTGAAGCTGGAATGGCTGTGATACTGGCTGTGATTTCTAATTTTTGATAAGGGGCTGAGAGTATGGAAATGATAATCGGCGGGGCATATCAGGGGAAGACTGAATATGCGAGGAAGATGTATCCGCAATTAAGCTGGATCAGTGGTGAACTGGCTGGTGAGAAGGAACTGATGAGCGCTCAGGGAGTGACTGATTTTCAGCAGTATATCCGCAGAGAGCTGAAGGAAGGGAAGGACGTGTCTGATCTTGCAGAGAGGATTATCCGCGATAATCCGGATATTATTCTTGTCTCTCAGGAGGTAGGATATGGAGTTGTGCCTGTGGATGCTTTTGACAGGAAATACAGAGAGGCTGTAGGGCGTGTGTGTACGAAACTGGCTGCTTACAGTCATAAGGTGACCAGAGTGGTCTGCGGGATTGGAACGGTGATTAAAGATGATTAAGTTATGGCTGATCAGACATGGTAAAACTGAGGGAAATAAGCTTTCCAGATATATAGGGACAACGGATGAACCATTATGCAGGGAAGGAATGGAATTTCTGGAGAAGATGGATTATCCAAAGGTTCAGGCAGTTTATGTTAGTCCGCTGAAGCGTTGTGTGCAGACTGCAGAGATTCTTTTTCCCGGGGAACCGGTACATATTATCGAGGAACTGGCCGAATGTGATTTTGGAGAGTTTGAGAATAAGAATTATAAGGAATTAGATGGAAATACTGACTATCAGGCATGGATAGACAGTAACGGAACTCTGCCTTTTCCGGGAGGGGAGAGCAGGGAAGGATTTAAGCTCAGGAGTCTGAGGGGCTTTGATAAGGTAGTGACAGGATGTATCAGGAATCATATATCTGAGGCTGCCCTTGTTATCCATGGCGGTACGATCATGAATATTATGGAAGAGTATGGGGATATACAGAAACCGTTTTATGAGTGGCATGTCAAAAATGGCGGTGGTTATGAAGTTGAGCTGGATGAGCGCATGTGGAAGAGCGGAAGGAAACAGCTGCAAGTAAGTACTGCGATCATGGAGGGGTAATTGTTATAAAATCATGATTATTGGGAAATAATCAATAAAGGAACGAGGTTGTTCATTGTCATCGATGAATTCCCCGTTCTTTTTTTATAAATATGTGTCCTAAAAAAGTTTTGAATTGCCAAAAACTTTTTGTGATTTTCTCTTGCATTATCCGAAGAAGTATGTTACAGTATTAGTATAAAATTCCCAAACATTAGAGGAAAAGCAGTAGTGAATTGGTAGTTTTTAACAAGTAAAAGGAGGAACTATATGCTGATAATTGGTAATGGAAGAATGATCACACGGGACGCATCCAACCCATTCCTGGAGAATGGTGCTGTAGCAATGGATGGTAACACCATAGTAATGGTGGGGGTAACTGAGGAAGTAAAGAAGACTTATCCGGATGCTGAATTTGTAGATGCAAAGGGTGGGGTTATTATGCCGGCATTTATTAATGCCCATGAGCATATCTACAGCTCCTTCGCGAGAGGTTTAAGCATTAATGGATATAATCCACAGGGATTTCTGGACATCCTTGACGGATTATGGTGGACAGTCGACCGCCATCTGACTTTAGAGCAGACAAAGCTTTCTGCATATGCTACATACATCGATTCTATTAAGAACGGTGTAACAACAGTATTTGACCATCATGCAAGCTTTGGCCATATTACAGGCTCTCTGAATGCAATTGAGGAAGCAGCGAAGGATTTAGGCGTACGTACCTGCCTCTGCTATGAGATTTCTGACCGTGACGGAATGGAGAAATCTAAAGAATCAGTAATGGAGAATGTAAACTTTATCAAGCATGCACTTGCAGATGACAGCGATATGATCGCAGGAATGATGGGTATGCATGCATCCTTTACAATTTCTGATGAGACAATGGCTCTCTGCAATGAATTGAAACCGGAAGGTGTGGGATATCATATCCATGTAGCTGAAGGTATCTATGACCTTCATCAGTGTCTGAAAGAACATGGCAAACGCATTGTTGACCGTCTTTATGACTGGAATATTCTGGGACCGAAGACTTTACTGGGACACTGTATCTATGTCAATGAACACGAGATGGATCTGATCAAAGAGACCGATACCATGGTTGTCCATAATCCAGAATCCAATATGGGAAATGCCTGTGGATGCCCGCCTACCATGGAACTGGTACATAAGGGAATTGTTACCGGACTTGGAACAGACGGATATACCCATGATATGCTGGAATCCTGGAAGGTTGCCAATATTCTTCATAAGCATCATCTGTGCGATCCTAATGCTGCATGGGGAGAAGTTCCGAAGATGCTCTTTGAGAACAATGCTGTCATTGCAAACCGTTACTTTAAGAAACCTCTTGGCGTATTAAGAGAGGGTGCTGCAGCTGATGTGATCGTAATGGATTACAATCCTCTGACTCCTATGAGAGCAGACAATGTAAACGGACATCTTCTGTTCGGAACCACAGGACACGATGTAGTGACCACGGTATGTAATGGCAAGGTCCTTATGAAAGACAGAGAAGTGCTGGTATGTGATGTGGATAAGGTTATGGCTGACTGCAGACAGTCTGCCAAGGAACTGGCTGATGATATTAACGGAGGAAAATAAATATGAGCGATATTATGACATGTATGCCTTTCGGGCAGCTGGTGGACTGGGTTCTTCAGGAGAAGAAGAGTCAGGATACTGTATTTGGAGTGCATCGTCTGTATACAGCTGATGCAAATCCTCTCTTGTCCATCTTTGTATTCAGTGCCTCATGATAAAAGTGGCAGTCTGCTATATAAAAACGCATAGTTATATCCTTTCCTAATTATATTTCATTTTTTTTAATACAAGCCATCCACATCAAGGCTATATTAACGTTTTCTCCCTCGGTACTGCCTGGGCGTGCATCCAAATTCTTTTAAGAAGAAGCGTCCTAAATGAGACGGACTGTCAAAACCCGTCTCAAGCGCGATCTGAGTCACGCTTTTATCAGTTGATAACAGCTGTCGACTAGCTTCCTCTAAACGAAATTGAATCAGATATTCCATTGGGCTGACCTTTAAGACACGCCTAAAGCAGCGGCACAGCTCACTTTTACTTATGGCAACCGCATATGCTACAGCCTCAAGACTGACCTTACATGAAAAATTTTGCTGCATATATGTCATTGCTTCTTTTATTCTAGCCAGATCGCGCTCCTCTTTCGGCTGTATCTGCCGCGCACAAACTCCAGCGCCTTTTCCGTCACCTGCAAAATGCGGCCCTCGAATA
>OQVT01003333.1_pt1 | contig 10335 bp, 8 predicted proteins | sample 1691561 | NCBI WGS metagenome assembly OQVT01 (sample SAMN03418260, study PRJEB22391) | human gut metagenome | biome: human-gut; feature: organic feature; material: feces | host: Homo sapiens | place: Tanzania | collected 2013-01
ACTCTTCTTTACAAAATAAATCACGGCAACTGCAATTAATAAAACTGCACCAACACCTGCTGCAACCGCATCATTTTTCGTCAGGATCTTAATAATCAGACCGACAATCAAAATCAATACAACAAGTGCGATAATGGAATCTATCACACTGCTGGAAATGTAATCTGCCAAACTGACACTGTAATAATTGAACAATACAACTGCCACACAGATACCTGCTGCCATTCCAAGATTCTCTGTCAACGAAGAAATAAACATTCCTATCGCAATAAATGCTGCACCCATAATGAAAAATGCGATCAAGCTTCCATACGATGTCAAAAGATAGACATCTCCAAACTTTGCAAACATCTTCATCACAAGACCAAAATCAAGTTTATCAATATCGATGATACCTCTGATAAAACTCTGAAGATGAATATTACTTGCATTCAGATCTGTTACCAATGAACTGATAGAATACTTCGTACAATATTCAGTACATTTATCACGCAAAGTATTGCTAAAAGTTGGATAAAGATTTTCAAGCTGTGTGTACATTTCTTGTGTCGACATTATATCACCTCATCATAATTCCACCTGCAAAGTATATGTATGTATAGAATACCGTAAGCACTAAGCTTAGCCCACCAATGATAAACCATGTATATTTATCAAACATAGTCTTCACTCTCCTAAAAGTTCTGAATATAAAGTTTTCTTTCGTGGAGGAGCAGACGTTTCGACTGAGAAAACAAGAACAGAATGTGTGAATGGCATACGAATGTTGCCACAGTTCTTCTGGCTTAAAGGTTCATACATTGCAAACAAATTACAAGAAATTCCATATATTTGAAATATGCCAAAAAGAAACGATAATAAGATAAAAGTTGTAGAGTTATTTGCAGGCGTAGGAGGCTTCCGTATTGGATTGGAAGGAGCTTCTGATGCTTATGAAACCATTTGGAACAATCAATGGGAACCTTCAACAGTACACCAAGATGCATCGCTTGTTTATAGAGCCCGATTCGGCTCGGAAGGACATAACAACAAAGATATAAACACAGTTCCGACGAATGAAATCCCCGACCACGACCTTTTGGTTGGTGGTTTCCCTTGTCAGGATTATTCTGTAGCCTCCACTCTGAGCCGCTCCGGTGGTATTGAAGGAAAGAAGGGTGTACTTTGGTGGCAGATTTACCGTATTCTCGATGAGAAAGGAGAGAACCGCCCGAACTACATTTTCTTTGAGAACGTTGACCGTTTGCTTGGCTCTCCGGCGAAACAACGAGGGCGTGACTTTGCTATTATCCTTGCTTCTCTTGCAGACCTTGGTTATACCGTGGAGTGGCGTGTTATTAATGCAGCCGAATATGGTATGCCCCAGCGTCGCAGACGTACTTACATTGTGGGTTATCACGAAGATTCACACGTTTCAAACCAGGTGCAAGTACTGAAGGATTGGACACTTTATGATGGAGTGTTGGCGAAGGCTTTTCCTTTTAAACCTAAAGATAATGCCTTTTCCGAATTTGAAATAGAAGGTACAATCAAAGAGGTTTCTGACAATTTCAACAAGGAAGGCAATAATAGCCCATTTGGTTCGGCGGGAATCATGCGCGATCGTTGTGTCTATTCTGTGAATGCCGAGGCAGTTTATGATGGCCCGACAATGACATTGGGAGGCAATATTGTCGATGAATCACTTGTGCCTGAAGAGTTCTTTATACCCAATGGTGAGGTGGCAAAATGGGAATATGAGAAGGGGGCAAAGAAGATAGAGCGTACTTCCAAAGAGGGCTTCAAATATACTTTTTCAGAGGGAGGAATGGCTTTCCCTGACTCATTGGACAAACCTTCCAGAACAATTATAACGGGTGAAGGAGGTTCTGCCGCATCACGTTTCAAGCATGTGATACTCACTCCGTCAGGTCGTTATCGCCGATTGATTCCTTTAGAGTTGGAGCGTCTGAATATGTTTCCGGACAACCATACTTGTCACCCGGATGTGACAGATGGTCGAAGGGCTTTCCTTATGGGGAATGCTTTGGTTTGTGGCATTGTGCAGCAGATCGGCAAGAGCCTCTATCGCTTTATCTATGGGAAAGAACCTATTTCTACTCGTCCGATTGATATTCAGCGGGATGCCCTGCCAAAGTTGAATCTTGATTTATTCTCTGAGTTGGATCCTCTGTTGAAGGTGAACAAGCCCAAGAAGAACTATGTCTTGGACATGACCAAGAATTTGCTGATTGGCTTTGTGAAAGCAGACAATATAGATTATTTCCTCGATGGAAGTCAAACAAAGGTTTACTACACAGGAAAAACAAAGTCATTCCCTTCTACGATTGCCCTTAACAAGCTCTATTATTTCATGCCATACATTAAAGGCAAAGGGGTGAAAGACTTGTATCTTATCCGTATTGCCCGCATCGGCAGCAAGGCGGAAATTCATCCGGAAACGGAAGATAAGGATCCGCGTCTTGTGTTTGAGTTGGAATATCTTGAGAGTTTGCCAAATTATGTAATGATGAAGCTTAATATCTTCAACACTTACCGGGACACGGTACTGGGTAGAGTGATGGGCGATTCTCATTTATTAGAATACGATTATTGCAGAAGCAGAATGATGGATAATCGTGTATGAGATTGAAGACAATCATATAAATACCCATGACGAAAACAAAAAAGAAATAGCAGGCAAGGAAAGTTCTTTGAAGAAAAGAAATGATATTCGGAAAAATAGTTTTATCTTAGCAACGTTTTATAATCTAAAATAGAAGAACATGGAAAGCATATCAAGACGAACAGCCCTGAAGGCCATGTTGGCCAGCGGCGCAGCTTTGGCAGTATCTGGTGTGGACGCAGCTACTATGGCGCAAAAGAAGAAAGTCGCAGCCCCCGAACCTTTGAAAGGTAATATCCACCATTCCGTAAGCAAATGGTGTTTTGGTAAATATAGTTTGGACGAATTTTGCGAGATTTGCAAAAAAATAGGAATTGAGTCCGTTGAATTGTTGAATCCCGATGAATGGCCAGTTGTCCAAAAGCATGGATTGACAGTTGCTATGTGCCAGGGTGCAGGATTGGGCATCGACCGAGGATTCAACGACCCGAAATTGCACGACGAATTGGTGGCAAGCTATGAGAAGGTGATTCCGATGGTGGCAGAAGCCGGTTTGACCAATTTGATATGTTTCTCCGGCAGACGCAACGGTTTGACCGATTTGCAAGGCTGGGAAAACTGTGAGAAAGGTTTGAAACGATTGATGCCATTGGCAGAAAAACATAATGTCGTCTTGACTATGGAGCTGTTGAATAGCGTGGGACACAAAGATTACCAGTGCGACCATACGGTGTGGGGCGTTGAGCTTTGCCGCAGGATTGGTTCTCCTAACTTCAAGTTGCTTTACGACATCTACCACATGCAAATCATGGAAGGTAACATCATCGACACCATCCGCAAATACCATACCTATTTCTCCCATATCCATACGGCAGGTTGTCCGGGACGTGCGGAACTGGACGAGACACAAGAGTTGTATTATCCAGCCATCATGAAAGCCATTTTGGAATGTGGTTACAAGGGATTCGTAGGACATGAGTTCGTGCCTAAACAGGAAGACAAGATTGCCTCTTTGGAAAAGTGCATCCGTATTTGTGACGTTTGATAGATTTATGTGTCAGGGTCGTTTTTTTAAAAAGGCAGCGTCGGTACTTTTGTTTGCTTGTGCCTTCTCTTCTTCAGCGGAGGCACAAATAGCAAACAATCCCGCTGTCAAGCAGGTGAAAATATCCGGATATGTGGGTAACCGGATTGATGACTGCATCGAGCACCGTGTGAAATCCCAAGACGTGGATCATTTGGTGGAACCATTCCGTCACCACGAGGAAAAATCCCGTTGGCAAAGCGAGTTTTGGGGCAAGTGGATTCAAGGAGCGATTGCCTCTTACCGCTATAACAAGGATCCCGAATTGTACCAAATAATCAAACAAGCAGCAGAATCGTTGATGGCGACCCAGTTGCCCAATGGTTATATTGGCAATTATGCTCCCGAACACCAATTGAAAGAGTGGGATGTTTGGGGCAGGAAGTACAGTTCGTTAGGTTTGATTGCCTGGTATGATTTGTCCGGCGAAAAAAAAGCGTTGGAGGCGGCCTGCAAGGTGATTGACCACCTGATGACACAAGTAGGACCGGGCAAGACCAGCATTGTGGCTACGGGTAATTATATAGGGATGCCAAGTTCGTCCATCCTTGAGCCGGTGATGTATTTATATAACCGGACAAAAGAGGTGCGTTATCTTGATTTTGCCAAATATATCGTGGCTGAATGGGAAACACCAGAAGGTCCCCAGCTGATAAGCAAGGCGATTGCGGATGTGCCTGTCGCAAATCGATTCCCGCATCCGAAAGTGTGGTTTTCACGCGAGAACGGGCAAAAGGCGTATGAGATGATGTCTTGTTATGAGGGACTTTTGGAACTTTACAAAGTCACCCGTAATCCCCTTTATTTGTCGGTTGTGGAAAAAACGGTAGGGCATATTGTCCGGGAGGAAATCAATATTGCTGGTTCGGGAAGTGCTTTCGAATGTTGGTATGGTGGAAAAGAAAGGCAGACACTGCCTACTTATCATACCATGGAGACTTGTGTGACTTTCACATGGATGCAGCTTTGTAACCGGTTGTTGCAAATCACGGGCAATTCCCTCTATGCCGATTATATGGAAAAAGCTACCTATAATGCGTTGATGGCATCTTTGAAAAATGATGCTTCGCAGATTGCCAAATACAGTCCGTTGGAAGGTTGCCGGCATGAAGGAGAGGAGCAGTGTGGAATGCACATCAATTGTTGCAATGCCAACGGTCCAAGGGCTTTTGCCATGATTCCGCAGTTTGCATACCAGGTAGAAAAGGAAACGGTGCACATAAACTTTTATGCCCCATCGGAACTGGAATGGACTTTGCCGAACAAGAAAAGCGTCTTGTTAAAACAGATGACAGATTATCCGGCAACGGATAAGATAGAAATAGAAGTGGAACCAGCAAAAGAGGCGGATTTCACGGTTGCGTTGCGTATCCCGGCTTGGAGCAAGCAGACCATTGTTTCCGTGAATGGAAAGGCTGAAAAAGAGACGTTGCCGGGTGCCTATTTGCCGATAACCCGTAAATGGAAGAAAGGCGATAGAATAACCATCCAACTCGATTTGCGTGCCCGGTTGGTTGAACAGGACGGAGCGCAGGCTATTGTGCGTGGTCCAATAGTGTTGGCGCGGGACAGTCGTTTCAACGATGGATATATTGACGAAACGTCAGTTATTGTCAGTAAGGACGGGTATGTTGATCTTACCCCTGTGAAAGCCCCCGGTTTTGCATGGTTGGCGTTCACTGCCCCTTTGGTCTTGGGCACGGATCTGGAAGGTAATGCAGCTGCCAAACCGGTTTATTTCTGCGATTTCGCATCGGCAGGAAACACATGGGACAAAGCGCAACGTTACCGGGTTTGGTTGCCTAAAACATTGAATGTGCAGCATGCCCCATACGTTCCTTATAATCGATGAAAAGATAAGTAATCATATAATAAAAGAAATAGAGACAATGAAGATAAGAGACGGTTATATGCCTTTCATGGGCTATAAGACTTATTACCGGATAGCCGGAGAATGCAGGGATGGCAAGAAGCCACTCCTGTTGATGCACGGAGGTCCCGGAAGTTCTCACAATTATTTTGAAGTGTTGGATCGTTTGGCGGAGTCCGGAAGGGCAATCATCTCGTATGACCAGTTGGGATGCGGTAACTCATTCGTGGAAGGCCATCCGGAATTGTGGACGCCTGAAACGTGGGTGAACGAATTGACAGCCCTGCGTGAACACTTGCAACTGGACGAGTTCCATTTGCTGGGACAATCATGGGGCGGAATGCTCTTGATTGCCTATGTGATTGACAAAAAGCCAAAAGGGGTCAAGTCGGCTATTTTGTCGAGCACGCTTTCCGCCAGCTGGCTTTGGGGGCATGAACAGCACCGTTTGATTTCTTTCATGTCGGAAGAGGACCAGGCTGCGATTGCAGAAGCTGAACGGACCAACGATTTCAGCGGGGAAGCTTATCAACGGGCGAATGCCCACTTTATGCTGCTCCATTGTGCAGGCGAAGTTGATGAGAACAGCCCGGAATGTTTGCGCCGTCCTAAGAAGGTCGGGACAGAATCCTATCTCTATGGTTGGGGACCCAACGAATTCTCGCCGATGGGAACATTGAAAGATTTTGACTACACAGACCGTTTGCATGAAATTGATGCGCCTTGCTTGATTATCAGCGGCACCAACGATTTATGTACTCCGTTGGTGGCAAAAACAATGTATGACCATCTGAAGGATGCCCGTTGGGAACTGTTTGACGGTGCGAGACACATGCCGTTTGTTGAGCAAAACGACAAGTATTGTAAACTGTTGGAGCAGTGGCTGGCAGAGAAAGATTGATTTTTCATCTTTTTCCTTTGCTATCTCTAAAAAAAACACGAACTTTGTGTTTGTAAACAAAAAACAGAACTTGAATCTATATCCAAGAAACCTGATGGACTTAAGTTTTTTGAATCTTGATTCATAATTAACTTTAAAACAAAGAATAATATGTACGGAAAATTCAAAGAGTTCTTGGCAACTGAATTGGCAAATATCCAAGCTGCCGGCTTTCCAGTCGCTGCAAAGCGTGATTGGAAAAGCTGACCTTCCGGGAAGCCTTTTGCAGAATATCCGCAAAGGAAGCACCTATAATAGCTGTATTCCCTCTGCTAATCTTTTGTCCAAAACCGGATTTATCCTGCAGGCCAGCTTTTTAACGATAAAAATATGAATGATGCATTGATTAGCGGCGGCGTTGATATGGGCTTGAATACCGTAGGCCGTTGGGCAAGCATCGTTCCGGCGATGGACGTGTTCGACCTGCCGTTCCTCTTCCCGACCTATGAAAAGATTGGCAAGGCTGTCGACGGCGGCTTGGGCGACAAGCTGGGCGCAGAGCTGGAGAAGAAGGGCGTGCGTCCGCTGATTTGGGCAGATTATGGCTTTGTACAGTTTGCTAACAGCAAAAAGCCGATTCAATCGCCTGATGATTTCGCCGGTCTGAAAATCCGCGGCTACAGCAAATATTCTACCGAAACGATTAAGGCCTTGGGCGCTTCCAGTGTAACGATGGGCTCGGGCGAGGTATATATGGGCATTCAGCGCGGCACGATTGATGGTCAGGTTTCCGGTACGACGGCAATGCGCGACCGCAAGATGTATGAGGTTACTAAGTATCTGACTGTTACCAACCATGGCTGCCCGGAATTTTTGCTGGCGATTAACGACAAATCCTATGCAAAGCTGAACGACCAGCAGAAGAAGGCGCTGACCGATGCAGCAAAAGAGGTGCAGCAGGCTATCCGCGACAATGCGAAGAAGGAGGACCTGAAGGCGCTCAAGCGGACGGGCAACCACGCGCTCGCGCGCGGCGTCACGCACCTCGTCTTCCACACCTACACGCACAACCCCTGCACGAACGCCCTGCCGCCGGGGACGAGCTTCGGCTATACGATCGGGACGCCGTTCCTGCGCGGGCAGACGTGGTGGGGGGCGATGAAGGCGTTCACCGGAAGGCCTCCGCCGCCACGCGGCCCTTCCCGTAGACGCGCGCCGCGCTCACGCAGGGGCGGACGGGCTTGAAGTCGTCCTGCCCCACGCCCCCCGCCGCGCGCGGATGCCAGAACTCGCACATCGGCACGTCGCACCACTTCCAGAAGCGCATCAAGTCGCCCGGCAGCACGTCGCCGAACGCCGTCTCGTACTGGGCCGTCATGCCGTGTTCGCGCGCAAGCTCGCTCATGCGCGCGTAGTAGTTGCGCTCGACGAGCTCGCCGAGCGTGCGCCGCCAGTCGAGGAGGAAGCGCTCCGTCGCCGCCGGGTCGTCAAGCACCCAGCCGAACACCGCCGGCAGCTTCCGCCGGAAGTCGTAGCCGTTTGCGGAGCGGAAGTCGGCCTCCAGCGTGTCCGTCCACGTCTGGCGGCAGCACTCCCAGCTGTCGACGACAAAGCCCTTCAGAAGCCCGCCCGCAAGCGGCCCCTTCGCGAGGCGGCCGATGTAGGAGGCGAAGTGGAGGTCGATCGCGCGGCGGTCCATCTTGTTGCACTCCCAGCCCGTCGCCTCCGCGGGGGCGGGCCCGTTGCGCGTGCCGTTGTTGACATGGCCGATGCGCAGGACCGTCCACGCCCGCCCCGTCGGCGCCGTCCACGCGAGAGCGCCGTCCCTGAACCGGTCCGTCAGATCCACGACCTCGTCCGCCCGCACGTAGCCGGCCGGCGCCTGCTTCGGCGCGGCACTGGCCATCCTGACGGGACAGAGCAGCGTGATGGTCACGGTGTTCGCGTTCCTGTCCAGTCTGCTGACAGTGGTGCTGGTCTATCTTATCGGCAGCCATACGCGGGGCAACCGCGTGGTCAGCATCCTGCTGGCGGGCATCATGGTGGGGTCGCTGTTTTCTGCCGGCACGTCCTACATAAAGCTGGTGGCCGACCCCAGCAACCAGCTGCCCCAGATCACCTACTGGCTCATGGGCAGCCTGTCCGGCACCCGGATGAAAACGGTGGGCTTCGCCGCCGTCTGCATGGCGGTGGGGCTTATGCCGCTGCTTCTGCTGCGCTGGCGCATGAACCTGCTGACCCTGTCGGCGGACGAAGCCCGCTCCATGGGCGTCAATACCGACCGGCTCCGCCTGGCGGTGATCCTCAGCGCCACGGTGCTCACCGCCGCCAGCGTCTCCGTCTCCGGCATGATCGGCTGGGTGGGGCTGGTGATCCCGCCCCTCAGCCGCCGCATGGTGGGCAACGACTGCCGGTATCTGCTGCCCATGTCCATGGTGTTCGGCGCGGCGTTTCTGCTGCTGGTGGACAACTTCGCCCGCTGCCTGACGGCGGTGGAGATTCCCATCGGCATCCTGACGGCCTTTGTGGGTGCGCCCTTCTTCGTCTATCTGATGATAAAGGGGGATGAGCGCCTGTGAAGCTGACAGTCAACGGCCTTTCCTACACCTATCGCGGCGGTCATGCCGCCCTGAAAGATATCTCGTTCACGGCGGAGCCGGGAGAGCTGCTGTCCGTCCTCGGCCCCAACGGCGCCGGAAAGAGCACACTGTTCCGCTGTATCCTGGGCGGTCTGCCGGACTACGGCGGCGCCATCCTGCTGGACGGACGGGACGCCCGGACGCTGGATCAGCGGACACTGGCGGCCCATATCGCCTACATCCCCCAGATACACCGCCCCACCTTCGGTTACTCCGTGCTGGATACGGCGCTGATGGGCCTGACCCGTCAGCTCTCGCCGTTCCGCTCCCCCTCCGCTGCTCAGGAGGAGCAGGCCATGGCCGCGCTGGAGCAGCTGGGTGTGTCCCATCTGGCGCCCCGCAGCTTTTCGGAGCTGTCCGGCGGCGAAGCCCAGCGAGTGAAACTGGCCCGGGCGCTGTGCCAGCAGGCGGACATTCTGGTGATGGACGAACCCACGTCCTCACTGGACTACGGCAACCAGCTGCGGGTGCTGCGGTGCGTCAAGGCGCTGGCCCGCCGGGGCTACACCGTTATCCTCTCCACCCACGATCCCCAGCACGCCCTGCGCTTTGCCCACCGGGTGCTGGCGCTGTCCGGCGGCGGAGTTGCAGCCTTCGGTGCAGCAAAAGATATTCTGACGGCAGAGCTGCTCCGCCGTCTCTACGGCGTGGACGCCGTGCTGCTGGTGACACCCTATTACAACAAGTGTACGCAGGCAGGGCTGATCGCGCATTATACCGCGGCAGCCGACACCGTCCGCGTCGACGCCTGCGGCAAGCTGCAGATCCAGCAGCTGATTCATGACGGCAAAATCGACCGTACCCTGCTTGAACGGCGTAACGAGTGCAGTCGCGACGCCTTCAAAAACGGGCTTTTTCAAAGAATCGCTCCCTTCGGGATCATTTCTTTGTGATATATCCTTCCGCGCAAAGCAGTTCCGCCAGCAAAACAGCGCCGCCGGCTGCTCCGCGCAGGGTATTATGAGACAGGCAGACGAATTTGTAATCGTACTGCGTATCGGGGCGCAGACGGCCGATGGAGACGGCCATACCGCCCTCAAGCATACGGTCGAGCTTCGTCTGCGGACGGTCGGCTTCCTCAAAGTAATGCAGGAACTGCCTGGGAGCCGACGGCAGCTTCAATTCCTGTGCGCGGCCCGAAAACGCTGCCCAGTCTGCCTTGATCTGCTCCAGCGACGGCTTCTCGCCCTTGAACGAAACGAAGCACGCCGCCATATGACCGTCCGAAACAGGCACGCGCAGACACTGCGCGGTGAT
>OQVT01003336.1_pt1 | contig 10329 bp, 8 predicted proteins | sample 1691561 | NCBI WGS metagenome assembly OQVT01 (sample SAMN03418260, study PRJEB22391) | human gut metagenome | biome: human-gut; feature: organic feature; material: feces | host: Homo sapiens | place: Tanzania | collected 2013-01
GGGGTCATCGAGACCGACATGATGGCGGCTTTTACCGCCGAGGACAAGGCGGCGCTGGCCGAGGAGACCCCTGTGGGGCGGCTGGGCACCCCGGAAGAAGTTGCAAAGCTGCTGGTCTTTCTGGCCGGCGAGGATGCCGGATACATCACCGGACAGGTGTTCGGGGTGAACGGCGGCCTTGTGATCTGATGCACAGGGCAATATTACAGGAAATTCCCCGGAGCGGGAAGGAGAGAAAAAATGGGCATGACTTTGAAGGAACTGTTGACTAAGGGCGAGGGCACCCTCTCTGCACAGGAGGCCAAGGCGCTGGCGGCACAATGCCGCATGGATGTAGATACCCTCTACACCCTGCTGGAAGAGCGCGGCATCAAGATCCTGGAGGAAGAGAACGAGCCGAGTCTGGACGTGGACAGCATCATTGCTGAGGTGGAGAACGCCGAGAACAACAACGATGACATGGGCCTTGCCGATGAGAACGAAGAGGATGCCGAGGAGAACCCGGCAGACCTGAAGGCTGCCATGGACGAGCTGCTGGACGACCCCGTGAAGAACTACCTCAAGCAGATCGGTCAGATCCCGCTGCTGAGCGCCGAGCAGGAGGTGGAGCTGAGCCGCCGCATCCATGCCGGTGCCGAGGCTGCGCACATTCTGCAGGCAGACCGCCAGAAGTACGGTGCGCCGGAGTACATCAAGAAGAACAGCGCCCGCTTCTCCTTTGAAGAGGACGAGAACAGCCGCAGCTACACCGAGGATCTGGACGAGGACGGCGAAAAGTCCGTTGAGGATGCCGAGGAAAAGGCAGACGAGGAAAAGGCCATGGAGGCCGTGGAGAACGGCCCTCTGAGCGAGGAGCGCCGTCAGGAGCTGCTCAAGACCCGCCGCGACGGCCTGAACGCCCGCCGCAGCCTGAGCGAGGCGAACCTGCGTCTGGTGGTGTCCATTGCCAAGAAGCATGTGGGCCACAATCTGGCATTTCTGGATCTGATCCAGGAGGGCAACATCGGCCTGATCAAGGCTGCGGAGAAGTTTGACTGCGACCGCGGATTCCGCTTCTCCACCTATGCGACCTGGTGGATCCGTCAGGCCATCACCCGCGCCATTGCGGATCAGGCCCGCACCATCCGTATCCCGGTGCACATGGTGGAGACCATCAACCGGATGCGTCAGGCCACCAACCAGCTGGTGTACCAGAACGGCCACGAGCCGACCCCGGAAGAGCTGGCAAAGGCCATGGATATGAGCGTGGAGCGTGTGCGTGAGATCCAGCGCATGGCACAGGAGCCGGCAAGTCTGGAAAGCCCCGTGGGTGAGGAAGAGGATTCCTCTCTGGGCGATTTCGTCGCAGACGAAAACGCCGAAGCTCCCGGCAAGGCCGCAGACCGCGCCATGGTGGCACAGCAGATCAATCTGGCGCTCAAGAGCCTGACCCCCCGTGAGGAAAAGGTCATCCGCCTGCGTTTTGGTCTGGACGATGGCCGTCCCCGCACGCTGGAAGAGGTGGGCCGCGACTTTGGCGTTACCCGTGAGCGTGTGCGCCAGATCGAGGCAAAGGCCATCCGCAAGCTGCACAGCCGCAAGTGCCTGTCCCTGCTGAACGGCCTGATCGAGTAATACTAAAATAGCAAACTCCCCCAGTCTGCTTGCGCAGACAGCCCCCTCGGAGATGGGGCCTTTGGCAAAGAGGGAAAGCTTAACGCCCTGCCAAAGGCGACAGAGTGGGGAACACTGGCAAACCCGCAGGGTTTGACTGAAGGAGTTCCAACAGGAGGTTTCACGCTTATGATCCAGCATTTCCGTTTTGGCGCTCCCCTGCCCACCGACAGTGTGGTGCAGGATATTCCCGTTTCCGCCGGGCCGGTGCCCTTTCTCACCGCTGAGAAAGGCGGCTGGGAATACCGGATGGCTGCGGATGCCATCGTGTACGGTCTGGGCGAAATGCCGCGCGGCATCAACAAGCGCGGCTGGCACTATGTCACCAACAACACCGACGAGTCCCGCCACAGCGAGGACAAGCTTTCCTACTATGGTGCGCACAATTTTCTGCTCATTGATGGCGGCGCGGGTCGTGAATGCTTTGGTGTGTTCATCGATTTCCCGGGTAAAGTGCGTTACGATATCGGCTACACCGAATACGACACCCTGCGCTTTTCTACCGAAGAGCCGGACTATGCCCTTTACATCATTACCGGCGGCGACCTGAACGATATCAGCCGCCAGTTCCGGCAGCTCATCGGCCGCAGCTATATCCCGCCCAAGTGGGCCTTTGGTCTGGCACAGAGCCGCTTTGGCTACAAAACCGCTGAGGACGTGCGGGAGGTGGCCCGTCAGTACAAAGAGAACGATCTGCCGCTGGATATGATCTGTATGGACATCGATTATATGCAGGACTACGCGGATTTTACCGTAAACAAACAGCGCTTCCCGGACCTTGCCGCCCTGAGCGCCGAACTGAAGGCACAGGGCATCCGGCTGGTACCCATCATCGATGCAGGTGTGCGCATCGACCCGGCAAACCCCGTCTGTGCCGAGGGCCTTGCAAACGGTTACTTCTGCACCAAAGCCGACGGCACCCCCTTCATAGCGGCGGTGTGGCCCGGCAAGGCTTACTTTGCGGACTTCCTGCGTCCGGAGGTGCGGGAGTGGTTCGGCCGGCAGTACAAGGCGCTGACCGACTGCGGCATCGAGGGCTTCTGGAACGACATGAACGAGCCTGCGCTGTTTTATTCGCCGGAGCGGCTGAAAGCCTTCTTTGCGGACATGCATGCCCTGAGCCGGAAGGACAACATTGTGCAGGACGAGTTCTTTGGTAAGGTGGTGGACGGTGCGCTGGGCCTGATGAACGCCCCGGAGGACTACGCCAGTTTCTACCACGATGTGGATGGCCAGCGAGTGCGCCATGACAGGGTGCACAACCTCTACGGCGGCAATATGACCCGCGCGGCAGGCGAAGCCTTTGCCAGCCTGCGCCCCGGCAAACGCGCGCTGCTCTACAGCCGCTCCAGCTTCATCGGCAGCCACCGCTACGGCGGCATCTGGCTGGGCGACAACGCTTCCACATGGGCACAGCTTCTGGCCAACATCCAAATGATGCCGAACGTACAGCTGTGCGGCTTCCTTTATACCGGTGCCGACCTGTGCGGTTTTTCCTACGATACCACGCCAGATCTGGCCCTGCGCTGGCTGGAGTTCGGCCTGTTCACCCCGCTGATGCGCAATCACTCCACCGATGGTTCCCGGATGCAGGAATACTACCGTTTTGCGGACATGCTGCCCGCCCTGCGGAAGATGCTCCGGCTGCGGTATGCCCTGCTGCCATACCTTTACAGTACCTTCATGCAGGCGGCACTGGAAAATACCAGCTACTTCCGGCCCTTGGGCTTTGACTTCCCTGCCGACCCGGATGCCCGCGAGGTGCAGGACCAGCTGCTGCTGGGCGAGGGTGTGATGGTAGCGCCCGTCTACACCCAGAACGCCAGCGGACGGCATGTCTACCTGCCGGAAGCAATGAAGCTCTACCGCATCCGCAGTGTGGACGACTACGACACCGAGCTTCTGCCCGCCGGACACCACTACGTCCGCTGTGCACTGGACGAGGTCCTGCTGTTCATCCGCCCGGGCCATGCCGTGCCGGTGGCAAGACCCGCCAGCTGCACCGCCCAGCTGGACGAGACCAGCCTGACCCTGTGGGCCTGCCCGGACGAAAACGGCAGCGCCCGCTGCCGGATGTACACCGATGACGGCGAGACGAGCGATTTTGCCGCACCGGAGCACTGGAAGGTGCTTGAATCCAACTGAAAAGCCGTTTTCCTGTGGCATTGCCGGAAAAAGCTGTCTTTTTTCGGCGGTGCCACTTGTATTTTTCTGCGCCGCGCGGTATAATATGCCTTCGGTTCCCTTTATTTACGAAAAATTTACATTTCAGAAGCCGTCCTCCTAAGCAGTGTGCAATGCTTAGGAAACAGCTTCTCCGCGTAAACGATAAAAAGGAGGCGCTCTTCTCATGGCTCAGACAAGCCGCTCCGCTGACCTGACCAGCGGCCCGATGCTCCAAAAGATCATCCTGTTCTCCATCCCGCTGGCAGCTTCCAGCATCCTGCAGCTGCTGTTCAACGCAGCGGACGTGGTGGTCGTGGGCCGCTTTGCGGGCAGCACTGCACTGGCGGCAGTGGGCTCCAACGGCTCCCTCATCAATCTGCTGGTGAATCTGTTCGTGGGGCTTTCGCTGGGCGCAAACGTGGTGGCTGCACGCTGTTTTGGTGCAAAGGACGAGCGCGGCGTGCAGAACACGGTGCAGACCTCGGTGACGCTGGGCCTTGTCAGCGGCGTGCTGCTGGCTGTGGTGGGGTTCTTTGCGGCCCGGGGCCTGCTGGAGCTGATGAGCTGCCCGGAGGATGTGATCGACCTCTCTGCGCTGTACCTTAAAATTTATTTTATTGGAATGCCCATGACCATGCTGTACAACTTCAGCTCGGCACTGCTGCGCGCCGTGGGCGACACCAAGCGTCCCCTGTACTGTCTGGCGGCGGCAGGCATCATCAATGTGGTGCTGAATCTGGTGTTCGTCATTGGCTTTTCCATGAGCGTGGCAGGCGTGGCACTGGCTACCATCATCAGTCAGACCGTCTCTGCCTGCATGGTGACGCGGATGCTGATGAAGGAGGAGGGCGCTCTGCATCTGGATCTGCATCATCTGGGCTTCCACATGGGCGCCCTGAAGCAGATTTTGCTCATCGGCCTGCCTGCCGGTCTGCAGAGCACCGTGTTCAGCCTGTCCAACGTGGTCATCCAGTCGGCCATCAACTCCTTCGGCTCCACGGTGGTGGCAGGCAGTTCGGCCTCTGCCAATCTGGAGGGCTTCGTCTATACCGCCATGAACGCATTTGCGCAGGCCGCGGTGACCTTTACCAGCCAGAACATGGGCGCACGCAAGTACCAGAACCTGAACCGCGTTGTCCTCAACTGCCTGCTGTGCGCCATCGTCACCGGCGTGGTGCTGGGCGGCGGCGCAGTGCTGGCAGGCACCCGGCTGCTGCACTTCTACTCCTCGGATGCGGCGGTCGTTGCTGCCGGATATGAGCGCCTGCGGGTGATCTGCGGCACCTACCTGCTGTGCGGCATCATGGACACGCTGGCCAGCAGCCTGCGCGGCCTTGGCTACAGCGTGCTGCCCATGGTGGTGAGCCTTGTGGGCAGCTGCCTGCTGCGTCTGGTGTGGATCGCCACCATCTTCCAGCTGAACCGCACACCGTTCATGCTGTACATCAGCTACCCCATCAGCTGGGTGCTGACCGCCGCCGTACATCTGGCCTGTCTGCTTGTGGTGCGGCACAAGATGAAAAACAGGCTTAAACTTGCCATCGACTGAAGAACAGGGCTGCATCCGTTTGGGGACGCAGCCCTGTTTTTTACAAGTCTTTTTTCAGCAGATATCGGTCGTATCCGCCATACATTTCCCGCCGGGAGACGATGGCAAAGCCCGATGCAAGGGCGTTGTGCAGGCTGTACTGGTTTTCCGGGCTGACGGTGGCCCCGATGTGGGTGATCCTGCCCGGGAAGAGCGTCAGGGCTGCTTCCAGCATGAGCCTTTGCAGGCCGTTGCCGCGAAAGTCTGCGTGGACGATGGCACTGTCGGCATTGGCCCAGTGCTCCCACTCGGTGCGCGGGATGTCCATGAAGGCCGCATAGTTGTGCTCGCTCTGCCCGCAGAAGCGCACGATGAGGTACCCGCCCAGCCTGCTGCCCTGCCATGCACCAATGCACAAGTCCTTGCGGACATAGGCCGTGATATTTTCCAGCGTGTCCGGCACGAACTGCTCGGGGTGCGGCATGGCGGCGCGCACCTCATTCTGCAAAGCGTACACTGCCGGGGCTTCCTCTGCCGTACAGCGGCGCAGCAGCATGGGCACCGGCGGCTCTGCGGTTTTGCCGCATATCCTGTGCAGAAAAATTTCCATCTTGCAATCCCCTCCAAAATAAAATCGTACTTTTTGGCCGATTCCAGTATAAATGCCGCTTTTATAAATGTCAATTTATGCTATAATAAAGTATAAAGGGGTTTTGCGGTGCATGGCCGTGGTCACAAAGCGGGGCCGTGCGCCGCAGGGCTCCAAGTCCCGGCAGTGCCCTGCGCTGCCTGTGAACGGAGGAACCAAACCATGAAGGAATCTGCACTTGCATCTTCCAGCCGGTTGGGCGGCGCTGTCATCAGCGACCGCATCGTTGCCAGTCTGCTTGAAGAGCTGCGCACCGGGCGCTATGCCCGGGCCGACCGTCTGCCTGCCGAGGTGGATCTTGCCGCCGAGCTGGGCGTGAGCCGCACCGTCATCCGTGACGCGCTGAGCGAAATGGAACGCGCTGGTTACGTGGAGCGTGTGCGCGGCATTGGCACGGTGGTGAACCGTACGGTGCTGAGCCTGCGCAGCCGTCTGGACCAGAAGCTGGAATATTACCCGCTGATCCGCAGCTTTGGCAGCTATCCCCACGCCGACGGCATTCAGGTCTTTCCCATCCGTGCCGGGGAGGAGCTGGCCCACAATCTGGACATCGCACCCGGCGATGATGTGATCTGCATCAAAAAGCGCATTCTGGCCGACACCACCCCGGTGATCTATTCCATCGACTACCTGCCCAGAGCATTGTTCGGTACACGGGATTATACCCGCATCGACCTGACCGGCGGGGTGTTCGATATTCTGGAACGGGAATGCCACCAGCAGATCTCCTCCAACGTTGCCCACCTGAAGGCAAGCTGCGGCGATGACGCCATCCGCTCGGCCATGCGCCTCGCCCCCGGCGAAGCCATGCTGCTGCTGGACGAAGTGTGTTTCAATCGTTTGTGCCGCCCGGTGATGCGTTCGCTGAGCTACTACACAAACTTCTTTGATTTTTCTATCCTACGCAAACTGCTTTAAACGGAGGTATGTACCCATGCGACATCTGATCGACCCGTTGGATTTTACCCAGCAGGAAATCTCCACGCTGCTTGATCTGGCCGACCGCATCCACGACGACCCGGCAGCCTACCAGGACGCAGCCAACCACAAAAAGCTGGCCACCCTGTTTTATGAGCCTTCCACCCGCACCCGCCTTTCCTTCGAGGCTGCCATGCTGAATCTGGGCGGCCATGTGCTGGGCTTCCCCAGCGAGAACGTGTCCAGCGCCACCAAGGGCGAGAGCGTAGCCGACACCATCCGGGTGGTGTCCTGCTATGCCGATATCGTTGCCATGCGCCACCCCAAGGAGGGCGCACCGCTGCGTGCTTCCCGCTACTCCCGCATCCCGGTGATCAACGCCGGTGACGGCGGCCACCAGCACCCCACCCAGACCCTGACCGACCTGATGACCATCCGCCGCCGCAAGGGCCGGCTGGACGATCTGACCATCGGCCTGTGCGGTGACCTGAAATTCGGTCGTACGGTGCATTCCCTGATCAAGACCATGGCCCGCTGCCAGAACATCCGCTTTGTGCTCATCAGCCCGGAAGAGCTGCGGGTGCCGGATTACATCATCAACGATGTGCTGGAGGCCAACGGCATCGAATACAAGGAGACCCGCAGCCTGGAAGAGGTCATGCCGGAACTGGACATCCTGTACATGACCCGTGTGCAGAAGGAACGCTTCTTCAACGAAGAGGATTACATCCGCCTGAAGAACAGTTATGTGCTGACCAAGGAAAAGATGGGGCTGGCAAAGCCGGACATGGCCGTGCTGCATCCCCTGCCCCGCGTGAACGAGATCGCACTGGATGTGGACGATGACCCCCGTGCCGCTTACTTTGAGCAGGTGCAGAACGGCGTTTACGTCCGCATGGCACTGATCATGACCCTGCTGGGCCTGCACGACCCCAAGGCAAAGGAGGAAAACTGATATGCTGAACATTGACGAGATCCAGAACGGCCTTGTGATCGACCACATCAAGGCCGGCACCGCCATTGGTCTGATGGACCTGCTGGGCATCAAGGACAACCGCACCGCCAGCGTGGCTCTGATCCAGAACGCACGCAGCCGCAAGTCCGCTTCCGGCCGCAAGGACATCATCAAGGTGGAGGGCGATGCTTCCTGGCTGAACCTGGATGTGCTGGCCTACCTTGACCCGGACATCAGCGTGACCGTGATCGAGAACGGCAAGCCTGTGCGCAAGGAAAGACCGAAGCCTCCCAAGCGTCTGGTGAACATCGTGCGATGCCGCAACCCCCGCTGCATCTCCTCCATTGAGGAAGAGTGCGACCAGATCTTTGAGTTGAGCTCCAACGGCAAGTACCGCTGTCTCTACTGCGAGCAGGAGCTGCAGGTCAAGCCGGAATAACCTCCGCTGCCTCTTTTCCCCGCTCCGGAACTGCAAAAACAAACAAAAAGAACAGGCGGCTTCCTGTCCGGTTACCCGGAGGGAAGCCGCCTGTTTTGTTCCGAATGGTCTGACGAAACTTTCCGGCCCTGATACCGCACAAAGTACGGCAGTTGCCATGAGCTTATATCATGCAATTCCCCAAATGAACTGCCGGACAAGCCCCGTCAGACGCTCTGCTGCCCGGCACACGCCACCGGGACAGCCCGCAAAAGCAAAGGTTTCACAGCTGCACACGCACCGCAGCCTGACGCCACAATGCTGCAGAACCCGGAAAAGCTCCCGGCCGCAACCTCTGCCTGCACTGCTTTGCGTTCCTTTACTGGGTCCAGTATAGCAGAGTTACGCTATTGTTGCAGAGAAAATGTCATATTCTGCATCGGTAACTGTCACAACTTGCGGGTAGGCACCGCACAGGTAAAGCGGAACCAGCGGTCCCGGCAGCTGAGCGTGTACTCGCAGCGGCAGCGGTCCAGCACCTCCCGCACGTTGACAAGGCCCATGCCATGGCCCGGCTCTGCCTTGGTGGAACGCGGCAGCTCCCCATCCACCAGCTCCAGGTCCTTCTGCACCCGGTTGCGCACTGAGATGAGGTATTCTTCCTCGTTCCTGCGCGCCCGCAGGTACACCTCCGGCGGTTTGGCCTGCGCTGCCGCCCGGATGGCATTGTCCAGCAGGTTGGAGATGACGATGACCAGGTCCGTGCCGCAAAAGGGCAGGTCCTTGAGGTCACACAGGTCGAAGTACAGCTCCACTCCCTGCTGCGCAGCTTCCTCATACTTGCGGCTGAGCAGGGAGTCCAGCAGTGGGTTGTGGGTGTCCAGAATGGTGGTTCCCGCGGCCACCACCTTGCTCACGCTGGAAAGGTATTCCTGTGCGCCGGTCAGATCGCCCTGCCGGAGCAGCGCATCCAGTGCGGCAATGTGGTTGGTGAACTCATGGGTCAGGCGGCGCTGTGCCGTGTAGGACTCCATGAGAGCTTCTGCGCGCTGCTGTTCCAGCGCGGCCTGAAAGTGCGACGCCTGCCCCTGCACCACCTGATCGTTGAACATCTGCACGATGGCCAGGTGCACCAGCACCGCAATGGTCAGGCCCACCGTCAGCATCAGGTCCAGCAGAGTGGGCACGCGGCGGTTGGAGGAGATCATGATGAAGATGTTCAGCAGCACCACGACGCCCGGGAAAAAGCTCATCAGCAATGCCTGCAGCGGGTCCAGCGCACTGCAGTGGTTCCACCGGCACAGAAAGCGTGCTACCAGAATGCCCACCAGCAAAATTGAGATCACCAGTGCCGCCAGACAGGTCCTGTAGTGCCAGACTTCACCGGGGCAGATGCCGTGGAGCCGTGCAAAGACAAAGCTGACCGTATTTTCGGTAAGCAGGCACAGAATGCCGTTGATGATGCAGGCAGACATCCGGTCCACTGCCGTGCCGCCGAACAGCAGCGCGATGACCAGCAGGTAGATGATATTGCTGACCACTGATTTGATATTGAAAAAGCCAAAATCGCACAGCACCGAGAGCGCAAGCACAGCCAGCGCCAGCAGCGCGGCCCACACACAGGGGTGACGGAACCGCCTGCCCCGGCCCAAATAGGCATAATCCACCAGAATGAACGCCGCCCACTGCGCAATGCACACCAGATGCCCCAACAGCGTCCAGATAAAGCTGTCACTCATCACCGAACTGCCCCTTCCATTCCAGATAGGCCGCGCGGACAGCAGCATACTTGCTGCGGCTGACGCTGATCTCCACGCCGTTTTTCATCAGCACCCGGTAATTCCGGATGGCGCACACATGCTGCAGGTTGACCACATCGCTGCGGCCCACCTGCAAAAAACCATTCCGGGCCAGAATGGGCGGCAGCTCCTTCAGATGATCGAACACGATGCCGGGCAAATCGTCAAGCCCTTGGCGGGTGGCTGCAAAACCGAGGCGCACACCTTCTCGGTGGATGCCCCCTGGCTGGAGCGCATTCTGGA
>OQVT01003337.1_pt1 | contig 10329 bp, 12 predicted proteins | sample 1691561 | NCBI WGS metagenome assembly OQVT01 (sample SAMN03418260, study PRJEB22391) | human gut metagenome | biome: human-gut; feature: organic feature; material: feces | host: Homo sapiens | place: Tanzania | collected 2013-01
ATCTGTCAATCATCGAATCGCCACATGAATTATGAACCGTGCAGGCAAAAAGTGCTTTTTACAACACTCTCAAAATTCCTTTTTAAATGCAGAAAGTATAGGAGAGAACTTTTATTGTTTACATAATGTTACAATAGGAAATGATAAAATAAAAGGAAGACCAGTTATAGGTAATAATGTTTCTATTTTTACAGGGGCGGTTGTTGTCGGTAAGATAAAGGTAGGCGATAATGTAATTATTGCTGCGAACTCTGTTGTACGTTCAGATGTTCCTGATAATGTTCTTGTTGCAGGTTCACCTGCTAAAATTGTTAAAATTTTAAAATAATGAGTCAAATTCAGAATAATAAAAAACTATTAAAGAATACTATTCTTCTTTATGCTCGTACATTGTTTACAATGTTAATAGCCCTTTTTACATCTAGGGTTGTTTTACAAGTTTTAGGAGTCTCTGATTATGGTATCTATGGAGTTGTAGCCTCATTTGTATCTACTTTTTCAGTTGTTCGAACAAACCTTAATGTTGCAAGTAATAGATTCTTGTCATATGAATTAGGTAAAGAAAATGGAAATGTAAAAAACGTATTCTCGACAATATTAACAATACATTTCTTTTCAGCAATTGTAGTAACTGTCATCCTAGAATTGGTTGGTTGTTATTATGTCTTTTATTGGCTGAATGTTCCTGAAGGAAGATTAGATGCTGCTTTTTGGACTTTTCAGTTTTCTACGCTTGGCTTTTTTGTTTATTTGTTGACTATTCCATATACTGCATCTATAATTGCAAATGAAAAAATGGATTGCTTTGCTTTCGTTGGCATTTTTGAAGCAATTATGAAACTTTTAATCTGCTATTTGTTAGTTAATGTAACTAGCGACAAGCTTATAGTATATTCTGGTTTATATCTTTTTACATTGCTTATTGTTACAGCAATAGAAATTGTGTATTGCTTAATTAGATTCCCTGAAAGCAGAGTCTTGTTTATTTTTAACAAAAACTATATAAAATCTTTTGGAAAATTCTTAGGATGGAATGCCATAGGAAGTCTTTCTGTAATGCTTAGAGAGCAAGGAGTATCCCTGCTTTATAATTTCTATTTTGGTCCTGTTGTGAATGCTGCAAAAAGCATAACAACGCAAATCCAACAGGCTATATCTTCTTTTTCTGGAAGTTTTATTACTGCATTAAATCCGCAGATAACAAAATTATGTGCTTCAAAGCAATATAGAGAAATGGATATATTGGTACATAGGGGGGCAAGATTAAGTTTCTATTTGATGCTTTTTTTTAGTTTGCCTGTAATAATAAATATTCATGAAATATTGAATATATGGTTGGTTGATGTTCCTGATTATACAGCTTCTTTTGTCAGGCTGTCTTTAGTGTTTTTTACATTGAAATCATTACAGGCAACTTTAACTGTAGCAATACTTGCTTCAGGAAAAGTGCAAAAATATAATTTATATTGGGGCAGTTTGAATCTTATGATATTTCCTATATCTATGTTTTTGTTTTATTGTGGTCTCAATCCTAACGCTTCTTTTGTAGTATGCATAATTATTACTTTATTAGTGCAGTTTTTTTCTTTTAGGATTTATAAAGAAATCTTCCATATCTCATATAAAGATTATTATAATAAAGTAATAAAAATGGTTGTGGTTACATCGTTTACTGCTACTATTATACCTGTAGCTTTGCATATAACTTTGACTGATAAAATAATATATGTATTTATCAATATCTTGGTCTCATTCTGTAGTGTGTTGATTTCTGTCCTTTATATTGGAATGGAAAAGAAAGAAAGAGAAAAATGTATTTTGTATGTTAAATCTAAAATCCAAAGAATAAAATGAAGATTTTATTAATTACTAATTCGCTGCAACCTGCGGCATCAAATTACATCGGTGAGAAAAAAAGTGTTAGAGGAGGATGGGTTTATTCTTCTGCTAAGCGCATTGCTTTAGTACCAGGGAATACGGTCTGTATCGCCTCCATCCACGAGCATGGAAAAGAATTTGTGAAATTTGAAGAAGATAATATTTTGTATTATATCCTACCCACAAAAGACCGTAACAATTATGATAAAGAAATGGAGTTGTATTGGAAAAAAATTCATTCAGAATTTCAGCCTGATATAACTCATATATATGGAACTGAGTATCCTTTGTCTTTGTCATATGTAAGAGCTTGCGGTCCAAAAGGTGTTGTCGTTTCTATACAGGGAATGGTTGGTCAATATGAAAAGTATTATTATGGAGGATTGACTTTTGGAGAAATGATATCAAATATTTCCTTAAAAGAAATTCTTTTGAAATCAACCTTATTTAACAACAAGATCCATTTCCATGATAGAGGTAAATTTGAGAATGAACTTTTAAAAAAAGTAAAATTTGTCGAAGGGAGAACATCGTGGGATAAAGAGAATTGTTGGGCAATTAATCCTAGTTTAAAATATTATCAATGCTATCGTACATTAAGAGATTCATTCTATAATAACAAATGGAATTTTGAAAAGATAGAAAAGTATTCCATATTTTTAAGTCAAGGCAGAAGTCCATTAAAAGGTATGCATATGGTATTAAAGGCTTTATATATTGTCAAGAGACATTATCCTGAAGTTAAACTTTATGTAACAAATAGTTTAAATTTTAATGATTCATTCTTGAAAAAGAAATGGGCGGGAAATACATATAATAACTATCTAATAGAATTAATAAGAAAATTAGATTTAGTAGAGAATGTACAATTTACAGGATTTTTAGATGAAGAAGAAATGTGTGAAAGATATTTGAAATCTCATCTGTTTATTTGCCCTTCTTCTATTGAAAATAGCCCAAATTCTGTAGGTGAGGCACAGATTTTAGGCGTCCCATGTATTGGTTCATATGTTGGTGGCACAATGGATATGATAGAAGATGGAAAAACAGGTTTTTTGTATCGTTATGAAGAAATAAACATGTTGGCATATAAAATATGCAAGGTATTCGAGATGTCTAACGATGATTTGTTAAAGCTTTCACAGATGGAAATAGAAACTGCAAAATTGCGACATTCTATAGATTTTAATACTAACAAAATGATAGAGATTTATGGAGAAATATATAATGAGGAATACTGTAAGCAATAATTTCTTGTATTTTGCTTCAATCTTAATACTTGTTTGGGGAGTAGATTTTACATTAAACATCTCTCTATTGTTTCCAATACTTGCTGTTAATTATTTGATAATGGCATATATAGAATTGTATCCAATTTACAAATATCATAGCTATATTAATTTAAAAAAATATTGGCCTCTTGCATTATATTGGGGGTGGTTCTTTATATGTACAATTCGTGGAATATCTGATATAAAGTCAAACATTACCTTAAAATATTTTTGTGATTATCTTATTGCCGGACTAATGAGTTTGTTCGTCTTCATTCCTAATGATATTCATGTGTATTTTAGGTGGATAAAGATATTTTGGAGAATTGGTTTTTGGTTAGCTATTATATTAAGTCTATTTGGAGTAAGTCATTCCTTTTATTTTCATTATATGTTATTGATAATTCCGCTATGGAAATATCTAAGCATTAAAGAAAAAACTATAATAGTTGTTGTTCTCTTATATTCTTTGAGATTTTTAGATCCACGAGCTCATCTTCCAAAATATTTTGTAGAGATACTGATATTTGCAGCCCCTTTTTTCTTATTGAAAGATAAAATAATAAAAATTATTCATGCGGTATTTTTATTATTACCCATTGCTTTACTTACAACAGGCATTTTGGGAATTTTTAATCCTTTTGATATGGAAAGTTATATGAATACCAGTACAAAAATTGAACAGAATGGAGAGTCTTTTGATGCTACCATTGATACAAGAACGGTTATTTATGAAGATGTTATAACTTCAGCTATAAATCATGACTATGTTTGGCAAGGTAGAAATATCACAAATGGAAATGATTCACGCTTTTGTAATATGGACCAAAGAAATTTTAATGAAAGTTCTGTTCTTAATCATTTTACAAAGTTAGGCTTAATCGGATTATTGTTACTGTTTTTAATTTATGTATACTCAAGTTCCATTGCAATATATAAGTCAAACAATCATTGGGTTAAGTTGGTCGGTTTATATGTCTCTTTTAGATGGGTTATCATGTGGGTTGAAGATCCCGAATCATTTAGCTCTTTATATTTGACTATTTGGCTAATGATAGGTATTTGTATGTCTGAGCAATTTAGGTCGTTGTCTGATATTGAAATTAATAATATATTATGCACTAGTGTCCCGCTTAGTCAGGACGATTATAATATAAGTTGTTAATATCCAATATTTTATGTTCTAGAAATTGTATGCTCGATTTGATTTTGTACCTTTGCACTCATAATTAATTTATGTGTGCAATAAACAAAGGCAAGATTATATTTTCTCAGATTATGTCACTTATACTAGAACGAGACTTCAAAGCTTGTGTTGACCGTTATAAGGGTAACTATAGAGCAAGGAACTTTTCCTGTAGGGATTAGTTCTTGGTTATGAGTTATGCTCAATTGACAGGTCGTGACAGTCTTCGAGACATAGAAAATTGTCTTATGGCACTCTCTATGGAATATGAAGCCATCACCATTTCTGAGCTATACCGAGAAAGATGGAACGTGGAGCTATTCTTTAAATGGATAAAGCAACATCTTCACATCAAATCCTTTTATGGTACTTCAGAGAATACCATCTATTTGCAAATTTGGATTGCCGTTTGTACCTATTTATTTCTTGCTTATGCAAAGAAGGTGATGCACATAGAACAATCGTTACACACTATTTCAAAGAACGTGGGTCTATTCCTTACGGATAAGACTCATTTAAACGAATTATTTAACAAAGCTGTTCCTAAAGAAGAGCCGGAGGATTTATGGTATCCTAGCCTTTTTAAGCTCGATGATTTCTAAACGGGACAGCAGTGGATATAATGAACTATTTTAAAAGATTAGAAATATGATAAATCGAGATGTCTCAATTGATACAATGAAAGGTATAGCTATTATATTAATGATATATGGGCATACAACTTTTTTCCCGATAGTCGGAAATTGGATATATACTTTTCATATGCCTCTGTTCTTTTTTTTATCAGGATGTTTTTACACAAACAATTATAAAGTAACAAAAGACTTTAAGAAATTAATAATTCCTTATTTGATTTTTGTTTCATTGTCTTTTTCTGTTGATATGTTTTTGTCGTGTACTGGAGCTATTTTTAATAATCTATGTGTGTTTGATGTTCTTACTGATAAATTAAATATATATAGTGAAAATTTATATTTAGCAATAAGTGGATATGAAAAGTCCTTTTTTTATAAAACTCTTTGGTTCTTGCCTATTTTATTTATAGTGAAGTTAATGTATTATATGCTACAACATATGTTGAAAGGCTTATATCTTAATATGACAATGATTATATTTCTAATGATAAGCTCTTTATTATTTTATATGAATATTGACTTTCCATACTTTATAGATACGGTACTACTTGTTATTCCGTATTATCACTTAGGGAAACTTTTTTATGCAAAAAGATCAGAAATGAAAATATGTAAACGATATTGTGGTATTATTCTGTTCATACCAATGATAATATCTGTATTGTTTACTTATAAAGTTGATTATAAATATAACATTGTTCCATGGTATAACCATATCATTGCATTAATGACAATTTGTGGTGGATATTTTGCACTGACACATATAAAAAAGATGTCTTTATTTATAAATATAGGTAAGGATTCAATTTATTACTTTGGTTTGCATAGAACAGTTTTCTTGATACTTCTTCCATTCTTGGCAAAACTACGAATGGCTCCTTATGCAACATCTTTATTATTATGCGTTATAACCATTCTTTTCATATATTTAATATTGCGTTTTATAGGTGATAAGAAAAAATGGTTATTAGGTCACATTAAAATTTAATTGTTTATGAAATCAATTTGTTATATAGTGCCGTATTTTGGAATATTGCCAGAAAATTTTCAGATATGGCTTTTGGGGTGTAAATATAATCCTACAATTGATTGGATTATCTATACGGATGATAAAAGATGCTTTGATTATCCTAAAAATGTAAAGGTCCAATATTGTTCATTTGAAGAAATGAAGAAAAGAATTCAGAGCTTTTATGATTTTGAAGTTGATTTGTCTCGTCCTTGGAGGTTAGCATTAATGAAACCTGCATATGGAGAGATTTTTAGTGACGATTTAAAAGGGTATGATTTCTGGGGATATTGCGATATTGATTTAATGTGGGGTGATATTAGAAAATTTTATACTGAAGAAATTCTGAACAACTTTGAGCGTATTGGCTTTCAAGGTCATTCGACATTATTTCCAAATAATATAAAACTCAATTTGCAATATAGAACAATTATTCCTAACCAGATAAACTATATTGACGTATTTAGTGGAAAATTAGATTTCAGCTGGGATGAAAGTGGCATAAATATGATCTACACATATTTAAATAAAAAATCACTCGAATTTCGGGAAGTCTGTTTTGCCCATTTAGATAAATATAAAAAGGGATTTTATATAAAGCATAGACCAAAAAACGAAGACAATTATAATTGTTATCAAATTTTTAAATGGGTAAAGGGAAAATTAATTAGATACTCTTTAGTTGGTTCTACTATTCGCGAAGAAGAAATGATGTATATTCATTTCTGGTGTCGTCCTATGGATTATAAAGTTACAGACACTTCAGGTAATATGCCTATATATATTTATCCTGATGTAATGACAGATAAAAAACTTGATATTTCCCAAAAGACATTACATAAATATGGAACTCGTTCTCAATTATCATTCATTTTTGATATGATATGTAAAAATAGGAAGAAATTGTCTTTTAAAAAAATATTAGTATTAATTAAGAGATATGCTGAAAAAAAATAGAGGTAAATTTGACATTATGAGAAGATTGTGGATACGTTGGAAAGTATTAACTATTATGAATCCACAGAAAAAAGCTGATTGGCTTAGAAAGCATAAAGTATTCCATTATATAGGAAAAAATGTTAATTATAAAAGTGTATTGCTTCCGGCAGAACCTTTTTTAGTTGCAATTCATGATAATGTGTATTTAGCTGCAGATGTACGTCTTGTTACTCATTCTTTAACAAATGTTGTATTTAATAATTATTCTAAAACAAAGGATTATTTTGCACCATTTGGTAAAATAGAAATTCATAGTAATGTCTTTGTCGGTGCAGGAGCAACAATAATGTACGGAGTTACAATTGGGGAAAAATGTATTGTGGCAGCAGGAGCTGTTGTTACAAAGAATGTTCCTGCAGGTTCCGTAGTTGCTGGTGTCCCAGCAAAAGTAATTGGTACTTTTGAGGAATCAATGAACAAGGCTAAAATGTTTAGTTCTGAATTTTTAGGTCAAGCAAAAAGTAAGTCTGTTATAGATCTATTAAAAATAAGACCTGTCAAATTTGATATTGATGATAAAGACTTTAACAAGTAATCGTGGAAATTAGGTAGATAATGGATTATATGTTATAAAAAATCTATAATTTCGAAAATGAAGATGATTTTTAAAGAAAGGATAGTTGCAAAGCTATATAGAGTTAGAATTTCTTTGTATAGGAGTTTGAGTACAATAATTGTATATTTAAAATGCCGGCTTTGGGGAATTGAGATTGGAGAAAAATGTTCATTTGTAGGGCAAGTTTTACTTTATAAGGAACCTGGAAGTATTATGAAAATAGGGAAAAATTGTAGATTTAGTTCTTCTTCATATACTAATTTCCGGGGACTTAATCATAAATGTATAATTCAAACAGGTTTAAAAGATGCAAAGATTATTATCGGAAACAATTGTGGTTTTTCTGGTGTCAGTATAGTTTGTAACAAATTGGTCACCATTGAAGATAATTGTAATTTTGGGGCAAATGTAAGTATCGGAGATAGGGATGACCATAGGGATTGTTACGCTACAGAAGATAAAGAAATTCATATCGGTAAAAATACCTGGCTAGGAATGAATGTAACAGTTTTAAAGGGGTGTACTATTGGGGCAAATGTTGTTATTGGTGCAAATAGCGTTGTCACAAAGAATATACCCGACAATTCGGTGGCAGTAGGTATTCCTGCAAAGGTTATAAAAAAAAGATGCTAATTATAGGTTTTTATGAAAGAACATATACACTGGGTTGATGTTGCGAAAGGTTTAGGAATGTTTCTCGTAATTTTGGGGCATACCATAAAAAATAGTGAAATTTTATGGTGGATTTACTCATTTCACATGCCTTTATTTTTCTTTCTTTCTGGATATTTATCAGAACAAAATGGAAGAATAAGCAATGTTAAGATATTTGTTATAAAGAAAAGTAAAAGTCTATTGCTCCCATTTGTTTTTTTTAGATTGTTACTTGTTTTTTATTGGCTTATAGTCGAACGGTATTTCAGAGAATTAGACATTGGACCAATTTGGTTTTTATTGGTACTATATTTTGTAGATATCATATATGCTCCAATTTTATTGAGATTAAAACGAAAAATTTTCAGTATACTCTCTTTAATCTTAAGTATTATACTCTTTTATGCGCTTAAATCTGTAACAACAGATTCTCTTTTTTTCCATCAATTCATAGGATGGGGATTGCGTATTTTAAATGGAGGTATTTGGTTCAGTCTTGCTTTTTTTGTCGGAAAATGTACAAGAGACGTAAAATTACAAAATAAATGGCATGCTTTTGTTTATTTATGTTGTTTAACAATATCACTTTTTGCATATAAATATAATGGAAATGTTTCTATTTATAGCAATACTATAAATAATATATTTCTGTACTTACTATTAGGCATATGTGGTATCGGAGCAGTTCTTTATTCTTCAAAATTACTGATAAAACGTCATTATTTTATAGAAAAAATTGGATTCAATTCTATTATAATATTAGCGGTACACGAACCTATAAAGCGGATTGTTATAAAGCTTTCTGAATATATTCTGGGGGGGGGCAAATGCAACAAAACTTTTGGTTTGCACTTATAATATCAATAGTTGTTTTATTTAGTTGTGTTCCTATTGTTTATATTTTTAAATATACTAAGAAACATACAGGAAAATTAGGTTCAACATTGTTATTCTTCATAAAATGAAAATAAAATGAGAAATTATTCTTTTACCATTTTTACTCCATGTTATAATGGAGCTAGAACTATTAAGCGAGTTTTTGATTCTGTATTCTCCCAAACTTATGAAAATTATCAATGGATTATTATAAATGATGGTTCATCAGATGATAGTGACACGGTTATACGTTCATATATAAAGCAATATAACAAAATTGCTGATAAGATCTTGTATCTGTCACAGGAAAATTTGGGAAAACACAAATCTTGGAATAGAGCTTTAGAATATGCAACTGGAGATTTTTTCTTACCTGCAGATTGTGATGACAGCTTTATACCGACTACATTGCAATTTTTTAATGAAAAGGCAAATGAGATTGCTGGGGATAGTTTTATTTCATCTGTGTATTCAGGTATAAATGTTTGTTGTTATGATCCACAAACAGATAATATTATAGGTGTGCCTTATCCTTACGATAATTTAGTATCCAATAATATAGAGTTAAACTATAAATATCATATAAAAGGAGAGCATTGGGGGTGTATTCGTTCTGATTTATTGAAAAAGCTTCCATTTCCTGCGATAAACGGCCATTTTTATAATGAGAACTATCTGTGGTATTCATTGGCAAAAGAATATAGTGTCGTCTGTTATAATAAGTTGCTAAGAGCTTATTATTTCGAATCCAATTCTCTTGTTCATAACGAACAATACTTTTACGATGAAGACAGGGCTATATCAAACTCGGACAAAGTTCAACCACACTTTCAGGCGGTGAAAGCCAACGTGTAAAGTTAGCCACCGAACTTTCAAAGCGCGATACGGGACAAACCATTTACATCCTTGACGAACCCACTACAGGGCTTCATTTCGAGGACATTCGTGTGTTAATGGACGTGTTGCAAAAACTTGTAGAACGTGGCAACACCGTGATTGTGATAGAACACAACCTCGATGTGATAAAGGTAGCAGACTATCTTGTAGAAATGGGTCCTGAAGGTGGACGTGGTGGTGGACAACTGCTTTACGAAGGCACCCCCGAAGGCTTAGTCAAAAGCGGAGTAGGGTATACTGGCCGCTTCTTGAAAGAAGAACTACGTGCTGCAACCAAATAATACATACAGAAAAATCAATAATTAATAACTCAATAATAATCAAAATTCTATGTTCGAAGGACAACCTAAAGGGCTCTACACCCTTGC
>OQVT01003340.1_pt1 | contig 10324 bp, 9 predicted proteins | sample 1691561 | NCBI WGS metagenome assembly OQVT01 (sample SAMN03418260, study PRJEB22391) | human gut metagenome | biome: human-gut; feature: organic feature; material: feces | host: Homo sapiens | place: Tanzania | collected 2013-01
TGTAGTTCTTGCCATCAGCGGCAGTTGTTTCCATTTTGGAAATAACTGAATCCGCCACAAGTTCACCCTCTTCAAAGATATTCTTCAGATGCTTGCTAATAGCCGGTACGCCCACCCCAAAAAGTTGTGCCATAGCCTTTTGCGTACACCAAATCGTTTCATCCTTGATTACTACCTGCACTTTGCTGTCGGCATCAGGCATGTTGTAGAGAAGAAACTGTATTTCGTTACTCATTGTCTAAGTCTTCAATTTTATTTTCTATTTCTTCTATCTGCGGCAATGCCGATGCTACATCAGCAAAGAGCTTTTCCGTTTCGTATTGCGCAATACCCATTGGTTGAGTAATGCCACGAAGAGAAAACTCAGCTTTCTTGTTGCTCTTGGTTCGACAGAGAAGCAATCCAATGGTAGGTTTGTCTTCTGGCGACTTTACCATGTCATCAACGGCAGAAATATAGAAATTCAGTTTGCTCACAAACTCAGGCTTGAACTCCACGGCTTTCAACTCCACCACAACATAACAATGTAATTTGAGATGGTACATAAGCAAGTCGATATAGTAATCATCACCATCAACCGATATGTGGTATTGTCTGCCTATGTATGCAAAACCGCGCCCCATTTCAAGCAGGAAATCAGTAATCTTGCTTGTCAATGACTTTTCTATATCCAATTCGTTTTGCAATGCAACCGTGCCTATGAACGAGAAATTATAAGGGTCTTTGAATATATAGCGAGCCAAATCTGACTGAAGAGGTGGCAAGGTCTGCTCAAAGTTGTTGATAGCATGTCCCTTTGCATGGATATATCCATTGTCAATCTGAAGGAGCATCACATCACGGCTCCACCCATTCTGTGCTGTTTCTGTTATATAGTAGGCACGTTCTGCTTCGTCTTTCACCTTGGGCAGCAATGAAATATGATGATACCAAGATATTTGTGCAAGCGGTACTTGCACAAACTTCCTGCCTTCGTTCTCTAATTCTGCAAGTGTCGCTTGCAGAATTGGCAACTCCTTTAATTCTGCAAGTGGCACTTGCAGAATTGAAAAGTCAGGATTTTCTGATGCAAAGCGTTTCATATTATATGTCTATATGTCTCTTTGAAATTGCTCCCCAACTTGGGGAGTAATTTCAAAGAGACTATTTTTTGCCCCATGTCAAGGTGAAAAATCTTTCTTCTCTAATTGGTCAGCAACTTGCTGACTAATTTCTCTGTATATGGTAGGTACATGCAATAAAAATTCTTCATGTATAGAAGATTCAGAATTTGCAGCAAGTTGCTGCAAATTCTCAACTTGTTGTTGGTACAAACAATAAAATTTCTTTGTATAGCGCAAATTCCTTTCAGACAACCCCTCTGCATCAGGCATTTCATGGCGCAAGTCACGGCTCAGTGTAGCGTAGAATTTGCTTCCATAAATGTTATCTGCAGCTTTGTTGCAAATATCTCTACCAAGTTCCCAATAGAATTGCAGAACAATATTATTGACTTTTAGCGCTGCCTTTATTTGGCTTTTCCGATAACGCTTGCAAAGTTCTTTAACCCATTGCAAGTAATCCTTATCCAATATACTAATAGCCTTTTCCATTCTTTTACAATTTGTCAGCGTTAGGGTTGAATTATATGAAATCTACTATTTTATGATAAATTAAAAAGCAAAGATAGTGATTTTAACTTAAAAAGCACTAATCACCCGAATAAATATTCAGATGATTAGTGCTTTATGTATTGACAATCAATCTGTCTGATTAGTCCTGGATGTCCCAACCTACAGCCGATGCTCCGAGCACAGCTGCCGATGAGCCTTCGAGACCGCTAACGAGGAACTTGGCCTTGCCCTTGAAGATGTTGAGCACTGTCTCGTCGTAAGCCTTCTTGATAGGATTCATAATGAGGTCGCCTGCCTTTGTCAATCCGCCGAAGAAGATGAATGCCTCGGGTGAAGAGAAAGCTGCGAAGTCGGCGCAAGCCTCACCGAGTATCTTGCCAGTGAACTCGAAGATTTCGTTGGCAATCTTGTCGCCCTTGCCAGCTGCTACAGCAACATCGTACGATGTGATCTTCTCAGGATCGAGCTCGCGCAGCAATGAAGGCTCGTCGCTGTTGGCGAGGAACTCGCGTGCCGAACGTGCCACACCTGTTGCCGAACAGTATGTCTCAAGACATCCCTTGCGTCCGCAACCGCACTGACGGCCATTCTCCTTAACGATAACGTGACCAAGCTCGCCTGCGAAACCGTCGCAACCGTATACCAACTGACCGTTGATAACGATGCCCGAACCTACACCAGTACCGAGAGTGATAACGATGAAGTTCTTCATACCGCGTGCCACGCCGTATGTCATCTCACCGATAGCGGCTGCATTGGCGTCGTTGGTAAGAGCTACAGGAATGCCGAGCTTGTCAGAGAAGAGCTTTGCCAAAGGCACAACGCCCTTGCGTCCCCACTCAAGGTTAGGAGCAAACTCTATTGTACCGTTATAGTAGTTGCCGTTAGGCGCACCGATACCCATAGCCTTGATCTTGTCAATGCCACCAACCTGGTCAATGATAATCTTCAAAGCCTCAACCGAAGCGTCAACATAAGCCTCAACGTTATCGCCATAGCCTTGGGTCTTGATAGCAGTAGTGGCCTTGATGTCGCCACGGCTGTCAACAATACCGAAAACAGAGTTTGTACCACCGAGGTCCAAACCAATTACATAGGGTTTCAGAGAATCTTCTGTCATAATGATTTTTTGTTATAATTGGTAAATTAAAATAGTTATGGTTAGCGAGTGCGCACTTGCATTATGGTGCACACTACATTATGGCAAAGGTATTAAAAATGTTGTAAATCAACAAAGTTTTAAGTATAAAATTTGTCTATATCGCATAAAATTCCGAATTTTGCAAGCGTTATGCAATTTCCAATTCAATTAGATATTTTAGACTTTGTATTCAAAGGAATACTCATAGGCATCATGGCTTCGGCGCCAATGGGACCGGTCGGAGTGCTTTGCATACAACGCACACTCAACAAGGGACGCTGGTATGGATTTGTCACAGGCATCGGCGCTTGCGTAAGCGACATCATATATGCACTGTTCACGGGTCTTGGAATGAGTTTCATGATGGACATTGTCGGCAATGAGCGCAACCGTTTTCTGCTGCAGATAAGCGGCAGCGTAGTGCTGTTGCTGTTCGGCGTATACTGCTATCGTTCCAATCCGACCAAGAACATACACCAGAGCAACAAGACGCAGAAGGGAACACTCGTACACAACGGCATAACGGCTTTTCTTGTTACGCTGTCCAATCCGCTTATCATTTTCCTCTTTATATTCCTCTACGCACAGTTCGCCTTCGTTGTGCCCAACCGCCCTATTGAGATGTCAGTGGGCTATTTGAGCATAGTGTTGGGCGCTATGCTGTGGTGGTTCGGACTGACGTGGCTCATCGACAAGGTGCGCGGCAAGTTTGACAACACCGGCATCCTGCTCATCAATCGCGTCGTGGGCTGCATAGTGGTAATCTTCTCGATCATCATGCTGCTCGGAACTGTGTTCAACCTTTATAAATTGCCTTATTAAATATGTTTATAGCTCAAGATCTACGCAAGAAGAGCACTGCCGAATTCGTGCTCTATATGTGGCAGGTGGAGGACATCATACGCGCCTATGGTTGTCAGCTGTCACGCATCAAGAACGAATACATAGCCCGATTTGCCGACTATACCGACGAGCAACGCGAAGAAATGGTAGACTGGTATGGCGACCTCATCACGATGATGAACTCGGAGGGCAAGCGCGAGAAGGGACACCTCACCATCAACCAGATTGTGGTGAAGGACCTGAACGACCTGCACAACCAGTTGCTTCAGAGTTCGCGATTCCCCTTCTACAACGCCGAATATTATAAGGTGTTGCCCTTTATCGTCGAACTGCGCAACCGTGGCGACAAGGACGTGAGCGAAGTGGAGACATGTCTCAACGCCCTCTACGGCACAATGATGCTGCGCCTGCAGGGCAAGAAGATAAGCCCCGACACCGAACACGCCGTAAAGGAGATTTCCACCTTCCTCGGTATGCTCAGCGACTATCACATCAAGGACAAGACCGAGGGTCTGCGTTTTGACGACGACGAGGAGTTCTAAAGCGTCAGACTATACACAACATACGCCCTGTAAAGGCTAAAGTACACATTAAAGGAGGCTATGGCGTCCCCGCCGTAGCCTGAGCAATAAAACAGCGCAAACCAAATGAGGGAGTAACATCCTAACATTTGAAATGCCAACCAACTGCTCAGGCTACGACGAGGACGCCGTAGCCTCCTATATTTTTTACACTGACTGTCTTTATCAAGAGTATGGCACCACGACAGTCCAGAAGTTCCACTTGATACATGTTGCCACTTCTTCGCCGGCATAGTAGCGGTTGGCTCCGCAGTAGGTGCCGTCCGAATACTTCTTGTCGAGTCCCCACGGGTCGTGAATCTCAAACCATGTCTTGCCGTTCACTACACGATAGCCCTTGATAAGGAGGAAATGGCCCGAGCCGTCACTATAATATTTATGTGTATGATACTCCTTCGACACGGCTGTCTGAACGCTGAGGTTGGCGCTGTTGAGGCATACTATGCACAGATTGTTCTGCTCCAGCAGTTGTCGCACCTTATTTATAAAGCCCTCAGTGGTAGCTCCATCGAAGTTCCAGTAGTATGCGTCAACGCCATTACGCTGCAAGTAATTGACAATATCGCGCGGATACCACCACGTGCCACCGTCTATTTCACTATGCACGGCACTGTTGCGAGTGTCCTCTACGGTGCCCGTAAACTGCGGATTGCGCCACTTCATCGCCATCGTTGCGCATGCCGGACCGCAATTCACATCTGAATAGGGTCCTGTATGCTGCTGTTGCAGATAATAGCCTTGGTCGGAAGTGCCGTTGTTCGACCACCAATAGCTCAGGAAATTGCCCATACCATACCGGGCTGTGTAGTCGTTGTTGGTCACCACTACGTGCCAACGTGTCTTGACCGAATAGTCGGCGTTGGACACGGTGTACAATACCATGTCGTTGAAGTTCAACGTATTGGCACCGCTTTGCTGCACGACGCGGTTGATAGAAGCCTGCGCACCGTCCGAGACGGTAAACTCCGGCACAAGCGCCGAGCCGTCCGTCACGTCATCGGGCAGCCTGACGGTAATGGTATGCGTAGCTGCATCGATTGTAGTCTTGGCATCTTCGTAGCCCTTAATCTTATATGTCACGAAGTCGGTTTGCTGCGGTTGCAGCCCGTCGTCGTCCGAACAGCTCGCCACACATGCCAGCATCACAAGCAGCCACACGTACGAGCACAAGCTCTTGAATCTTATTTTTTCCATAACCGTACTTATTCTTTAGTGTAACCTTCGTTCTGCTCCATGTCAGGATTGAACGTAAACTCATCACGACTTATAGGCAATACGCACTTATTGTAGTTCCAGTCGATTTCTTCGGGAGCGTTGGGCAGGTGCTTTCCGCCTCGGCGTATTATCTTCTTGCCATTGCGCAGAAGGTCGAAATAGCGATGTCCCTCGCCAACGAGTTCCTTGGCACGCTCGTCGAGAACGCGGTCGAGCGTGAACTCAGCGTCGCTTACGGAAGCGGCTGGATTAGCTCTTTTCACAATATCGTTGAGGTAATCGAGTGCCGGCTGACGCATTTCGCCACCTGCCTTAAGTCCTGCCTCGGCAGCAATGAGGTACACCTCCGACAGACGTATTACGGTATAGTTGTTGTCGAACGACGGAGAGTTGTAGCCGTTCTCGCCCGGATACTTCAGCAGGAGATTATAGTACTGACGGTCGCCACTGTCCTGATAGGTTGCGACGAGCTGGTTGCGCACGTCGGCAGGGTCGCTCTTGAGTTTCTGTGCAAAATCATCGGTCAGCACAACGGCTGCATATCCCCACCAGTGCAGCATAAACGACAGTCCGTCGCGACCTGGATTGGACGTTGGGGTGTTCGATATCTGGAACAAAGCCTCTGCTCCGAACTTGTTTGCCCATGCATACATGTCGGCATAGTGGGCGTTGTCAACAAGATAGTACAATCCCGTCGACTTCAAGTCGTTGATGAGCATGTCGGCAGTACCGAACGCTTCCTTGTTCATTCCGCAATACAGATAGGTGCGGGCGAGCAATGCGCGTGCTGCATAGGAATTGAGATGTCCGTCGTTGCGTGAATTTGAGAGCAGCGGAATCGCCTCCTTCAGCTTGTCGATGATATATTTGTAGCACTCTGCCACGCTGCTGCGAGTCGACGTTTCGCCATAGCCTATGGCGTGATCGAGCAATGGCACGCCGGGCGAAGCGCCGTTGTCCTTGGCATAAGGATAGCCATACAGTCGCGTAAGGTCGAAATAGCAGAGGGCTATTGCGGCAAGTGCCTCGCCACGATAGTTGGCAAGTTCGGCTTGCGTAGCGTTCACCTTGCCGTCATCGATTGCCTTGATTACGTTGAAGGCGTTGCGCACTATGTAGTACGGACGGCCCCACAGTCCGCCGTTGTTGGGCACCGAAGCCGTGTGATCGAAGAAGTAGAAGGAGTAGCCCTGACGTCCTCCCGACCACGATGTGGGCTGCATGCAGTCGCCCTTGATGTCGCCATAGAGGAACATTGACAAATCGTAGTAGTAGACCGACGCCATGAGCGAGTACAATCCGTTGACGGCGTTCTTCACGTCAGACAGCGTTGTTATGGCCTCCTTGGTTGTTACCTGGTCAGACGGTGACTTATCGAGGAAGTCGCCTGTGCATGATGACATAAACAGAGCCACCAGCAATGCGGCAAATATGTTTTTCTTCATAGTGTTGCGTTTTTAAAGTCCAATTTCCAAACCGAATGAGAATGTCTTGAGAGGCGGGATTTCAAATCCCACAGTACCCATGAGTTCGGGGTCGTACTGTGTGTACTTGGCCCATGTTAGGAGGTTGCTGCCAGAGAAGTAGACGCGTGCACGGCTCAGCCCCAGCTTCTTTATCCACGAGTCGGGAGCGTTGACTCCGAGCACGAGGCTCTTCAGTCGCAGATGGTCGGTGCTGTGTATGCCACGCGACGAGTGCCACCATCCGCCGTAGTTCTGTCCGTAGACGTAGCGCGGAATGTCGGTCTGGTCGCCCGGTTTCTGCCAGCGGCGGCGCAGCTCTATACTCTTTGGCGCTGTGGCGGATTTGCCGTCGTCCTGAAGTGCCCACATTGCGTCGTCGTAGCTGTGACCTCCGAGCGAATAGGTGAGATTGAACATAAGGTCGAAATACTTGTAGCGGAACGTGTTGCCGATGCTTCCGCTTACGGTGGGATAAATGTTCTCCAGCGGCACCATTACCGCATTGTTGGGGTCGTACACTTTCTCGCGCGAGCGCACTCCGTCCTTCTCCACGTTTGAATAATACATAGGCAGACCGTTTTCGGGGTCAACGCCGGCATATTCGCGCAGACATATGGTGCCGAGCGAGTAGCCTTCCTTCACTACGTAGTAGTTGCCGGTGAAGTATTGCGGCACGTCGGCGAGCTTGAGCACCTTGTTCTTGTTGTGTGTCATCATGAACGTCGAGGTCCATGTGAAGTTCTTGTTGTCGATATTGGTAGAACGCACCTCAAGTTCGAAGCCGGTATTGCGCATGCGTCCGATGTTGTCCATGATAGAGCCGAATCCTGTTATCGGGTCAACCTTCTTGCTCATGAGCAGGTCGCGGGTGTCGCGGGTGTACCAGTCGAATGTGATGTTGAGTCGGCGGAACAATGTGAGGTCGAGACCTACGTTGAGTGCGTAGTTCTTTTCCCAGCTGAGCTTGTCGTTGCTGAGCGTACTTTCCACCATAGCCGGAAGGTCGTTGTACTTGTAGGTTACGTCATACATTCCGTTGTACGAATAGAGCGACGAGGGGATATTGCCATTGACGCCGTAGCTGAGTCGTATCTTGCCGTCGGTGAGCCAGTTCTCGCACGACTTGAGGAACTTCTCCTGCGAGAAGCGCCACGATCCTGATATAGCCCAGAAGTTCTCCCATCGGTTGTCGGGATGCAGACGTGACGAACCGTCGCGACGGAAACTTGCCGAGAGATAGTAGCGTGTCTTGTAGTCGTAATTGGCACGGAACACGTACGAGAGCATAGCGTCGCCCGAGATGTAGTTGCTTATCTCTACCGGTGTAGATGCCACGTTGAGCACATTCTTCTTGTCGGTGGCGTAGTTCTTTGCCTCGGCTGAGGCGTAGTCCTTGTCCCAGCTGTGTATTTCGTAGGCTGCAAGCACGTCGATAGAGTGCTCGCCGAACTTGGCTGCATAGTTGAGTCGGGTGTTGCTGTTGTATGTAAGGTTCTCCACACGATAGAAGTCGCCCTGTCCGTTGGGGCTTCTGCCGTCGGCACTTTCGGGCGAGAAGTAGCGGAACTCGTTGGTGTTGATATAGTCCACATTGAATACTGTAGACAGTCGCAGACCCTTCAATATGGTGTAGCCAGCCTCAGCCGATGCGAAGGTGCGTGCTATTCGGCTGCGGTGGGTATTTATCTCGTTCTCCTCAACAAGGTTCATATAGTTGAGTTCCTTAACGCTTTTGTTGTACGATCCGTCCTCGTTGTATATGGGCACCGACGGAGTGAGCGCATACTTGAGCGCATGCATCGGGTTGCTGTAGTACTGTGCGCCGGGCAGCGGCTTCTCCTTGGTGAGCGAGAAGATGCCGCTCAGAGCAAGGTCGAAGTTCTTGTATTTGTTGTTTACGTTGAGATGGCCGCTGTATCGTTCAAAACCCGAGTTTCGGGCTACGCTCTCCTGGTTGGTATAGTTGAGCGATGCGGCGAAACGAGTGTTCTCGCGGCCGCTCATTACGGAGAAGTCGTAGTTCTGCTGCAACGCTTTTCTGAACAGAGCCTTCTGCCAGTCGGCATAGCCTCCAGCCGGACGCGGGGCGTAATTGTCGATTATCTCCTCGGCATGTTCCTCTGCCCACTCTATCGATTCGCCCTTATCCAGATTGGCATTGACAAAACCTTCGAGCACCAGATTGCGTCGCTCCTCGCCACCCATTGTCGGGCGATAGCGGTAAGCCATGTCGCTTATGCCGAAGCTTGCCTTGAGATTGTATGTAGTCTTGCCCTGTGCAGCCTTCTTTGTAGTGATGAGCACAACGCCGTTGGCACCACGTGCACCGTAGAGCGAAGCCGAAGCGGCATCCTTAAGGATTGTCACGTTCTCTATGTCCGACGGATTGAGGGTGCTGAGAATGCCGAAGCCGCCCGAGTTCATGCCGTTCGACGAGAAGTTGCCCGACATGATGGGCACGCCGTCGAGCACATAAAGCGGCTCGTTTGAAGCCGATAGCGAACCTATACCGCGTATGCGCATGGTAGAATTGGCACCCGGTGTTCCGCTGTTTGTGCTGATGGCAACGCCCGAAAGGTTGCCTTCCATCATCTGCGCAAGCGAGATTACGGGCAGGTCTTTCTGCTTGTCGACACTCATTACCGATGCCGAACCCGTGTAGGCACCCTTCTTGATGTTGCCATAACCGGTCACAACCACCTCGTTAAGTTCCGAGATGTCGTCGTCGAGCTGTATAGTCTTCATCTGCGTAGAGCCATGAACCGTGATACGATGCGACTCCATACGCATACCAATCATGTGGAATTCCAGTTCGTACACTCCGTTTTTGGGCACAGGCAGCGCATATCTGCCGTTGATGTCGGTAAGGCATACTCTGCCAATCGACTTCACCGACACGGTAACGCCCGGCAACGGGTCGCCATTACTATCAGTCACCATACCCTTGATTTGGTAAATCGTCTGTTGCGCTTTCTGCACAGCGAGTACATCGTTTGCCACTTTATTAGCCGAAACACCAACCGGTGCAGCCAACAAAGACGCTACGATACACATCAATACTTTGTCGTTCATAGGCAAGAAATCGTTTATGGTTCGTATTAAATGTATTTTCAAACAATAATCAGATTAACTCTCATTAATAACTCGACATAAATCTCATTAGTAAATTGATATAATAGAATTAATGATTTGACACGTTCAAATATACAAAATTAATTACAGAATGTAACATTGTTTATCCAATATTCCTTTAATTTCACATAAAAAAGATGTATATTCCTTTCAATCCGTAAGGCGGTTTAGGCTCTACACCTTATTATATTATATATATTGACAAAACCATACGAAATCATTCGCCAAACATTAACAATCCATCGGATTTTTCACTTTTCTCTTTTCACTTTTCACTTAAAATCCATCGGATTTTCAAAAGGAGTCCTTTTGGCTTGCAAAACGAGTCCTTTT
>OQVT01003345.1_pt1 | contig 10317 bp, 11 predicted proteins | sample 1691561 | NCBI WGS metagenome assembly OQVT01 (sample SAMN03418260, study PRJEB22391) | human gut metagenome | biome: human-gut; feature: organic feature; material: feces | host: Homo sapiens | place: Tanzania | collected 2013-01
GTCAAAGGGCCTTAATGAGCTCGTCAAAGAGCCTCTTTGAGGACGTCAAAGAGGCACTTTCAAATCGTAAGTTGGGCTCTTTTAGAATGCCGCTAAGAACAAGGGCAAAAATGCATAAATATGCAAAACGCTTTGGGCTCTTTTCTTGCTGTTTTTTGCTCTTTTAGCCGCCGTTTCGTTCTCTTCTGAACCTGTGTCTTTTTTAACGGCAATAGCTATTTTTTTGAACACGAATAACTCGAATAACACGAATTTTTTTAATAATAATAACGATTTTTTCTGAACACGAATAAAGCGAATAGCACGAATTTTTTTAATGATAATAGCGATTTTTTTGAACACGAATAACGAATTTTTTTAATGATAATAGCGATTTTTTTAAGACAATAGAGACAATAGAGACAATTCTTTTTATGTGGTTTTTGTTTGCACCAACAATTTAAAGATTGTCTCTATTGTCTCTATTGTCGTTTAAAAATATCGTTGTTGTCGTGTTAAACATCGTTGCTGCATGCCACAACATTGTTGTTGTCTTGAATAAAAAAAACGCAATGAAGATGGCTTCATTGCGTTTTTATATCTCTTCGTTAAGAGATTGTTTTTATAATCTTTTTCTCTTTGTCTTTTATGCGCACATGGTGAGCACCGTGTAGAGGTAGACCACGGCGGCGGGGAAAGCCATGAGTGAGGAGTCGAAGCGGTCGAGCATGCCACCGTGACCGGGCAGAATGTTGCCGCTGTCCTTGATGCCGATGGTGCGCTTGAAGAGCGACTCGACAAGGTCGCCCCATGTGCCGAAGAACACGACAACCAGTCCGAGGCCCATCCACGCTGGCAGGGAGAGCACATGTCCACCCTCACCGCTGTTCATGAGATGGCCAATGAGTGCTGCCACGGCAAGCACCAAGATGCCGCCGCCAATGCTGCCTTCCCAACTCTTGCCGGGGCTGACGCGCGGGAAGAGCTTATGCTTGCCAAAGAGCGAGCCACTGAGGTAGGCTCCCGTGTCGTTTGTCCACAGGAAGATGAAGATGCTCAGCGGCAACATGCTGTCGTAAACCGTCACGCCGCCCTCGCTTCTGAACGCCACAACGTTGATCATGGCAAAGGGCAGGGCGATGTAAAGCTGCGAGAGCATGGTGTAAGCCCAGTTGTTTATTGGGTTCGGAGCCTTCGTGTACAGTTCGCTGATGAACAGGTAGACGACGGTGAGCAGGTAGGGTATGAACACCGCCGACGGTGTGATGTTGCTACAGAACCCCGCGAAGGCGAGGAACAGGTATGTGCCCGCTGCTGTTGTGATGAAGCGGTTCACGCACACCCCCTCGATGTTGTTCACCAACCCAGTATATTCCCACACGGTGAGAGCTGTGACAACAGCAAAAAGGAATATCATGGCCTGTGGGCGCATGAAGCACACCACCACAGCTGCCACGAACAATGTGCCTGTTATGGCACGCGTTATCATGTTTTTAAGTTTGTCGCTCATTCTGATTGTCGCTTTTTTGTTATTTCTCCTTGTTGCTGTCGCTGCTGTTGCCGCTGTTCTCGCTTTCGCTTATGGCTTCAGCCTGCTCAGTTGCAGTTTTCTCTGCTTCAGCTTTCTCTGTCGCAGCTTTCTCTGCTGCTGCCTTTTCTGCCAACGCCTTCTCATGTTCTGCCTGTGCTGCCTTCACAGCCTCTGGCATGTCTTCAAGCTTAGGTTCGTTGTCGTTGATGATCTCTTCCGTGCGACTCTGCCATGGGCGCTTGCCGAAAATTTTCTCCACGTCCTCGGCATATATGACCTCACGTTTGATGAGCATCTCTGCCAGCTGACGGTGTCCGTCGGCGTTCTCTTTAAGGATGTCCTTGGCGCGGGCATACTGCTGGTTGATCATCTTCAGCACCTCATCATCGATGAGCTTGGCTGTGGTCTCCGAGTAGGGACGCTGGAACTGATATTCCTGGTTGTTGTAGAAGCAGATGTTGGGCAGCGCGTCGCTCATGCCGACGTATGCCACCATGCCGAACGCGCTCTTTGTGGCACGTTCAAGGTCGTTCATGGCACCTGTCGATATGTGTCCTGTGCAGAGCTCCTCGGCAGCTCGTCCTCCAAGCAGCGAGCACATCTCGTCGAGCATCTGCTCCTTTGTTGAGATCGGCCGTTCCTCAGGCAGGTACCAGGCGGCACCGAGCGCACGTCCGCGCGGCACGATGCTGACCTTGACCAGCGGGTTGGCGTGCTCACAGAACCACGACACGGTGGCGTGGCCGGCCTCATGGAGAGCGATGGTGCGCTTCTCCTCCAAGGTCATGATCTTTGTTTTCTTCTCAAGTCCGCCTATTATGCGGTCCACGGCATCGAGGAAGTCTTGTCTTCCTACCGACTTCTCGTTGCGGCGGGCGGCAATGAGGGCTGCCTCGTTGCACACGTTGGCGATATCGGCACCCGAGAAGCCAGGCGTCTGCTTGGCCAGGAAGTCGATGTCGACGGTGTCGTCGGTCTTCACGGGACGCAGGTGAACCTGGAAAATCTCCTTGCGCTCTGGCAGGTCTGGCAGGTCAACGTTTATCTGGCGGTCAAATCGTCCGGCACGCAGCAGAGCCTTGTCGAGCATGTCGGCACGGTTGGTAGCTGCAAGAATGATCACGCCGCTGTTGGTCCCGAAGCCGTCCATCTCTATGAGCAAGGCGTTGAGCGTGTTCTCGCGTTCGTCGTTGCCGCCCATCGACGGGTTCTTAGCGCGGGCACGTCCCACGGCGTCGATCTCGTCGATGAATATTATACATGGAGCCTTCTCCTTGGCCTGGCGGAAGAGGTCGCGCACGCGGCTTGCTCCCACGCCCACGAACATCTCGACGAAGTCGCTACCGCTCATTGAGAAGAACGGCACGCCAGCCTCGCCTGCCACGGCCTTGGCCAGCAGGGTCTTGCCCGTTCCCGGAGGGCCTACGAGCAGCACGCCCTTAGGAATTTTTCCTCCCAGCTCGGTATATTTTTCAGGCTGTTTCAAGAACTCCACGATCTCTTCAACCTCCTGTTTTGCTCCTGCCTGTCCTGCCACATCCTTGAAGGTCACGCACATGTCGTCGGCTTTCTCATACATCTTGGCTTTGCTCTTGCCCATGTTGAACACGCCGCCGCCACCGCCGCCTCCCCAGCGGCGCATGAGCAGCACCCAGAGGAACACCATAAGGATGATGGGTCCAAAGTTGAAGAAGATGTTGGTCAGGAAGTTGTCCTTGTTGTTGTCGTAGCTCACGTCAACAATCTTGCCTTGCTGCTGCATGACGTCAAGATACTGTCCGAGCTCATCGATAGAGCCATAGTCGACGCTGACATAAGGTTTCGGTCCAACCTGTTGCGCTGTCTTTTGGAACACATCGCGTATGTGTTCAGGCTTGACAAACATCTTCAGCTTGTTGTCGGGCTTGATCACCACCACACTTTTGGCGTAACCTTTAGCCACATATTTCTTAAACTGGGTGTATGTTGCCGTCTGACTTGCGGAGCTGTCGCCTCCTAAGGCGTTGCCTCCTCCTGTGAAGAACAGGATGGCCAGCGCGATGATGATGATGGTGTAGATCCAAGTGACGTTAAACTTGGGCATCTTCGGCTGGTCGTTGTTTGGTTGTGGATTGCTGTTTTCTGCCATGAATTTGTTGTTGTGATGCTGTTGTGAGGATAGATGTTGCTGTTATGCCTTTCGGCCACCTCGCTATGCTCCTCTCTTCTTAGTCGAGGTCGGGGATGTCGGTAACCTTGGCATCTTGCCACAGGTTGTCGAGGTCGTAAAACTGGCGTGCTTCAGGAAGGAACACATGAACCAGCACGTCGGTGAAGTCGATCGCCACCCACTGGCAGTTTTCCAGTCCAACGCAGTTGGTTGCCTTCTCGTGCAGGTCTATGCGCACGGTGTCGCTCACCGACTCGGCTATTGCTTCCACCTGTGCGGGCGAGTTGCCCTGGCAGATGATGAAATAGCTGGCGATGGTTCCGTCGATACCTTTGAGGTCAACAACCTTTATGCCTTGTCCCTTCTTCTCTTGTATTCCCTTGATGATGGTGCTAACCAATTTTTCTGTCTGTTCCATTCGGATCTCTTTTCTTTTGCTTGATTTTAAAATTTGTTTCCTTTCAAACTGCTTCCGCAGCTCTTTTTACTGTTGTTGATTGTTTTCCCTTGTTTTATATAAAATCTCTCTATTATATAAATAAGGTGTATCGCGACGTCGTTTTTTCTCTGCACGCCCCTGCCTGGTTTTTGGGGTTGTCTCATGCTTGGGTTTAGTGTAGCTCATGCTGTTGTCTGTCAGCAACCGCTGCAACGAGGTAAAAAACGTCCGATTTGAGTGCAAAGTTACACCTAAATATCTGAATAAGCACATAATTATGCGTTATTTTGACTTTTTTTTATAAAAAAAACGGTGAAAAAGTTGGAGTATGAAAAAAAATGAGTAACTTTGCACTCGCAATAGAGAAGCTGCTGCTTTGCTACGGCGTTTTATTGGGATATGGTGTAATGGTAACACTACAGATTCTGGTCCTGTCATTCTTGGTTCGAGTCCGAGTATCCCAACAAACGAAAAGGTGCAACAAATGATTGTTGCACCTTTTTGCGTTATTAGGCATTTTATATTAATTGATTATGTATACGCCACCGTTTACAATAAGTGCAGAAGCAATCAATAAGATTGCTGAGATTTTCAGGTCTGATAGAGCGTTATGCCATACGACTTGAACAGAAGGATGCTCTGCATCTACGCAAGGTTAACAGAATACGTACAATCCACAGCTCGCTTGCTATAGAAGGTAATAAGCTGACGGAGGATGAGGTGCGCGACATAATCAACGGCAAAAATATCGTTGCGCCACTTAAGGAAATACAAGAGGTGAAGAATGCCATCAAGACATATGAGATGTATCCATATCTTGATGCTTTTAAGGAAGAAGACTTGCTCAAGGCTCATGCACAGATGATGGAGGCAATCATTGATTATCCTGGTAGATATAGGCATAGTGGCGTAGGTGTGTTTTCAGAACAAAGCCTTGTGCACATGGCACCTCCTGCCGACAGGGTTCCATATCTTATGGAGGATTTGTTTGCTTGGTTAAGGCAAAGCAACGACCACCTGCTTATACGCTCATGTGTGTTCCATTACGAGTTTGAGTTTATACATCCTTTTGCTGATGGCAATGGACGTATGGGAAGATTGTGGCAATCGCTTATTCTGGGCAAGCTGCATCCGTTGTTTGAGCATTTGCCAGTAGAGAATATGGTGTTTTCTAATCAGCAAGCCTACTATGATGCAATAACAGCAAGTACGCAAGCTGCCGATTCTGGTGTGTTTATCGACTTTATGCTGTCTGAAATTCTTGAAACCCTCAAGAATCATCAAGGTGAAGAATTGAATGACGTTCACGATAAAGTTCATGATAAAGTTCACGATAAAGTTCATGATAAATACCCGGACGTTTCAGATTCGGCATGGAAGGTGCTTGATTATCTTGCTGAAAACACCTGTGCGTCAGCTATAATGGCTGCTGAAGCTCTTGGTATGTCTGAACGCATGGTAAGAAAACATATTGCAACACTAAAGTCTGCCGGTATCCTGTCTCGTATGGGAAGTAACAAAAATGGCAAATGGGTTGTTGGTCTTGCCTGATATTTTCATGTCCTGTTGCTGGAGTAACTGGGTATAGGTGTTTCGTTTAGCTTCAAAAGTAGTGTTTCCGATAGATTCGTTATGATGGTCAGAAAGCAGCAAGTAGTTTCCGAGGCAATTTAGATACGACTCTCTAAATTCATCATCGTATGGGCAATAGCCACTATTGGCATCTTGATTTTCTGTGTTTGGAGCAATATGCTCACACTGGGATTTCTCCACAGCATCATAACGTTTCAACCCATAGCCAGACTTGCCCTTTTCTATGAGGTGATTCTCATAAAGCCAAAGGATGATTTTGGCAATGCCGTGCCCTCCATCGAAATTGCCTTCAAGCATACGTTTGAACTCCACGTTGTTCCAATAATCCCACCATCCGTCTGTTGTAGTCTTCATCCATTCTATATGATTGACAACAGCATGAATGTCACCTTCAAATTTCTTGAAGACCTCATTCAATCTCCATGTGAGAACAGCGCGTGTACCAATAACTCTGTGACGCAAAAATATAGAGGTTAGAGCCTTGGCTAATAATCTGAATTCGTCATCAGAAACGCCATTGCTATAAGCCTTGATTACAAATGGAAAAATAATAGCGGGCTGTCCGATAATCCACAGTGTGTGTACCATAATATCCGTTTGCTCGTTGTGGAAGAAAACGGTCATTTGTTCAAAACTATCAGCAAGTGAATGGGTGAAACTGCGAATGAAATTGATGCGTGAATTATCTTTCCCTAATTCCTCATCCACTTTTTGCAAGGCATTGCTTGCATCCAGACTATTGAAGTACACACGCAAAGTGTATGTGAGAATATCATCCTCATCTATATTGCCTTCTATCTTTGATATAGATTTATAGATGTGCTCAAAGCGATTCTTTACTTCGCTTATCAACTCAGCTTTCTCATCTTCCGATGTACAATAAAGATGAATATTGTACAGGAATTGCGCTTTTATTATTTCAAGATTGGACGGTTTTTTGCCACGGTTGTTCTGGAAGATGAACATTTGGATGGCTTCTGCCTCATCCTTTACTGTATGTGTGGTGCAAGTGGCATTAACGACTGCGTTCAATATATCGTGCAATGACTCCTCGTCATAGGCATTCAATTGACTAATAAAGTAGTCGTAAGCCGCGACAATACGCTTTTGTGATTCTGTCTCCAACCCATTACGGTCAGTTTTTACTTTATTGATGACATAGTCACGGAACAATTGGTTATCGTAATCAACAGTAGAGAATCTGTAGGTTTGTCCGACTTTCACAAGAGTACCATAAAGAAAAACGTCATCCTCTGACAAAGTCCCTGCCAATTCTTCCAATCTTCTGTAGATGGCGGAGATGAATATAGTAATAGTGGTCAGACGCTGTTGACCGTCAATGATGGCAAAATTGCGACTGCCTTTATCCTCGAACAGAAAATGTCCGAAATAATAACTTGACGCCGTATGACTCTCTACATAATCCTGTAAGTCCACAAGAAACTGCTTTGTCTGCTTGTCTTCCCAAGAATATGCTCTTTGATAAGTCGGGACAAAGATTTTGTTGCCCGACAGCATTTGATTTATTGTTGTTGAAGCATCCATAATGAATGTACATTAAAAGTCAATGAGTTTAATTGCAATGGCAGCGCAAGCTTCCGCATCTGCCATTGCATGGTGATGTTTGGTGAGGTCGTATCCACAATATGCGGCAACAGTTTGAAGTTGATGATTGGGAAGTTTGTCTCCCAACAATTTTCTTGAAGCACGGCATGTGCAGTAGAATCTATACTCAGGATATTCCATGTCGTATGCCTCAAATGCAGCCCTCAGGCAACTCTCGTCAAACGGACTGTTGTGGGCAACCAATGGTAAGCCCTGGATATGTGGTGCTATTTCTGCCCATACTTCTGGAAAATCCATAGCATCATCAGTGTCCGCATTGGTCATTCCATGCACTTCTGTACACCAGTAAGTGTAGAAATTGGGAGTCGGCTTTATCAGCCGATATAGCTTGTCCGTCACCTTGCCATTGCGCACAACGACCACTCCAACACTGCACACACTGGAGCGGTGCTGGTTGGCTGTCTCAAAGTCAATTGCTGCAAAACTTTTCATATTCGAAAAATCTTTTTCTGTTAGTCAATTGGCGGATGATGGTACAGATTCGGATATCAGTTTTATCCAATGCTGCAGTTTGTTTCCTACGACCTTTGGATCTAACGAGCCTGTTTCTTCCAAGTTGATGAAGCAGTCTTCTTGAATTTCGCTGATTCTGTCTGCCAATCCGATTCTATTCAAAGTTTGTTTGAGCAGTTCTCTGTCGTTAGCCCTATTGCCCAACTGAATGATTGCTGATTCCTTACCCTCAATAGGCATAGTATCCATATAGATTTTCCCTTCCGCATCATTCTGGTATTCACAGGCAAGAGTAGACCAATACCAAGTGAACAAATACCAGTCTTTCTGCTTGCCTACAGCCTTCATCCAACGGGTTGTAAGATCATTCTTCATGATGACAGATTGCAGGTATTCCACCTTGTCTATAATATACTTCCGTAGTTCTAAGGAAGATTCAAAATTCTGCAAGAATTCTCCTTGTGGAGTGTCAAAACATAATGGCGGATATTCCCACCATTCTCCATATCTTCTTCGACCTCCATTCTTCCATTTCAGACATTGTGAGAAATTGGAATCGTTCTCATAACTTGCCTCCAAATAGTAATGACCATCATGAAATCCCATGTATATTTCGCCTAGAACACCATCTTCCCTCTTCAGCCACAAAGGACGTTCCTCGGTTATTGGCTCGGGGTTTACTGTCCATCCTGCGTTTTCCCATCTTTCAATAGCTTTTTCCCATAAACTCCCAAGATTGCCTGTACTTTCTTTCTCTATGCTATTTGCCTTTGGGTTATTGTCGTCAGCAAGTTCTGGGCTATTTTGAGTTGTTGCTTGCGTTATTAGCGTTGATATATTAGAAAGCAAATTTACATCAACAATGAGATGCTCCTTTGGGGAATCTTCACCCTCATTTGCATTTTGATATGCATCGTCAAATTTCTTAATAGCATAGTCCCTGTCTTCTTTGTCAAATTTTTCAAATTCATCTGGATACAAATCCTGTCTGAATGCTTCTACCACATCAAACAGACTGGCTATTAGTGCTGTCTGCGGAGTATGTTCATCACCTTTGTTTGGACAAGTGCTTTTTATCACGCCATTTACTGCGTCACTTATAGTCTTGATGAATTTAGGGTCACAATGCATGGCTACAAGAGATGTCTGGAATTGAAGCTCCATCTTCTCACTGTCGGTTAATTTTCCGTCTTTTACGGCTTTGTAGAGACTGTTGAGAAAATTCTGATATATTTTCAATTTTTCCTCGAATATTTTAGAATCCCGTTTCAACGTTCCCTCTTTTTGGGTTTGTCCCTGAAGAAGCACCTGTGTTATGGTTGCCGTAATGACAACACCTAATATCGCAGCCATGATTCTACCTGGTAATTCAAAATCCGTAAAAACATTGAAAGCTACCGCAATAGCACATATCATACAGGCAGCAATTGCTGTGTATGTGAAGAATTTTTTGTTTTCCATAAAAGAGCTATTTTTCTGGTGTCATAAAAACAAACTCCCCATTATGACAGTGGAGAGTTTGTTGGTTACTAAATTTTATCTTGCAGCACGAGTGCTTATTTTCTTTCCCCAAGCATCGTATGTATCAAGCCATGAACCCTTTCTGACAATGAATTGATCAGCGCAGATAGAAACATAGTTGCCGATGTTTGTTGAAATTGATTTGATTCTTTTACCTTGCTCATCATAGGTATCATACCAAGAACCTTTCATAACAATGAAAAACCTGTCACTCCACCCCAGTAGTTCTCCGATGTTGTCAGAAATGCTTTTTGCTTTTTTGCCTCGTGCATCGAATACCTCATACCAATGGCCTTGATGCTTAATACTTGATATTGCCATATTACAAATATTTTTTGCCAATGGCTACCATGTTGGCATGTTTTACAAAAGGTTAGTATATATACATGAAAACGTGGAGCCAATCCTGTCACTCGTTCCACGCAGTAAAGGCTCTGGCATCGCCCAAGTTGTCGAAACGAGCAACGCCGAAAGCCCCACGCCGATGTAAATATATAATCCACCAGCACCGACATTAGCCCCACGTGACATGATATTGTTATACATATCGCTTTGGTCGAGAGTTTTTTTATCCCGCACTCCTTGGTAGCGTGCCGCCTGATGGTACAAAGCTAAACACATCACGTCTAGGATTGTTGATTTGCCGGTGCCGGTGCGACCGGTAACAGCAAATAAACCGTTGTCCGCTAAGGGACCTTGCTCCAAATCAACTTCAAACCTATCGTAGAGACTGGCAATACCTTGACCGGAAATTTTTAAGATCTTCATGGGGCGTCTCCTTTAAATGTTAGTGCTATCTGTATGAGTCAAAGTATTGGTGGCGCTTGCAGCCTCAAGGTTGGAATCGCTCCCATTATCGAGTTCGTTTTTAACTTTTTTCACAATCGAATTAAATAGTTTAAGTAGATCCGCAGGTACCTCAGACGTGCCTAGCTTTTTACGGGCGTACATAGAAAACACGTCAATAGGTTGCATGCTACTAAGATCCTGTAACACTTCTTCTTCCTCTTGCTGTTGTTTGGTTCT
>OQVT01003347.1_pt1 | contig 10315 bp, 14 predicted proteins | sample 1691561 | NCBI WGS metagenome assembly OQVT01 (sample SAMN03418260, study PRJEB22391) | human gut metagenome | biome: human-gut; feature: organic feature; material: feces | host: Homo sapiens | place: Tanzania | collected 2013-01
CTCATCGAAACGGCGGATGATATCGTGACCAAGGGTTATGACGGAACGATGGATGCCAACCAGATGCTGGACTATGCAGAGAGCGGTATATTCGAGATATCACAGCTGCGTCAGAAGGGACAGTATGCCCATATCAGGGACGTGCTGATCTCCAACATAGAGATAATAGACAAGGCTTCGCAGATGGAAGGCGGCCTTACAGGTATAACCACAGGATTCAAATATCTGGACACGATGACCTCCGGACTGCAGAAGTCGGACCTTATAATACTGGCAGCAAGACCTGCCATGGGCAAAACGGCTTTCGCCCTTTCGCTGGCGCTGAATGCAGCGGTCAAAGGCAGAGCTTCGGTCATGATGTTCAGCCTGGAGATGTCCAAGGAGCAGCTGGTGACAAGGCTTTTGGCCAACGAGGGACTGATCGAAAACACAAGGCTCGCCACCGGCAACCTGCGGGAGAGCGACTGGGAGAAGATCGCCCAGGCCGCCTCGGTTCTGAATCGCACCAACATCCGCATCGACGACAACCCCCTGCTCACCGTGGCGGACATGAACGCCAAGTGCCGCAGGCTCGAAAACCTGGGATTGGTGGTTATCGACTACCTGCAGCTCATGACCTCCGCCGGGGGCAGAAGCTACAGCGGCGAGAACCGCCAGCAGGCGGTGGCGGACATTTCCCGTATGCTGAAGATCATGGCAAAGGAGCTGCAGGTGCCGGTGCTGTGCCTGTCGCAGCTGTCCCGTGCCAACGAGAAGCGGGAGGATAAGAGACCCATGCTCTCGGATCTGCGTGAGTCCGGCGCCATTGAGCAGGATGCGGACATCGTCCTGTTTCTGTACCGGGATGACTATTATAATGAAGATTCCGAAAAGCGGAATATTGCCGAGTGCATCGTGGCCAAGAACCGTCACGGCGAGACCGGCAAGGTGGAGCTGCGCTGGATGCCGGAATACACCGCCTTCAGCACCCTGGAAAACCGCTATGAGGAGGAGTGAGGGCCTGGATCTGCTGCCGTTTATGCGGCGGTGGGATATGCTGCCCCCTCCGGGAGGACGCATTCTCTGCGCCGTCAGCGGCGGGCGGGACTCCATGTGTCTGCTTCACTACCTGTGGACCCTTGGCCGGCGGGAGAACTTTTCCGTGGCCGCCGTGCATATGAATCACGGCCAGCGGGAGACGGCCCAAAGAGATGTGCTTTTCGTTCAGGATTTTTGCCGGGAGCGGGGCATCCCCTGCGTTACGGAGCAGGTGAGTGTGCCGGAAAAGGCAAAGGAGTGGGGCGTAGGCATCGAGGAGGCCGGGCGGCGGCTGCGGTATGAGACCTTCCACCGGGCGGCGGAGCTGACCTGCGCGGACCGCATCGCCACAGCCCACCACGCCGCCGACCAGGCGGAGACGGTGCTGCTGAACCTGGTCCGGGGTACGGGCATGCAGGGGCTGGCGGGCATTCCGCCGGTGCGGGGGCGCATCGTCCGCCCCCTGCTGGAAACGTCCCGGGACGACATCGAGACATACCTGAAAACGCACGGCCTGTCCCACGTGGAGGACGAGACAAACCGGGACACCTCCCTGGGCCGGAACCGGCTGCGCCGGGAGGTCATGCCCGGGCTTCTGTCCCTGCACCCCGGGGCCGGGGTGTCTTCTGCTAGGCGACTCGCACACCCGCCAGAACGCCTAACGGAGGACAGGGCATACCAGGCGCTACATCAATAGACTTCATCTATCGCCACATAGACTGAATGATTTGAGCATACGGTGGTAATAGGACACCAAAGTTTTACCTTTTTTTCTTGCTAAACAAGAATAAAAACTTATCTTTAGAGCGCTATCATATAGAATCTCCCTATAAGCACAGCTCTGCTGACTTATAGGGAGATTTTGGGCTAAAATAGCCTGTAAATAGCTGTAATGATAAATAATTTTCACTATTCAGCCTTTAGCCGGGCTCTCCCAGAAAATGGTAAATCAATTGCACCATTTTGGGAGAAAAGTATTGACACCGCTGATGATACCCCAGTTGGCGGATGCCCTCCCACAGGGGTGGACAGCGCTTGATCCATGACATCAGGTGTCGGCGAGCCGTAATCTTGTCGCCCGCCATCGGGAAATACTGCAAGGCGAGATCTGCCTTGCCCATCATCATATAGTTATTGTGATTGGCATCTTGCATAAGCTAGTCATTTTTGAGGTTAGACGGAACAGGAGGAAAAGGCTTGGCTACGGGAACAGGATCCGGAGAGGATGCTCCGGAAGATTTCACAGGCAGACTGCCTCTATCCTTGAAGAAACCACGGAGGGCACTCACGATATATGCTGCCTTTTTCATAGGCTGATGCAGACGGATGCGCTCGGCAACATACTTTTCCTTGCGCTCAAACCACACCACAAAGTCGCCCAACATCCCCAGAAAGAGATGACTGCTCAGCTCCTTCGCAGTAGCCTCGCTTACATCATAACGATTCATCAGCTTGATTTTCAGCTGGATACGTTGAGAGCGCAATTCCTCCGGAATCTTATCGTCCTGCACTTCATCCTCACGGCAGTGGACCGTAAAAACCAGGTAGGTAGGCCACCCCACGCAGCGCTGCTCAGCTCTCAGGGCATCCTCCTCGGAATAATAGGTAGATAGCGTGAGATACTGATCCACCATGCCACAGTCGTAGAGTCGCTTCTGGTCGTCGAGTGCCGGCTGGAGGCTCTTCGACATCAGATCGCTGAAGTATTTGTAATAATTCTCCCTGCCGTGCATCAGCGCCACAAACTTCTTGGGATCTATCTTGGTATATCCCTTCAACGCCCAGCAGAGGGTAATGATGTAGAGCTTGATGGATGACGCACTGCAGCAGTGATTCACCACATCCAGATGCACATGGGCTACCCCCTTGTCGAAACTGTAGAAGTAGTCCAGCAGATCGTTGGAGAAACGGAACTCCACCGCCAGATGACCTCCCATCCTGATGAATTCACAAGAGAAAAGTCTTGGAAATTCAGCGTAATAGGTCACCTGGTTCACATCACACTTGTAGGGGATGGCTATCGGCTTGCGCTTCGCCATATCCACTATCGCATTCTTAACCTGACTATAGCGGCTGGTATGGGCGCATAGATCCGCCAGGCGGATGACGACTACAGTGTAGCCATCTGCCATCTGCCTAGCAGTCAAATGCTTACGCATAGACTTATTAGGCATCTGACCATCTACCACGTAGTCGTTAATCACTTTCTGAGCATGGCCAATAATGGCCAAAACTACCTTGAGCTGCACAACGGAATAATTGTTTCGCGACAGTCCTTGAACTCCCAGCAGGGAGATTACATTGTTTCTAGGTGTAGTCATCTTTTTTCCTTGTTAGCTGTCTGCCCTTTTCAAGGTAGGCAAATTCATATTTTAAAAGGAAATCGACACAGAAGGATAGGTGAAGATAACAATCAGAGCGCCTACTTATAGCTTCCTTTGGGAGCTTTTACTCATTCTTTTTTTAGCGCTCGTATGGTATATACCATCTTACCATCCATTCCGTGCCGATTATTCTTTTTTCGAAACAATCGGACACAGAATGTCCAGGTAAGGATCCTATACCAAACCCATAAGAGATAGGAAAAGAATGAGTGTACCTATTCTCTCAGGGCGATTGAAAAACCCTCACTTGTATCAGCCTCATAACAATACTGCTTTTTGCCATAGCTTTGTTGTCAAAGCTTTTTGCCATAGCTTTTGATGTCATTTCAGCTAACCGATTGCAAAAGTAACACCTTTTTTTGAAATAACCAAAAAAAACGAAGAAAAAATACATTTTCCATCAAATTTTCTAAAAAAAAAGATTTTTCACGCGCGTTTACGTATAGTATAAAAAGTATAATAAAGTATATATATTACTATATATGGTATAGTATAAGGGCCACTTTCTTGAATCTATCCATCTAATTATCAAGCACTTAGCATTCAACCTCTCGCTGAGAGTGTAGCTTCAGCCACCCCCATTCGCCGAGATGGTAGCTGTTTCTCGCCGAGATGGTAGCATAAAAACCACCCACTCCCCGAGAGTGTAGCAACACCAGGAAAGATGGGTTCAGACATCGGCATATAGGGTGCTTGCAGGAGGCATATTGGGCATCAGCCTACACCCAATATGGCATCAGCCTACGCCATATACGGCATGAGCTTGCATCATATATGACGCAGGCAATCATCATATATGACGCTGGCGAGTATCATATATGACGCTGGCGAGTATCATATATGACGTAAACGATCATCATATATGACACAGACGAAAGAGTACCATCTTGAACCAAAGTGAACCAAAAAGGACGAAAGTGAACCATCTTGGACCAAAGTGTGCAAATCGCCCCTGCCGGATGTCGTATCTTTGCATATGTAATCGGGAAGAGTCCGATACACAACAAGAGTTATTCATCTTTTAAATTTTTAGTATTATGTCAGTAAGTTTTAGTTTAGCAAAGCATTTGGCAAAGCCGGGTGACAAGACCTCAGACAGCAAGTATTATGCTTGCACACAGATCAACGATTCCATCTCGCTCAAGATGTTTGCGGGATTGATCGAGAAGCAGACCACCGTATCCCGTGCAGACTGCACCGCAGTATTGGTGAGCGCAGTAGATAACCTCGTAACAGAGCTTCAGCGTGGCAACCAGGTGGAGTTTGGCGAGCTGGGCAAGTTCCGACTCCAGCTTACAAGTACAGGAGTAGATAATCCTGCCGACTTCCGCAGCGACGTCAACATCACCGGGGCAAACATCCAGTATATTCCTGGAGAGGGAGTGAAGAACAAGTTCAGCGAGCTGGATTACAAGCAGGTGGCATCCAGAGCTCTGCAGATTGCAGCCATGAAGGCTGAGAAGGCGGGCGCCAAGACGATCAACATCGAGGAGGCAAAGAAGTACAAGAAGGACGAGGCGGCTGGCGACGGCACAGACGAGACCGGCAAGCCAGGAAGCACCACCGGAGGCGGCACATCGCAGGGCACTGGCGGAACTGATGAGAACACCGGCGGCAACAGCCAGGGAACAGGCGGCACAGGTGAGAATACCGGCAACACCGGCGAGGATTCCGGCAACGGTGACAATGTAAGTTTGTAAACCATTAATTATTAAAAGATTAAGTATATGAGTATCAAGAACAAGCAGACATGGAATGAGGTCATCAAGTTTGTGGTGACGGTATTAACAGCCCTTTTGGGGGCTATGGGAGTTTCTTCCTGCTCTTTTTAGGGCATACCGTCTCCTGGGTTTAACAATGGATTATCAGGTTTAATGGATAGACTATGAGAAAGATTGATATGATTGTGGTGCATTGCAGCGGTAGCCGCTGCAATCACCCTTACACAGTAGAGCAGCTGCGCCACGACCATGTGGAGGTGAACGGCTGGTTTGACATCGGCTATCATTATTATATTACGCGCGACGGCAAGGTACATGAGTGCCGTCCGGTAGAGCGGATGGGTGCGCATGCCCGTGGAGCCAACGCCAACTCCATCGGCATCTGTTATGAGGGCGGACTGGATGCCAGGGGCTGCATAGCCGACACCCGAACGGCAGCCCAGAAGGATGCGATGTTCTGGCTGATCATCAACCTCCACCACCGTTTTCCTGACATCAAGGTGATACTGGGTCATCGTGACCTGCCGGGCGTGCAGAAGGCATGTCCCTGCTTCGATGCCACCAAGCTGTTATCACAAGTTTTTTATAATCACAAGTAATCTATGTATTAATAGTATAACAGTTTGATTGTTAGTAAAACTTGTGATTACAATGTTTTGATAATAATACCGTTGTATTTGCAAAATTTTTACTATATTTGCATCGGGTAACGCGTTGTTTCCCGATAAAACTATAGTAATTATGAAACAAGTAACACAAATTCCAAAGGAAGGTCTCCTTTCGTACTTGAAGGAGATTCTTCTTCCTTATGACCTGTCGGGAGATACCAGGTCACGACTCATTTCTTCAGCCAGACATTTGGTGGCCTTTATGGAGAAGCGTCACTTAGATTTCTATAATGAAGATGTTGGCAACTTTTTTACTTCGACGATTACGCTTGAAAAAGGTGTTGGTGCCAGACATTACCAGAGAGACTGTCGTATGGTTAAATTACTAAATTCCTCTATGAAGGGGGAGGTATCATCGTTGCTCTCCTTACGTCCATCTTGTACTTATCAGTTTACTGGTGACTTTGGTTATTATGCACAACAATATCTAACAAGTGATGTTTTGCGTGAAAAGATGCTTGCCTCTCAAACGATTGATACCTACAAGTTGTACATTAGTCGTTTTTGTGGAGTTATGGAGCACCAGGGTGTCACAACAGCTACAATAACGGTCAAGAACATCAATGCCTTTTTGGATACTCTCATGGGTGACAAGTACGGAAAGGTTTTACCCGTTAAGAATTTCCTGAGATATCTGTATTCCATCGGCAAGACCACCCTGGACTTTAGTAACTTTCTGCAACATATAGGGCGACAGCGCAGTGTGCCACTATTATCCTATTATGAACCAGACGAAATATCCCTTATCGAACAAAGCATAGACAGGACTGGTCCCTTGGGCAAGCGAAACTATGCAATAATCCTGTTGGGAAGCCGCCTGGGGCTTAGACGCTCCGATATTTGCAGATTGGAATTTTCCAACCTGGACTGGGACTTGAACGAGATTAATATTACACAACACAAGACCCAGCGTTTGCTAACCATTCCAATGCCTAAGGAGGTCGGGGAATCCTTAGTAGATTATATTCTGCATGGAAGACCGCAAAGTTCCAGTAGCTATGTGTTTCTCAATGCAACCCCACCGTATGCCCCAATTAGCGCTTCGCTTGTTACCCGTACAGTAAGCGATGCCATGCGTGAGGCAAGAATAGACTTGCGTGGCCGCCACCATTCTGCGCATAGTTTACGGCATAGCCTGGCTACGCAATTGCTTAAGGAGAATGTTTCCGTGCATGTCATAAGTTCCTTGCTCGGTCATTCGACCTCCGCATCGACCATGCCTTATCTGTCCGTTGACAAGAATATGCTATTGAGATGCTCATTGGATGTTCCGCAAGTGCCTAATAGCTTTTATGAGCAGAAAGGAGGTGTCCTTTATGGAAGATAAAGTATTTGTCAGCATCTTCGCCCCCTATATGGACTTGTGGGTGGAAGACAGGAAGGCGCATGGTTTTCAATGCAAATCGGCAATAGGCAACCTTAGGCAGATAGACATGTACATCGCATCCAATCCTCCACAGGGTTTTATCGACCAATCGTATTACGAGGGTTGGCTAGACAGCGTCCGTGTTCCCGAGGCAAGTACGAAAGCTGTATATTCTAAGGCGGCAACATTTCGTCAGTTTCTAAAGTTTTTGAAGGCTTTGGGAATAAACGACTTCATCCCGAGATTGCCAAGGTGCAAGGACAACTTTTTTGTACCTTATATTTTCAGTCATGAGGAAATCCAAGCAATATTTCAAGCCATAGACTCAACAGCCATAAGAAGTGAGTTCAACAGGACCAGTCTGATGAGCATGCCAGTCTTGTTCAGGCTACTATATAGTACAGGCATGAGAGTAGGTGAGGCGGTGTCCATTTGCAACAAGGATGTTGACTTCCAACATCATGTGATTCTCATAGAAGAGTCGAAAAATCGCCACCAACGCATTTGCCCGATTAATAAGTCTTTGCAAGAGGTGCTCCAGGGCTACATCCGCTATCGGAATATGCTGCCGATGAAAAAGGTTTCCCTCCCGGATTCACCTCTGTTGGTAAATAGATGTGGACATTCGTGGAGTGCTACACTATGAGGCATTGGGAGGTTTTGATTCATGAAGGTATTCGAACATCGGACGTTGGAAATGCAAAATGTGCTGTCGTATCGTTCAAAAATGACGCAGCAGGAGCTTCAGTATAAATCGCAGGAAATTGAAAAATTCCTTGAAGAGACAGGCGCGAAGAGAGCTGCGAATACTGTAACGACAACATTTTCCGTTGAACAGGAACCGAACGGACCTGTAATGGATATTGAAATTTTGATTCCGCTGGATCGGGAAGTCAAACTGCCATTGGGGTATACATGGAAGCCGCATTTTCTTTTGACAAATGCCCTGATGATCCAGCACATCGGGAATCCGGCTTCGCTGCAAAGCACGATAGATGAGCTTAATGCTTATATCCTGGAACATCAGCTAACCCCAATTTCTACAGGCTACAACGTAACCATGAAGGCAGCAAGAACTCCATTGGAGATCGACAGTATGGAAGTTGATGTTTATGTTGGCATTAGTCCTAATCTGCTCTGACGAAGAATCTTCCTTTATCATGTATCAGACGTATCAATCTAAGGCAACAAAGGTTTTTGCGTTTGAAATAATTTTTAACTTTTGAAAGGAAAAGCAAACTATGAAGAAGGTATTAGACATGGGAAATTTCGAAGAACTTAAACAGAGTGAAATGATGGAAATTGATGGCGGATTTACGTGGAGAGGTTTTACAGGTGCAGTTGCCGCTGGCGGAGTATCTGGTGGGCTTGCAGGCGCCGCTGTTGGCGGGGTCGGAGCGGCCCCCGGAGCTGCAATCGGCGCATTAACAGGAGGAATCGCCTATTGCATTGCTGATATTATTGGCGAGTAGAGTTTTGTGGCTACTTAAACCTTAAATGAAAGGGACTGAAATATGAACTTACAGAATAACCTTGGCGAATTCTTTTGCGTGATCGGAGTTGCACTAATCACTGTTACGCTGATAGATGCCTTTGGAATTACTAAAGCGATTTTATTTGGCTGTGGTTTGGCGCTTATATCTGGCGGAATTATTCGTTCTATGAAGAAGAAATAAAACCGGAAGTGTTAATATAAGTCTACTTTTGAGTGTGTTGCCAGAAAATTGCTCATGGCAACACACTCAAAGAGGCAGAAAGAATAATAATGGAATTTATGCTTATTTGTTCCGGTATCTGGAGCATGATTTTTGCTTTGGCAAGATGGAGTTTGGCCTCTAAAAATCGACTACTTAAAGTCCTATGTGTGATTAACGGTATTGATTTGCTTATCATCGGCATTATGGGAGCATTTATTTCACTCAATATTAAAAGCATTTTCATATCATTTTGCTTTTTGCTGTTTTTTATTGGAGTGCTAATTGACGTTAAGCTCAGTACTGAAAAAAATACTATTTCCTGCCTTGCCGTCCTTTTTTCGCTCGTTTTGATGATATGCGCTGTGGGAATAGAGCTTTTTTCCGATAGTAACTATGACATAATCTATTCGTGTGCAATTCTAACTGGATGCGCTATGATTCTTCTAACTCCGTTCGACCAGCTCTGCAAAAAATAAGAATTAGTATACCCAAGGAGAATCAACATGTCAAAGAAATACAAAATAGCCTTTGCAATAATTTTTGGTATATTAAAGGGGCTTACTTTCTGAGCAGGTCCATTTACAGAAAGAGAAGGGCAATAACATGAAAAAAGAAATTATGAGAAACTTTGAGAGCTTAACCGAACGAGAACTGCAAACTACTAATGGGGGCTATTCCGAGATGAATTATCGTAGAAGAGCAGCAAAAAGCCTGGGCAGAACATCAGCAGCCGATAGAAAAGCTGCTATTGGTGCGACCGCACAGTTAGTTGGCATTGCAGCGATTCCAGCGGGCATGGTTTCCGCCCCCGTTGGAGTAGGGATGAGCACAGTCGGAATTCTGATGGGCTATGAATCAATGTAAAACAATGAACAGAAAAAAACTATATGTACATGGAGCGCTCTGTGTAGCTCTATTGTTGCTTGCAGTTGTGCTCGTGGCTATCTCTAATAAAGCAATCCTATTGCTGTTCGCACTACCGCCTCTTCCCGGATATTTGATGGAGATCTGGCATTATTTACACACTGACGAAGAAAACTGATTTTCTAATTAAGACGAGAAAAGTGAGATACAAGCGCTGCTGGCAACGGTGGTGTACAAGTTAAATTATCTGCTGCAAAAACCAGGGGCGACACAGGGACTTACAGAGGATATAAAATTACAAAAAACAAAGAAATGGAGCAAAAGAGAGCAATGGAACTAGTGTTGAATGCAGCGGCGTTTCAGCCGATTGACGACCGAGAGGCAATGAACATTGATGGAGGATACGGAAAGGCAATAGGAAACTTCTTCTTGAGCTGGGGTGCTGGCAAGGTGTTGGATTATGTTATTGCGAATCCTGGCAAAGTGTTTAAAGCACCCGCTGCAAATGATCCGTGCCGGCAAACTTCCTATTGGAAGGTCTTTGGACGAAAATAAAATTATTTGCCCCGCCACAAGGTCGATCTTGTGACGGGGCAGG
>OQVT01003348.1_pt1 | contig 10315 bp, 7 predicted proteins | sample 1691561 | NCBI WGS metagenome assembly OQVT01 (sample SAMN03418260, study PRJEB22391) | human gut metagenome | biome: human-gut; feature: organic feature; material: feces | host: Homo sapiens | place: Tanzania | collected 2013-01
AGTGCTGCAGCAGAGGCGCCCAGCTGCTTCTCCGGCTCCTCAGACACATACTGAAGCATACCGCAGACATCGAAGCCGGAAAAATTGTCAATGATGTGCCTGATGCCCTCAGCAATGATTACTGACGGCTCGATTATGAGAATTTTTCTTACTGGCTCTCTCATTTTTCCGTTACTCCCAATGCCTTTTCCCTTGCCGCCGCCATAGGGACAAGAATTTCATCTTCAATATAAGTGTGTTTCCCCAGATCATCCTCCAATCTGTACAGACAATCCAGCACATCCTGTATGAGATTGCTGTCGCAGCTCTGAGGCAGGTACTTCATTACTATATTCTTGAGGTCGTTCAGCTTCTCTTCCACATTCGAATGGCTCTCCTCATACTGCCCGATCCTGTAGCCTGTCCCTGTGACAGCCCCTTCAGAAAGTTCCTTGATATACGGGAACACTGTCGCCTCCTCATATTCGAAATGCTTCAGAATCTCGCTCTTGTACCCTTTATAGAATCGCGTAAGAATCTGGCAATGCTTCTCGTCGCAATCCTTGATCATCTCATTGACAGCCTTTTCCAATGTTTCCAAAGCCTTTCCCATATAATAATGGTGCGAAGGCTGCCATCAGTTTTGCTTCGGATTTACGAAAGGACGCATTTGATAAGGTCCAGACGTTTTCTTTTGCCAATCTGGATAAATTCAGTACAGGTTCTCTGGTTACCCGTCTGACGAATGACATTACACAAGTGCAGAACCTGATTAACATGGCATTGCGTATGATGCTTCGTGCACCGGGAATGCTGATAGGTGCATTGATTATGGCGTTTGTGATGAACGCAGAGCTTGCGGTTGTTGTACTGGTGGTTATTCCACTGTTGATTGGAGCTATCGCAATTTTAATTAAAACAGCGTTTCCAAAGTTCAAGATTATGCAGAAAAAACTGGATGCACTGAATGCAACAATTCAGGAAATGCTCACCAATGTACGTGTAATCAAATCATTTGTCCGTGGAGATTATGAAGAGAAGAAGTTTGCAGCAGCAAATGAAGATCTGAAAGAAACGAGTCTGGATGCGTTTAAAACAATCATTATGGTTATGCCGTTAATGATGCTTATGATGAATGCCACAACCCTTGCAGTTGTATGGTTCGGAGGAAAGCAGATTATTGTTGGAAATATGCAGGTTGGTGATTTGACTGCATTTACCACATATATTGTACAGATTCTGATGTCGTTAATGATGCTTGCAATGGTTATTCTGCAAAGCTCCAGAGCATTGGCATCACTGAGCCGTATCCGTGAAATTCTGGATACGAAAGTGGATTTGAATGACGAGAATTGCAAGTTGCCACAACAGCAGGTAGAGAGCGGAAGCGTAGAATTCCGTGATGTATCATTTCGTTATTATAAAGAAAATGCAGAGAGTGTTCTTTCTCATATCAGCTTTCAGATTGACAGCGGAGCAACGCTGGGAATTATTGGTTCTACCGGAAGCGGAAAAACAACGCTTGTGCAGATGATTCCGCGTCTGTATGATCCGGATGAGGGAGAAGTATTCGTAGATGGAAGAAATGTAAAGGATTATTCGCTTGAAAATCTCCGGGAAGGAGTCGGAATGGTACTTCAGAAAAATGTACTTTTTTCCGGAACCATTCAGGAAAATCTTTTATGGGGAAATGAAAACGCATCGGAAGAGGAGGTGCGTGAAGCAGCACGTGCCGCACAGGCAGATGAATTTGTTTCCGGCTTTGTAGATGGCTATGAAACAGACCTTGGTCAGGGTGGTGTAAATGTTTCCGGAGGCCAGAAGCAGCGTCTGTGTATTGCAAGGGCGTTGCTGAAAGAACCTAAGATACTGATTCTGGATGATTCGACGAGTGCCGTGGATGCTGCTACGGAGGCGAAAATCCGGGAAAGCTTCGTGAACGAATTAAAGGATACAACAAAAATTATTATTGCACAGAGAATTTCCTCTGTAATTGAAGCGGATAAGATTATGGTATTGGATGAAGGCAGAATTGTGGGCATGGGCAAACATGACGAACTGCTAAAGGAGTGCCAGGCTTATCAGGAAATCTATTATTCACAGATGGATAAGGAGGAGGTTGCGTCATGAAACAGGAACGACTGAATTATTTTGCTCATAAATATGAGGCAAAACTGAATCCTTCCAAGGAAGATGAAATGCCAATGATGACAGGGGGGCGCAAAGGCCCTGGACGGGGACACGGCGGTCCCGGTGGAGCACGTATGATGGGCGGAAAACCCAAGAATGCCCGTGGAACAATAAAACGTCTTCTTTCCTATATGGCAAAAGATAAATGGAAGCTCGCATTTGTATTTTTGTGTATCATCCTTGGTACAGCGGCAAACCTCGCAGGTTCCTATCTGCTTCGTCCGATTATCAATGGTCTTACGGATTCCGGGAAAACGGGACAGCAGCTGGTTGCAGGACTGGTGCAGGGCGTATTCACAATGGCGGTTGTTTATCTTGTTGCCATTCTGGCACAATATTTACAGTCCAGAATTATGGTATCAATTTCACAGAATGCCATTCAGAAGCTGCGTAACGATCTTTTTGAGAAGCTTCAGAAGCTCCCGGTACGTTATTACGATACAAACAATCATGGAGATGTAATGAGCCGGTTCACAAATGACGTGGATGTGGTAGGTGAGATGCTGAACAATACGTTGGTTCAGCTTATTTCCGGAGCAATCAGTATTCTGGGAACATTGTCTTTGATGATATATACAAATGTATGGCTGACCCTGATTACGGTTGTGATGGTTCCGGTAATGCTGAAGGCAGTATCTGCAATCGGAAAAAGAAGCCGTAATTATTACAAAATGCAGCAGGCGGCCATTGGTACAATGAATGGATATATAGAAGAAACGATTACCGGACAAAAGGTAGTTAAAGTCTTTAACCATGAAGAGAGTGCCAAGGAGGAGTTCGATTTTCTGAATCAGGATTTACGTGGAAAGCAGATTAAGGCACAGTTTTTTGGTGGAATTATGGGACCGGTAATGGGAAATCTGGGTCAGGTAAGCTATTCCCTGACGGCATGTATCGGTGGTGTACTGTGTGTATTGCGTGGATTTGATATTGGAGGATTGACCGTATTTGTAAATTATTCCAGACAGTTTTCCAGACCAATCAATGAAGTAGCAATGCAGGTCAATACCATTTTCTCTGCTTTGGCAGGTGCGGAGCGTGTTTTTGCAGTAATGGATGAAGAGCCGGAAAAAGCGGATGCAGAAAATGCCATTGTAGTTGTCGAGGAGAATGGAAAGCGTTATTACGAAAATCCACTTACGAAGGAAAAAACGGAAGTAAAGGGTGCGGTTACGCTGGAACATGTAACGTTTGGATATCGCCCGGATAAAGTGATTCTGAAAGATATATCACTTTATGCGAAACCGGGACAGAAAATCGCATTTGTTGGTTCTACCGGAGCAGGTAAAACAACGATTACCAATCTGATTAACCGATTCTACGATATTGACGAAGGGGAAATACAGATTGATGGCATCAATGTGATGGACATTGCAAGGGATTCCCTGCGCCGGAATATTGCCATGGTTTTACAGGATACCCACTTGTTTACCGGTACGGTACGTGAGAATATCCGCTACGGCAGGCTGGATGCAACGGACGAAGAAGTGGAACAGGCTGCAAAAATGGCAAGTGCACATTCCTTTATCATGCGTCTGGAGCATGGCTACGATACGTTACTTGAGGGAGATGGTGCAAACCTCAGCCAGGGACAGCGGCAGCTGATTAATATTGCAAGAGCTGCTATTTCAAAAGCACCTATTTTGATTCTGGATGAAGCAACAAGCTCTGTAGATACAAGAACAGAAAAACATATAGAAAAGGGAATGGACCGGCTTATGGCAGAACGTACCACGCTTGTGATTGCACACCGTTTATCAACGGTTCGTAATGCAAATGCAATTATGGTACTGGAAAATGGCGTAATCATTGAACGCGGAGACCATGAGGATTTATTGAAGCAAAAGGGAAGATACTATCAGTTATATACCGGAATGTCAGAGCTTGATTAGAGCAATGAAGAAAGGAAGCTGAGAGGATGGAACAGTATATTGTAAAAGGTATGAGCTGTGCAGCGTGCAGTGCACGGGTGGAAAAAGCAGTTTCACAGGTACCTGGTGTAGAGAGCTGTACCGTAAGTTTGTTGACAAATTCGATGGGAGTAGAGGGAACTGCAACTCCGGATGTTATTATTCATGCGGTAGAACAGGCAGGATACAAAGCAAAGCTGAAGAAGAACAAGGAAAAATCGACAGGTGCCACAGGAGTCTCCGAGGAAGAAGAACAGCTTGAGGACAAGGAAACACCGCTATTAAAGAAACGGCTTATCTGGTCGGTCATCTTTCTGCTTGTTTTAATGTATTTTTCCATGGGATATACCATGTGGGGATGGCCACTGCCGGAGGTTCTTGCACGGAATCCGGTTTCCATTGGATTGATTCAGTTGCTTCTTACCACCATCATTATGGTAATTAACCAGAGATTCTTTGTAAGTGGAATTAAGAGTCTGCTGCATGGAGCACCCAATATGGACACTTTGGTGGCATTGGGAGCAGGGGCAGCGTATGTTTACAGCACCTATGCGCTTTTTGCAATGTCAGATGCACAGGCACAGAATCATATGGAACATGCTTCACATTATCTGCATCAGTTCTATTTTGAATCGGCGGGTATGATTCTGACATTGATTACAGTAGGAAAAATGCTGGAGGCACGTTCCAAGGGAAAGACGACAGATGCCATTAAGGGTCTGATGAAGCTTGCACCGAAAACAGCCGTCATTGAGCGTCAGGGTGTAGAAACTACCGTATCTATTGAGGAGGTTGTAAAGGGAGATGTTTTCCTGGTAAAACCGGGAGAAAGCATTCCGGTAGACGGCAGGATTCTGGAAGGCAGCAGCGCCGTAAATGAATCTTCGCTGACCGGAGAAAGTGTTCCGGTAGATAAGGGACCCGGAGATACGGTATCTGCGGCAACCATCAATCAGTCGGGCTTTTTACGCTGTGAAGCAACGAGAGTCGGAGAGGATACCACACTTTCCCAGATTATACAGATGGTATCAGACGCAGCCGCAACAAAAGCACCCATTGCAAAAATAGCAGATGTTGTATCCGGTGTGTTTGTGCCGATTGTCATTGCAATTGCAGTATTGACAATTATCGTATGGATGTTTGTACAGGGAGATTTCGGCTATGCATTGGCAAGAGGAATTTCTGTTTTGGTAATCAGCTGTCCATGTGCTTTAGGACTTGCAACACCGGTAGCAATTATGGTTGGAAACGGTGTAGGTGCCAAAAACGGAATTTTGTTTAAGACAGCAGTTTCACTGGAAGAAACCGGAAAAGCCAAATTGGTGGTACTTGATAAGACGGGAACGATTACCAAGGGAGAACCGGAAGTTACCGATATTGTTGTTGCAGCAGATTTTACCGGTGAAGAGGCATCGGTAAGAAACGAGCAGCTGGAACAGCTTCTCACAAAGGCAGCAGCTCTGGAGCATAAAAGCGAACATCCGCTTGCAAAAGCGATTAATCTGTATGTAGAGAGTCATAAATCGGAGTATGGAGTTAAGGATTTGATATTGGAAGATTTTGAGGCTCTTCCGGGAAACGGTGTCCAGGGAAAATACGAATCCGAAATATTGTTTGGTGGCAATTTTGCCATGATGCAAACACGGATCAAACAGGATGAAATGCTGGAACAGTTTAAGAAACGGTCCGAAGAACTTGCAGCCGAAGGAAAAACACCGCTGTTTTTTGGCGAGGGTGATACACTGCTTGGTATGATTGCAGTAGCGGATGTGATGAAAGAAGATAGTGCCGAAGCAATTGCAAGACTGCAGAAAATGGGAATGAAAGTGGTTATGCTGACCGGCGATAATGAGCGTACAGCGAATGCGATTGGAAAGATGGCCGGCGTGGATGAAGTAATTGCAGATGTGCTTCCGGACGGAAAAGAAGAGGTTGTCCGGAATCTGCAGAAGCAGGGAAAAGTCATTATGGTAGGAGACGGAATCAATGATGCACCTGCACTGACAAGGGCAGATATGGGAATTGCAATCGGAGCAGGTACGGATGTTGCCATCGATGCAGCAGATGTGGTACTGATGAAAAGCAGCCTTATGGATGTGCCGGCAGCAATTAAATTAAGCCGTGCCACCTTGCGGAATATTCATGAAAATTTATTCTGGGCATTTATTTATAATACGATTGGAATTCCATTGGCAGCAGGAGTATTTATTTCTCTGTTTGGATGGGAATTAAACCCGATGTTTGGAGCCGCAGCAATGAGTCTGTCCAGCTTTTGCGTAGTATCAAATGCACTGCGGTTAAACCTTTTGAAGCTTTTTTAAAACAAATTCAAACTCTTCCAGGGCATCATACCCTTCTTCACGAAGCCGGTAGGTGCCCTTTTTTACATGCTCAAACCATCCATAATAATTATCATGTAAGATGGCAGTGGCTTTGGAAATTCCGGATAATTCCCGGATGTCTTTGGTAGAGGCTTCACCGCCAAGTGCACATACGGCATCCAGAACGAGCAGGGCATCCTCCCGATAACTGGTAATCAGCTTGGTCTGATGGACGCCGCCGGTATTGCTTTTTACCTTACGCCGCTGGAACTCGGAAGCCAGAGCATCTTTTTTCTTACGATTATGTGTCTGATAATAGGAAAGTTCACTTACTACGGGCTCACTGACAATTTCTACGGTACCGGTCCGCCTGGAAACGACAATAAGACCAATTCCTAGACGTTTGAGCAGATATAGCTTATCTTTAAAGGCATGGGAGTTCATGTCTTTGGGACGGAAAATGCCAATAAAAACAATGTCCGTGATTTTTTGACGCAGAGCAGCCTGCTGCACTGCTTTGAAGTCCAGCGTAAGCTTCAGCTCAACAGCAACACTTTCCCCATCTTTTTCCATATATAAATCAATGTCGTTTACTTCTCCGTCACATAGATAGCCGTAGGCTTCAAAGTAGGATTTTATAGGTGAAAATAAATCTTTTTCCATGAGAAAGTGTCCTTTTTCAGATATTATTTTACTTTATTATATCATTTTGAAATGTTGTAGCAAAGGAAATAAGAAAAGGCAAAGACATTATTTTATGGATATGCTAAAATGTAACAGGAAGAATATTCTTTAGCAGATTTTGGCACACTGTTATTGAATATAAAATGCGGAGAAGAGAAATGACAAATCAATTGGAAGAAGATTATGAGGCAAGACGCAGAATCCGTGCAGAACGGAATCGGAGAATGCGCAAAAATAAAAGAAGACAACAGATGGTGCGTAAAGCGGCACCTTTTTTGATGGCAATTATTGTGGTGGGGATTGTATTTGCAACAGTAAAAACAGTAGGAAAGAAAGCCCATACGGAGAGTGCAGTGCAGGAAGAACAGGCAGAACTTGCTGTTTCCGGGGTCCAGCCGGGGAATTTCACAGAAACGGAGCCCATAGAAGAGGCAGAAATTCCGGTTCCGGAAAAGAAGGAATATAGTGCACATACAACGGATCATACATTAACAAATCTGGATAGTCTTTACAGTGATTATGCAATTTTTATTGATAAAGATGCGCAGGAGGTACTTTTGGAGAAAAATGGGTTTACCCGTATGAACCCTGCGTCCATGACGAAAGTGCTTACGGTACTTGTGGCTGCCGAACAGATTCAGAATCTGGAAGATACGTTTGTGATGACACAGGAAATTACAGATTACAGTTATTCGCATGATTGCAGTGCAGTCGGATTTTCTGTGGGAGAGAAAATTCCGTTGAAGGATTTGTTTTATGGAGCAATTATGCCGTCAGGTGCCGATGCTTCCCTGGGACTTGCATATTATGTTTCGGGTTCGCAGGAGGAGTTTGTGAAACTGATGAATCAAAAGCTGGTGGAACTTGGAATTTCGGGAACAGCTCATTTCACAAATTGCGTGGGAATCTATGATGAGAATCATTATTGTACTGCATATGATATGGCAATCATTATGGAGGCGGCGTTAGATAATGAGTGGTGCAGGGAAGTAATGTCTACCAAGCGCTATACGACAACACCAACGACTGAGCACCCGGAGGGAATCAGCATTTCCAATTTGTTTTTGAGAAGAATCGAGGATCATGATACCGGTGGAGAAGTGATTTGTGGAAAGACCGGTTATGTCGTACAATCCGGAAGCTGTGCAGTAAGCTATGGAAAAGATCATTCCGGAAAAGAATATGTGTGTGTAACCGTAAATGCACCGAGCAAGTGGCGCTGTGTAGAGGATCACAGTGCGTTGTATTTGAAGTTTGCGGAATAAGAAAAATAGGACACAAAAATTTCACAAAAGAATTAGCACTCACCTCTTGACAGTGCTAACAACTCGAGGTATATTCAATTTATAGCAAGGAAGATGAGATTCTGGAACCGGTAAAATCATGAAAACCGGTAGAAAGGAGTGCTTTATGAATATATCAAAATTTACACAGAAATCCATGCAGGCAGTAGAAGGATGTGAAAAGCTTGCTTATGAATATGGAAATCAGGAAATTGAGCAGGAACATTTGTTATACAGTCTGCTTACGATTGATGACAGCCTGATTTTAAAACTGATTGAAAAAATGGAGATTAACACTTCCTATTTTCTAAACCGTGTCGAGGAGGATTTACGGAAGCGTACGAAGGTACAGGGCGGTCAGGTATATGTTGGACAGGAATTAAACAAGGTATTGGTATCTGCTGAAGATGAGGCAAAGGCATTATCGGATGAATATGTATCTGTAGAGCATCTGTTTCTGGCAATGATAAAATATCCAAACAAGGCAATCAAGGAATTGTTCCGTGAGTTTGGCATCACCAGAGAACGATTTTTACAGGCATTATCAACGGTAAGAGGAAATCAGAGGGTTACTTCCGACAATCCGGAAGCAACATATGATACTTTGGAAAAATATGGACAGGATCTTGTAGAAAAAGCAAGAAACCAGAAACTTGACCCGGTAATTGGACGAGATAATGAAATTCGTAATGTGATTCGAATTCTATCCCGTAAGACAAAAAATAACCCGGTTCTGATTGGTGAACCCGGTGTTGGTAAAACAGCGGTTGTAGAAGGACTTGCCCAGAGAATTGTAAATGGGGATGTTCCGCTTGGACTAAAGGATAAGAAGATATTTGCACTGGATATGGGCGCACTTGTAGCCGGTGCAAAATACCGTGGTGAGTTTGAGGAGCGTCTGAAAGCCGTACTGGAAGATGTCAAAAACAGTGATGGACAGATTATCTTGTTTATTGATGAGCTTCATACCATTGTTGGTGCCGGTAAGACCGATGGCGCACTTGATGCCGGCAATATGCTGAAGCCAATGCTTGCCCGTGGTGAGCTTCATTGTATTGGTGCCACAACGCTGGATGAATATCGTCAGTATATTGAAAAGGATGCAGCATTGGAACGTCGTTTCCAGCCGGTTATGGTGGAGGAGCCGACGGTAGAAGATACCATTTCCATTCTTCGTGGCCTGAAAGACCGTTACGAAGTATATCATGGTGTTAAAATTATGGACAATGCACTGGTAAGTGCAGCAGTATTATCAAACCGTTATATTTCAGATCGTTTTCTTCCAGATAAAGCAATCGACCTGGTAGACGAAGCGTGTGCGCTGATTAAAACAGAGCTGGATTCCATGCCGACAGAATTGGATGAGCTCCATTTCACTGCGTATGGAAGATCCATACACAGAAAATTCTATCCACTTTGCCAATCAGGGGGCAGAAAACAGCAAGACAGTTCCTGTAGGTACTCTTATTCTTCACTAAGATAAATTTTTCCACAGTGCAGACTTCCCAGGTAAAGGGTGTCTGTACTGTTTTTATTTGCAAAATGAATGATCCGTCCATCTTTTTTTCTCTGAAGTTTCAAGGATACTCTGCCCTCCATTAATTTAATCACTGTTTTTCCACATATCCTGGTTCCTGCCTGGATTTTTCTCATATCCATGGATATCGGAACTTCTCTGGTCTCATTCCTGTTTTTCATTATCAGAAACAATTCTGTTTCCTGAAATACCCTTCCAAACCCGGTATTCTCAATTTCAAACATAAATTCTGCTCTTCCTCTTCGAATCGGTTTCAACTCCACAGTTCGCACTACAAGCCGATATCCCAGGTGTTCTCCTATATACTCATAGAGGCTGTATCCCTTCCATATTTTCAAATTATCAAATCCATCCCACGATATACTTTTCCAATAATTCATCGTTATTTTCGATGACCGCATCCCATGCTTC
>OQVT01003352.1_pt1 | contig 10311 bp, 9 predicted proteins | sample 1691561 | NCBI WGS metagenome assembly OQVT01 (sample SAMN03418260, study PRJEB22391) | human gut metagenome | biome: human-gut; feature: organic feature; material: feces | host: Homo sapiens | place: Tanzania | collected 2013-01
GAATACTTGAGCGAGCTTTTCATGTCCTGCCCGAGATCCACACCGTAGCGGCTCTCATAATTTTTAACTTTTATTATGCTTTTTGAACCGCAAGCAATTTTTACGCATAAGTCAGTTTCGTTATTTGTGAAATGGGTATGGACAATGTCAATTTCCTGCTCGTTTATAATCTTTTTAAATGATTTTATTTTATCAAAAAATGAGTTACCGTAAACATAAACAGGGGAGTGCTCGGCTAATTTTTCGTACCAGTGATCCTCTCTGTTTTCAATTCTTTGCGGAAAGGCATAAACTATTTTGCTCCCCGTTTCGTTGAGCTTTTGGTTAAGCACTTCAAGCGATTCTATAAAGTTTCCGCGGTACGCCGCTGCGTAATCACATATATGCAGTATATTCATAAAAAACACCCCAAAAAATTATATCATAACATTCGGATGTTTTCAATAAAGGATTTAAGCTCTTGAAATCCTATAAACCTTGTGGTATAATAGGAAAAAGAGGTGAACATTATGATGGTATCAACAAAAGGCAGATATGCTTTGAGAATTATGGTTGACCTTGCCGGCAGAGCGAGCGAAGGTTATGTTTCACTCAAAAGCATCGCTTCAAGGCAGGGAATATCGGAAAAATATATGGAGAGCATTGTTTCTATGCTCGTTAAAAACGGATTTGTTGAGGGCTTGCGCGGCAAAGGCGGCGGATATAAGCTCACAAGACCGGCAGATACCTACACGGTCGGCAGTATTTTAAGAGTAACAGAGGGCAGCCTTGCTCCCGTAGCTTGCCTTGAAAGCTCTGCCAACAAATGCGAGCGTGCAGAGCAGTGCACAACGCTGCCTGTGTGGAAAAAGCTTGATGAGATTATAAATGATTATCTTGAAAGTGTTAATCTTGCAGACCTTGCAGGCTGCCCCGACGGCGGCGATAACTACGTTATATAAAAATTTTTTAAAAAAATTTATAAAACCTATTGACAAGGTATGATTTATAGAGTATAATCCCAATAAACCCACAGGATAGATAGGTTGATGATTATGAAAAAATATTTTGAAAAGCTTTTAAGAGCAAATTTTCGTTTCGGACGAATGTGATTTGATAATATTCTAAACAAACATTTTTTAATATTATCAAAATTCATTTAAAGAGAGGAAAATTATAATGTCAAACAAAAATTATAAATTTGAAACATTACAGCTTCACGTAGGTCAGGAACAGCCCGACCCCGCAACAGATGCAAGAGCGGTTCCGATATATCAAACAACTTCTTATGTCTTTCGCAATTCGGCTCATGCTGCGGCACGTTTCGGCCTTGCAGACGCAGGCAATATTTACGGCCGTCTTACAAACTCCACACAGGATGTTCTTGAAAAAAGACTTGCCGCACTTGAGGGCGGCGTAGCGGCTCTTGCGGTTTCATCGGGCGCGGCTGCGATAGATTACACAATTCAGGCACTTGCGGGCGCAGGCGAGCATATAGTGGCTCAAAAGACCATTTACGGCGGCAGCTTCAACCTGCTTGCACACACTCTTCCTCACTACGGCATAACAACAACATTTGTTAACGCTCATGACCTTAACGAGGTTGAGTCGGCAATTCAGCCCAACACCAAGGCTATATACCTTGAAACCCTCGGCAACCCCAACAGCGATATTCCCGATATCGACGCTATTGCAGAGATTGCTCATAAACACGGTTTGCCCCTTGTAATAGACAACACTTTCGGCACACCTTATCTTATCAGACCAATTGAGCACGGCGCAGATATCGTTGTTCATTCGGCAACTAAGTTTATCGGCGGCCACGGCACAACCCTCGGCGGCATAATCGTTGATTCCGGCAAATTTGACTGGGCTGCAAGCGGCAAATATCCGGCAATCTCGGAGCCGAACCCCAGCTATCACGGCGTTTCGTTCACACAGGCGGCAGGTTCTGCGGCATTTGTAACATATATAAGAGCAATTCTTCTTCGTGATACAGGCGCAACGATTTCTCCGTTCAACGCATTCCTCCTTTTGCAGGGTGTTGAAACTCTTTCTCTTCGTCTTGACCGTCATGTTGAGAACACCAAAAAGGTTGTTGAATATCTTTCAAAGCATCCGCTTGTAGAAAAGGTAAATCACCCCTCGCTTCCCGAGCATCCCGACCATGCTCTTTATGAGAAGTATTTCCCCAACGGCGGCGCAAGCATATTCACTTTCGAGATAAAAGGCGGTCAGAAAGAGGCGCATAAGTTTATTGATAACCTCACTCTTTTTTCGCTCCTTGCAAACGTTGCAGACGTTAAGAGCCTTGTTATTCACCCGGCAACAACAACTCACTCACAGCTTACGGAAGAGGAGCTTCTTGACCAGGGAATTAAGCAGAATACAATAAGACTTTCTATCGGCACAGAAAACATTGATGATATTATCGCAGACCTTGAAGACGGTTTTGCGGCAGTGAAAGAAGGCTAAGCTTTATGTCAAAAATATATACATCGGCAGATGAGCTTATAGGTTCAACCCCGTTGCTCGAACTCAAAGGCGTTGAAAAAGCTCTCTCGCTCAAAGCAAAAATATTTGCAAAGCTTGAGTATTTTAATCCCTCGGGCTCTGTAAAAGACAGAATCGCAAAAGCAATGATAGACGACGCAGAAAAAAGAGGCGTATTAAAGCCCGGTTCTGTAATAATCGAGCCGACTTCGGGCAACACGGGCATAGGTCTTGCCGCGGTTGCCGCAATGAGAGGTTACAGAATAATAATCGTAATGCCGGAGACGATGTCTGTTGAAAGACGTCAGCTTATGAAAGCCTACGGTGCGGAGCTTGTGCTCACACCCGGTGCAAAGGGAATGAAGGGAGCAATAGAGGAGGCAGAAAGACTTGCCGCAGAAACTCCCGACAGCTTTATTCCCGGTCAGTTCACAAACCCCGCAAACCCGGCGGCGCATAAGGCAACAACGGGTCCCGAGATTTGGAACGACACCGACGGCAGCGTAGACATTTTTGTAGCAGGCGTCGGCACGGGCGGAACGCTCAGCGGAACAGGCGAATATCTTAAAGAGAAAAAGCCGTCTGTTAAGGTTGTTGCCGTTGAGCCGGCTACATCTGCGGTACTCTCAACAGGCAAGGCAGGTAGTCATAAAATTCAGGGTATAGGCGCAGGCTTTGTTCCCAAAGTGCTCAATACAGAGGTTTATGACGAGATAATCGCCGTTTCAAACGAGGACGCTTTTGACTACGGCAGACTTGTGGGCAAAAAAGAGGGCGTTCTTGTAGGTATATCGGCAGGTGCGGCACTCAAAGCGGCTGTTGAGCTTGCTCAAAGGGCAGAGAATGAGGGCAAAAACATCGTTGTAATCTTCCCCGATACAGGCGACCGTTATCTTTCAACTGCTTTGTTTGAGGCATAATTTTTAAAATTTAAGGGTCTGTGCGACAGGCCCTTTTTTATTTGGATGTGATGGTTTATGAAAAGCAAGGTTCTTGTTGCAATGAGCGGGGGAGTGGACAGCTCCGCAGCCGCCGCGCTTCTAAGCGACAAAGGCTATGAGTGCATCGGAGTGACGATGAAGCTTTATGACAACGAGGATGTGGGAGTATCAAGAGAGAAAACCTGCTGTTCTCTTTCCGATACGGAAGACGCGCGCAGTGTTGCGGCAGAACTCGGCATGAGGTATTACGTTCTGAATTTTAAAGATTATTTTAAAAGCGCGGTATGCGACAAATTTATTTCTGCATACGAAAACGGCTTGACCCCGAACCCCTGCATAGACTGCAACAAATATTTAAAATTTGACGGCCTATATAAAAAAGCAGAGATGCTGGAGTGTGATTATATCGCAACGGGGCACTATGCACGGATAGAAAAAGATTCTCAAAGCGGCAGATATAAGCTGAAAAAAGCGGTAAATAAAAACAAAGACCAAAGCTATGTGCTTTATTTTTTAACGCAGGAGCAGCCGATGACACAGGTCGGAAATGTGCGCCCGGATATGACTGGCCGGCGTGTACGTGCGGTTGAAGAGCCGCTCGTTGCGCGTGTGCTGCAGAAAAACGTGCCTGTGAACGGCAAGCGTGAATGGGCTTTGGGCATGTTCAACAGTCTGAAGGTTTTTCCGCTGCGCGACAGCCGCGGACATTGCTACGGTGCCGTCAGCTTTGAAAGTGCTGCTCCCGATGATATCATTATTGCTCAGTCGCTGGAGCTTTTGTGCAATCTGCGCCAGGATGTCAGCAATAACAGCAACTATCAGCGGCTGCGGCCTTCTGACGGCATTATGGTAGTAGATGCCAACAGAGTGATTGTTGCTGCCAACAACCGTGCGCGTCACATGTTTGACGTTATGGATATTTCTCATCTTGTCGGCTGCCGTACCAATGATGTTGCTATCAATTGGCCGCTGGTCGGTATGGTTATGGAAACAGGCACGGCGGAAAGCAAGGAATTTACGATGCATGGCATTTTGCTTTCCATACGTATTCTGCCGGTAATTCCCAGGCCGAAGGCCGGTTGTGCTATTGTTATTTTGCAAGATATTACCGAGCTGCGCAAAAAGGACGAGGAGCTGCTGATAAAATCTGTAGTCATCAAGGAGATTCATCACCGGGTTAAGAATAATCTGCAGACCATCGCCAGCCTTTTGCGCTTGCAGGAGCGCCGCGCGCAGTGTGATGAAACTAAAATCGTTTTGCGTGACTGCGTCAACAGAGTCAACAGCATCGCAATTGTGCATGAATATCTATCGCAGCAGGATACCGGTCTGATTGATGTCGGTAAGGTGGCCAAGGGAATTTATCAGGCGATTATCAGCAGCATGCTGCATCCGGAATTTATTCTGCATGCCGATTTTAAAGCAGATCCTGTACAGCTGCCGTCGGATAAGGCAACAAGCATCGCTTTGATTCTTAACGAATTGCTGCAGAATACTATAGAACATGCTTACGAAGGACGGATGAGCGGCAGCCTTAAGGTGCGCTTTGCGGAAGAAAGCAAGCGTTATGTTTTGTCAATTGCCGATGACGGTGTAGGCCTTCCGGAAGGCTTTTCATTAAACAGCAGCCGTCAAAGCTTAGGACTGAAAATTATCAAGACTATGTCGGAAGCTGACCTGCAGGGAAGCTTTAGCTTGACGAATCGTGAGGATGGCGGTACACTTGCATTAGTAACAATTCCAAAGGGGGGACTGGAAGATGTTAAATAAACTGAGAATATTATTGGCAGATGACGAAGCTATTTTGCGTCTTGATTTGCGCGAAATGCTGGCGGATGCCGGTCATGAAATAGTAGGCGAGGCTGCCAACGGACAGGAAGCAGTAAAGCTGGCTAAAGAATTAAAGCCTGATTTTATTATCATGGACGTAAAAATGCCGATTATGGACGGTATTACCGCAGCAAAAATTATTGCTGCCGATAATATTGCGCCGGTATTACTGTTGACAGCGTATAGTCAGCAGGATATTGTTGAGAAAGCATCGGATGCAGGCGTTATCGCTTATTTGGTTAAGCCTGTACGCGAGGAACAGCTTTTCCCGGCGATGGAGATTGCAGCCAAACGCTTTCAGGAAATGCATAAGCTTAATCTGGAGCTTGATAAGCTGAAGGAAAGCCTGGAGACACGTAAGCTGCTGGACCGTGCCAAGGGTATCCTGATGGCAGCGCACGGAATGACGGAGCAGGAAGCATACCGTAAGATGCAGCAGTTCAGTATGGCCAAACGCATCAGCTTAAAGGAGCTGGCGGAAAGCATTATTGCAGCTGCGGCCAAAAGACAACAATGAGCTGAAAGGGCAGTGTGAACTGCTCTTTTTTTGTGCCCAAGCAAAAATTTGAGCCTGCGAAGCAAAAAAACAGGGCATTGAAGCGGAATTTTGAGGGCGTGAAGCAGAATTTGCGACAAATTTGTAAAAAACAGTGAAAAAGTACTTGCAATTTTTCCTAATATGGATATAATAAGAATTGTGGTTAGCACTCAGAGTAAATGAGTGCTAATAACCAAGAAGCAAATTACTCTCACGTAAGTAAGAATACTCGAAAGGGGTTATAAAAATGTTAAAACCATTAGCTGATCACGTAATTGTAGAGGTTGTAGAAGTAGAAGAAAAAACTGCCAGCGGCATTTTCCTGCCGGATACCGCAGTAAAAGAAAAACCGCAACAGGGCAAGGTTCTGGCTGTAGGCAGAGGTAAATACAGCGACAACGGCACTCTGATTAAACCTGAAGTAAAAGTTGGCGATGAAGTTATCTTCGCAAAATACAGCGGAACTCCTGTTAAACATCAAGGTAAGGATTACCTAATTCTCAGTGAACGCGATATATTAGCAACCATAGAAAAGTAACATAAAAACTGTAATTAATTTGTAATTGAATTTTCAAAGGAGCGATATAAAATGGCTAAACAAATTCTGTTTAATGAAGAAGCTCGTCGTAGCCTGGAGCGTGGCGTAAATGCTCTGGCTGACGCTGTAAAAGTAACCCTCGGTCCTAAAGGCCGTAACGTTGTACTGGAAAAGAAATTCGGCGCACCGACCATCACCAATGACGGTGTAACCATTGCCCGCGACATCGAACTGGAAGATCCGTTTGAAAACATGGGCGCACAGCTGGTTAAAGAAGTATCCATCAAAACCAACGATGTTGCCGGTGACGGCACCACCACTGCTACCGTTCTGGCGCAGGCTATGATTAACGAAGGCATGCGCAACGTTGCTGCCGGCGCTAACCCGATGGTTCTGAAAAAAGGTATCAAAAAAGCAGTTGACGTACTGGTTGACGAACTGAAAAATGTTTCCCAAAAGGTTGAAACCAAAGCAGCAAAAGCACAGGTTGCTTCTATTTCCGCTGCTGACGATGAAATCGGTAACCTGATTGCTGACGCTATGGAAAAGGTTGGCGACGACGGTGTTATCACTGTTGAAGAATCCAAGACCATGGAAACTCATCTGGAAACCGTTGAAGGCATGCAGTTCGACCGTGGCTACATTTCCCCGTACATGGCAACCGATGCTGACAAAATGGAAGCTGTACTGAGCAATCCGTACGTATTCATTACCGACAGAAAAATCACCATGATTGCCGACATTATGCCGGTTCTGGAAAAAGTTGTTCAAAACGGCGGCGAACTCTTAATCATCGCTGAGGATGTTGAAGGCGAAGCACTGGCAACCCTGGTTGTCAACAAGCTGCGTGGCACCTTCAAGGCTGTTGCTGTTAAAGCTCCTGGCTTCGGCGACCGTCGTAAAGCAATGCTGCAGGATATCGCTACTCTGACCGGTGCAACCGTTATCAGTGAAGAAGTTGGCCGTAAGCTGGACAGCGCAAGCATGGCAGACCTTGGCCGCGCAGGTCAGGTTCGTGTAACCAAGGAATTGACCACTATCGTTGATGGCCTGGGTGATAAAGATGCTATTGCTGCACGTGTTGCTCAAATCCGCGCACAAATTCCGGAAACCACTTCTGATTTCGATAAAGAAAAACTGCAAGAACGTCTGGCTAAACTGGCTGGTGGCGTAGCTGTTATCAAAGTTGGCGCTGCTACCGAAGTTGAGCTGAAAGATAAAAAACTGCGCATTGAAGATGCTCTGAACGCTACCCGCGCTGCTGTTGCCGAAGGTATTGTTGCCGGCGGCGGTACTGCTCTGCTGCAAGTACAGCCTGCTCTGGCAAAAATCAAAGCTACCGGCGATGAGAAGACCGGCGTAGAAATCGTTAAACGCGCTATCGAAGAGCCTGTTCGTCAAATCGCTTACAACGCTGGCTTGGAAGGCGCTGTTATCGTTGATACCATTAAACGCAGCCGCAAAGGCTATGGCTTCAACGCTCTGACCGAAGAGTATGTTGATATGATCGAAGCCGGTATCGTTGATCCGACTAAGGTTACCAGAAGCGCACTGCAAAATGCTGCAAGCATCGCTTCTATGGTTCTGACCACTGAATCCATCGTAGCTGACAAACCTGCTAAGGAAGGCGCTGCTATGCCGGCAATGCCTCCGATGGGCGGCGGCATGCCCGGTATGATGTAAGCTGCAGACCGGATGTCACAACAGTATAATATAGCTTGAGTAGGCTATAGATAGCACACTCTGTTACTGATTTGGTAGCAGGGTGTGCTTTTTTGTTACAAAAAAGCTGATGCAAAAAATTTTCTTGGCATTAGTGTATTCTAATTATGTTTTTTTGCTGGCAAATATGCTATAATAATTTCATTCTATAGACAGAAGGAGCTGTTGATAATGGGTGAAGCTGCAGCCGAAAAAGATTTTTACTGGAAGCTGTTCAAATCAACCTTTATAATTAGTGCCTTTACTATCGGCGGTGGTTTTGTAATCATTCCGCTACTGAAGGCCAAATTTGTTGATGAGTATAAATGGATGGATGATAAGGAAGCGCTGAACCTTGTGGCGATTGCGCAGTCTGCGCCGGGTGTTGTGGCAGCCAATGCGGCAATCAGCATGGGCTACAAGCTTGGCGGTATCCGCGGTACGCTTACTGCTTTGCTGGCAACTATTCTGCCGCCGCTGATTACCTTGAGCGCTATTTCCTACGCTTATGATGCCTTTGCGCATAACCAGTATATTCAGCTGGTTTTGAAGGGCATGCAGTGCGGTGCAACGGCTATTATTATTAACGTTGCGATTGACCTGCTCAAAAAAGAGCTGAAGAAAAAATTGGCACTGCCGCTTTTGATTATTGTCGGTACCTTTATTGCCAATTATTTCTTTAATGTAAATCTGATGTATGCAGTCGTTGTGGATGCTATTATCGGCTTCTTCCTGCTGCGTGACAAGAAGTACGCGTAAGGAGGCGGCGAGATGTATATTTATTGGGAGCTTTTCTGGAGCTTTGTCAAGGTTGGTGCCTTCTGCGTCGGTGGTGGTTATGCTTCGATGCCGCTGATTCAGGCAGAGGTTATTGAAAATCATGCATGGATGACGATGCCGCAGTTTATTGATATTTTTACGATTTCGCAGATGACGCCAGGTCCTATCGGTATCAATGCTGCGACATTCGTCGGTACGAAGGTTGCAGGCTTGCCCGGTGCTGTTGCGGCAACTGTGGGCTTTGTTTTCCCATCGGTGTTCATTGTACTGGCACTCGCAAAATTATTCTTCAAATATGGTGATATCGGTCCGATTCGCGGTATTCTGAACGGTCTGCGTCCTGCGGTTGTGGCACTCATCTGCTCTGCCGGACTGAGCTTTGTAATGCTGGCGCTGTGGAATACGGAAACACTGCCGAAGGATTTTACCAAGGTGGATTTGCTTGGCTGCATTGTGCTGCCGATTTCCCTGTGGTGTATCCGTCATAAGGTGAGCGTTATCCGCACGCTTTGCATGAGCGGTGTTTTGGGCTTAATTTTGGGTATCGCGGGTATTCGCTGATATTTGCTTTAGTAGCGCGTTGCGCTGTGAGCTTTGGCTTGCGGCATGGCGCGCTTTTTATTATATTGAAGTTAACTTCTGCAAATTAACGGTTGACGCAAGCGGAATTCTGCTATATAATAGATACAGTTAACCAACGAATAGCGTCGGTTAACTACTAAGGTTAGGGATGTGAATTACAATGCAAAAGATTATTGCACTGGCCGAGAAGGTTTTAAACGGTCAGGATATTACTAAAGAAGAAGCTGAATTTTTGATTAACGTGAGCGATGACGACACCATGCTGCTTTTAGCTATGGCTGACAAGATTCGCCAAAAATATGCCGGCGATGCTGTTGACTGCTGCGCAATCATCAACGGCCGCAGCGGTAAATGCAGCGAGAACTGCAAGTTCTGCGCACAATCCGCACATTATCATACCGGTGTTAAGGAATACGGTCTGCTGAGCGAAGAGGAAATCTTCAATGCAGCTAAAAAAGCTAAGGAAGCAGGCGCTGTACGCTTCTCCATCGTTACCAGCGGTCGCGGACAGAGCAAAGCCGATGACTTTGAAAATATCTGCCGTACACTGAAACGTATTAAAGAAGAACTGCACATTGAAGTTTGCGCTTCTTTGGGCATTTTGACTGTAGAGCAGGCAAAAGAGCTGCGCAAAGCCGGTGTAACCCGCTATCATTCCAATCTGGAAACCGCAGGCAGCAATTTCCCGAATATCTGCAGCACTCATACCTATGCTGATAAATTCGTTACCATCAAAAATGCACAGGCTGCCGGCCTGCGCGTTTGCAGCGGTGGTATTTTAGGCCTTGGTGAAACACGTGAGCAGCGTGTTGAATGGGCCTTCACTCTGAAGGAACTTGGCATTGACAGTGTACCTTTGAATATGCTGACTCCAATTCCCGGTACTCCGTTTGAAAACAACAAACCGCTGCCGCCGCTGGAAATTCTGC
>OQVT01003353.1_pt1 | contig 10309 bp, 1 predicted proteins | sample 1691561 | NCBI WGS metagenome assembly OQVT01 (sample SAMN03418260, study PRJEB22391) | human gut metagenome | biome: human-gut; feature: organic feature; material: feces | host: Homo sapiens | place: Tanzania | collected 2013-01
TACTTTAGGTTGCTTCTTTCCATTGACTACCTCCATATTAGCATCAAACCAAGCTTGTCTCTCTTTTCTGTACTTCTCTGCATTATCTCCTACAGGATTCTTGCCATACTTCTCATTGAGAGACTTGAACATTTCTCTGACTTTCTCCTTGAATAGACCTTGGCTAACCTCAGAGATATAATTACCTGTAAGATTACCTTTGCTATCCCTTTCAAACATCCAATCAGTGTTCTTAACTCCAGCTTGCTCTAACTTAATAGTAGCAGCTTGAAGCTCCTTCATAACATTGATAGTCTCCAACCTTGCATTTTCTTTACTCTTCTTGACAGCTTGGTCCATAACTTTCAGCATATAATCTGAAGAGTCTGCCATAGAGTCAAGCCATCTATCAAAGAAAGATATTTCTTTTTGATACCATTCTACCTTACCTTCTCTATCTTTTTTCACACCTTTAATAAGCTCTTCTATAGTTATAGTTTTATTTTTCCATTTACCAAAAGGAACAGTTATACTCTCTCCTACAAAAGGCTTAATGAAATCAACAAAAAGAGGCATTGCCACATTGTTATATCCGACAAACAAGTTTTCAAGTAGTGTAGTTGTGTTGTCTAACACAACCCTTACCCTTTGACCATATCTATTGTCTGCATGCCTCTCTTCATCAATAAGAGCCTTCCTAATATCATCAGTAATATGCTTGTAACTATACAAGTAATTTCTGACATCCCTTAGTACTCTGGCTCTCTCATTAACATTAGTAGCAGGAGTATTCTGCAACATAGTAAGTCTGTCACTTACCTTGGTTAATTCTTCAAGAGCATTCTCAACAAAAGTATAAATACCCTCAATCTCATTGTTATCAGTTAATTCAATATCCAATCTATCAATGAGTAACCTTTGATTAGCACTGAACTTGCTATTAGGATTTCTCTTTTCATAAATCTTCAATCTCTTCAACTCGTTTTCAATGATTCCTTGAAGCAGCTTTTTATCTCTTGCAACTCTCTCTGAGGTATTATAAAACACCCCACTTGAAGTAATATTGCTAATGTCAATAGCCTCATCCATACTACCATCAAGGATTTGCTGTGCTAAAGAACCAAAGTTCTTGTCAGCCTCCCTCATGGCTCTTTGTATAGGACTTGCATTCAGGTTCTTGAAGAAATTCTTGACTGCTTGAATTACTCTTTGCAGTAGATTCCCATAAGGAGCAGATGGAATATTTTCACCTTGAAGAAGATGCTTTGCAAGTAGTTTACCCGCAGCTTCCTTTGCCAACTTGGTCTCATCACTGTGATATAAAGTATCATAGGTATCATAGTCCTCACCTATAATTTTTCTTGCCAATCCATTGGAAGATATATTATTGATGAGTCTATTGATAAGTGGATTATCTCCCATAGCTTCAATGGCAAAGTGTGCAAATTCCTCAGGAAGTGCTCTTTCACCATGAATACCATTAGCAAGCCTAATCATTTCAACAAGACCATTTGCTGCATTTCTTGCAACATCAAAGTCAGTTACACCATGAATACCCATTCTCTTTTCAAGGTCAGTCAAAGCACCTATCCCTACACCATGAGACTCAAGAATACCCCTCAACCTGTTATTAAGGTTTTCATTGTATTCCATCTTATCTGCATTGATAGAGTTAAGCCTATTTCTTCTTTCAACCTTTATTCCAATATGAACTTTTCCTGTTTCACTGTCTTGTATTTTGATTACACTAGCCACATAATCATCCCTATACTCTGAGTTTTGATTAAAAGCTATAGCTCTTTGTTTCAGCTTCTGATAATTCTCATCATTGTTTACCCACAAGGCTGGCCTGTCCATCCCTTTCTTATAGTACCCTATTTCTCTATTGAGCCTTTCAAGTACCTTAGTCTCTGGAATAACCTTACTGAGATTAGTCTGCTTTAGCAAACTCCTCAATGTAGGCTCATTGTTTTCATCTAATGTTAATCTTGGATTCCAATCTCTTATAAAAGAGTCAGCTTTTGTAATAAGATATAGTCTTGTAGCTTCACTTCTATTGTTTGAAGTGAAGGACAGCAAGTCCTTAAATAACTTGCTGTCCACTACTTGACCATTCCTATTCTTTACCTTTGGTATAATTGCACAACTTCTTGCCATGTTTATTCTATAAACCGTTATAAACTATATAATGTTGGAGCACCACAAATACTATCACCATTCTCATCCTTATACTCTGTATTAGGCTGAATAGATGTTACATCATCAGCCTTAGGAGCAGAAGTATCAAGAGGAGTACCATATACTTGTTGGAAAGCATCAGTATCTACTTGTGGAATAGAATCCCAATACTCTTGAGGCATACCTTGATAATCAGGCATAGAATCATAATCAACCCCAGCATCCCCAAGGTCAAATCTTGACAATGTGTCTGCATAAGGGTCATAATCTTTCCTGTTCTTATCAATTACAGTTTCCATCTCTTCTACATCCTTACCATACTCATATTCAATGAAGCTGTTTCTGAAACCTAATGGTTCAATCCTTTCATAGGTTGCAACATTGGCTTGTTCAGTACTTAATGAAGCCAGTTTGTAATAGATATATTTTCCTCTGATTCTCTTACCTATATACTTAAAGAAGTCATAAGCAGGACCATCAGGAGTATCTATCCTTTTCTTGATAACTTTCTTATCTCCAAAGGTAGTATTATCATCAATCACAAATGTAACTTCATCCTTAACTTCATTGTCCTCTCCTATGAATTGGACAGAGGCTGTATCAGGGATTTCAGGAACCAACTTTCTATTATCCAAGTGGTTATAGACATATTGGTCTACAAATTGACTATAATCATCACTTGATGACAAGAGAGTCCTCAATGTACTTATGTACCCTGGGATAGCATTTCTCACTGCCACAGGTGCCAAATGGATAAAGGTTGAAGGTCCAAATGCAAAGCCATTTCTATAATAGCTATACCTAAATAGATTAAGAGCAAGTTTCTGAGCTTCTGGGTTATTCATATATAATAGAGATGCCCAATCTCTCATATATCTTTCTCTCAAAGTAGGACTTAATTGACCAACATTCTTGAACACTACTGTGTCCACAGGATTATTGTCATTTGCCCTAATTACCTTGAGTCTCTTAATAAATTCAAGGTCAGCTATATCCTCATTATCTGTAACCACTCTCTTAAAGTATTCAGGAAAGTTATTGATAAAATCCTTCCTCTTATCTGAGGAAGTTACAATAGTATCACCTACTTCTGAGTCAGGGTTTACAATCAATTCAGAACCAAAGAAGTCATTCTTTGACATGATATAGGCAAGCAAATCATTATAAATACTATTCATAGTCTTTACATTCAACTTACCAGTCTTAGTCATGTCTCTAAGGTCATCAATTACAGCTCTGAATGATTCAGTATATTGAGGGAAATAGGATTTGAAAAAATCCTCTGTCCTCTGTAAACCAAGAGTATAGAAAGCCTGTAAGAAAGGAAGAGGAGCTGACAATAGTCTTTCTCTTAGAGTGCTAGTGTCAGGATTGTCTGATAGCAGACCATCAAGTATTACATTGGCATTCTTCAATGGGAACTTGGCATTATTCTCTATTTGGTCTAGCAGGTCTTTCACCTTCTGCATCTTCAACTCTGTATCTGCAATAGTAGGGCCAGCAGCACCTCCTTGGGTATCAGACCTTGTAGCCTGTACTAACTGTCCTAAAGCATCAGCAGAGTTCATAACTCTCTTGAACAAATATCCAACTGCAACTTGTTTCTGATAGAACTCAATCTTTCTGAAATCAGAGGTCTGAGACCTGTCAGCAACAGCTTCCTTAGCAAGCATTATATTGTCTGCAAGCTCTTCATTGTAGAAGCTATTATTCTTGTAGTTATCATAAGTCAAGTCATTATTAAGAGCAGCCTTCTCCTTGTACTTATCCAGTACTTCATCAATGATAGTATCCTTACCTTTACCTTCTCTGCTCTCTCTGAAATAGGTCTGAGTAATCTCTTGTACAATAGGCTGCATCATCAACAGACCTATCTCAATAGGATTGTAACCTAATCTTGAAAGAAGCATAGAAGCATCAGCAGTGAAAGTATTCTGATTAAGTGCTGCAAGCACAGGGTCTTTAACATTATCCACAGAAGCAGCCAAGAATCCAGCATTATTCTTTGAGATAAATTCCTTGTCACCATTCATAATATCATGTAAAGATGTAAGTCTCTTTCCATTCAATACAAATGAGCCATTTTCTTCATCCAAAGCTAACTGAGTATGTTGCATCAAAGCATGGTTTGCATTATGGTTGGCATAAATACCAATCAACTTAGCACCAGTCATGTTCTGTTGATGCAGCATTACCTGAGTTCTTGGTGATAATGGGTCCATCTTGACCTTTGTTTTCTCTGCCAACTTATCAAGAGTACCAAGGTCTAAGTCAAATAGATATGAAGCAATAGACTTAGGATAAGACTTTCCACCTTTTTGTACAGTCTTATTAAGTTCTACACCCACATCTTTAAGTGCTTGAGCCAAATCACTCTCATAAGAATCATTGAGAATAGTCATTATTCTTGCAGCTTTCTTCTGATAATCAAAACCACCTGGGTTAAGAATCTTTGAAGCTGTATCTGCATTAGTCAGAACTCCATACATCATGTCTATCAGCAAGTTATTTCTTGCTTCAAGACTATTCTCCTGCGGAGACTTATTGAAGTTATAATTTACCTTGCTTATAGTAGGCTTGGCAAGTCTGTACTTCTCTTTATTCTCCTTGAACCATTCCTTAAAGTCATCAGTATCTGCATTGAGAATATCCTCTGCTAATTGGCTATTAGTGAATTGTGACAATACTTGATTGAATATACTATTCATTCTTGCATAGTCCTCTCTTGCCTGTCTCATATCATACTTCTTAACTCTGAACTCAGGTAACATGATATACATCTTATCCACGTCAAAGTCAGAACCTGATAGAGTAGTAATCTCAGCAGGAAGCATAATTGCAGAACCATTCTGTTGAGGAAGGAATCCCTTAATATACAGAGGAGCCATTGAATATTTATCCTCTGTTGGAACTCTATATCCAATCAACTTTCTCAAATCATCAGGAAGTTTAGTTACATCAAGCTGGTGAGTATTTGGGTTCATGAGAGGCTCATAGAACTCTCTACTATATGCAGGCATATAGCACTCAAGATACTTAATCCTCTTGTTAGCACCTTCACCTTCAAATACTATATGAAGCTCATCAGTCAAGCCATAATCAGATACCTGAATTAAAGCTCCACCTCTAATCTTCTGTTTAGTAATTCTACTCTTGATTACACTATTAAGAAGTGTCTGTACTCTTTGAGATTGTACAGGGTCAAAGAGAGGGATATTAAAGTTATTGTTCTCATCAAGAGTACAGGCCCTCATCATATCCATACCATATCTTTGATTACCTCTTATCTCTTCAAGTAAGATTTCCTCTACTTTCTTTGGGTCTTTGAATATCTCATCTACATCAGCAAATGCTTGAAGAATGTTCTCAGTGTTGATAGCATTGTACAGGTCAAGCCACTCTCTCTTAGTCATCTTCTTACCATTAACCTCAATGATTGTATCATCAGAGATGTCAGCAGTAATTAGCTTTCTAATCTGAGTACCTACCAACTGAACTGCATCAATGGCATGTTCAGGAGTTGCAGTCTGAATACCATAATCTTCATAAGATACCTTATGTACTACATTAGGATTCTCATTACCAAATCCAATACCTGTGGCATCTTTAAGTCTTTGGATTACATCAGCCTCTGTATTAATATCATTCAAATCTATCACACCTTGTTTTCCAACCTTAGTGGTAGATTCAAACTGAACTACATCAATCTGATTATCCTCCATAAACTTATTTATGGCTTTCAATTTACCTGACCTTCCTAAAGGACCAGCAATTAATTCGTGCATAGCAAGTAACAGGAACTCTGAGTTCTTATGCTGTACAGGGGTCTTAATTCCAGTATGGCCTTCAATGCCACTGTTATTGTTGACCTGTGTATAGACATAAGGCTTCTTAGTCTGCCAAATGATATTGAAGTCCTTAATATTCCAATCTCCATTCTTGAAGTTGTTATATGCTTGCTCCATATCATCTGTCCACTGACCTGACATACCAAGTATTGCCCTATAGGAACTCAAACTTCTATATGCCTGAGCATCTGCTACATTCACATTTCTAAACTTGCTGATGATGTTATCCCTGTCTATCTTGGTCATTTCATTTCTTCTAACCCTTTCATCAAGTACAGTCTTGATGTCTTCAAGTACAGAGGATATTATCTCATCATCTTTCAAGTAGATGGTTCTTTCCCAATCCCTACCAATTCTCTCACCTTTGTAAGTAGCCTTAGTATTCAGTCTAAGGGCAGGAGCATGAACCTCCTTATATCTCTTCTGAAAGTCCTCAAGGTTCTTATAGAAAGCAAGGTCAGTAGTAGTAAGCTGGATAATTTGTGAAGTAGCTAACTTACTATTCCAATAGTACTCTCTAAGTGCATCCTTAGCATTATTCTTAACAAACAGGCTTCTTGAGATTGACTGAACATCTTTCAACTCCATCTCACCTCTTGTTGCCTTATCTGTAAGTAATGCCTTGATTTGCTCCATTAAGCTATTAGCCTCTCTGTTATCAAAAGCACTATTATTGTTATAGGCTCTGAGCATTAGTTCCATATTGGTATTCCACAATGAACCTAAGGCATCTTTGGCCTTAGTAAGTGCTTTTGCAGTTATTGTATTCTGCTTGGACTGACCTTCAAATGGAAGATACTTGTATTTACCATTAGGAAGCTCATCCAAAAGTCCTACCCTTGACCAATCTCTGTAGGTCTGTTCAAAACCATCTTCCATCATGTCATTAAGGGCAGTTCTTAGGAAGTTCCTAAGTTCAGCACCAGTACCTTTGGATTTAAGTCTGCTTAGTCTATCAATGAATGTCTCTCCATTGTCATATCTGAGGTTGTTAAGTGCAGGAAGGAACTTAAATTCTGCACCTCCCATACTCTTTATATTACCATTCTTATCCCTGGCAATATCATAGTTAGCAATAGGCTCTACACCCTTATCTCCTCTCTGATAAGCTTCATCTCTTTCTCTAACCAGCATAATTCTGTCATACTCTTGATTAACCAAGTCCACTAACTTGTCAAGGATAACATCATCATAGGTTCTCTTCTTACCATTTTCATCAAGTACATCACCTGTTGTATACTTTCTGAATCTAATAAACTCAGCAGAAGGGCTATCTGAAAGAATAGGAACATGATACCAAGCATACTTTATACTTGACTTTGCAGAGTCAGGGTCTCCCCAATACTCTGTAAGAAGAGCTAAAGTATAGTCCAAATCATCCCAATTGGTATAGTCTACTTTGTCAGAGTTCAATACTACTTTATGGTTAAGACCTTTTCTTAACTCATCAGACTCTGCAAGCTGTCTTAGCCAGTCATTTCTCCAATGGTCACTCTTAAAGAACCACTCATACTGTTTAAACTCAGTCTGCATAAACTGTTCAAATCTCTTCTTGTCATTCATAACATTCTTGAGATTCTTAATCAGCTTACCTAAGTAGTTAGGAGTAACATGAGAATAGTAAGACTTATCATTCTCTCTGACACTACTTTCAATAGCATCCTCAGTAACTTCTGCCATCATACTTGCAATCATATTGTAAGCAGAGCCAAAAGTATTGATAAGGTCTCCTCTCTTTTCAGTGCCATCCTCCTTTGTCTCAGACTTAACTTCACCTTTCTTAATACCACTGAATATAATATTCAATTGTGGTAAAAGAAGCATGATTGGGTCAGTAAATGTGATACCTGGAGCTGTCTTTATATCAGTTAATGCAGTTTTCAATATAGAAGGATTGGCATCAATACCTAACATATGAAGCAACTTCATTATAGTATTCCATACATCTTCTCTCTCCAAGAGTTGAAGTCTGGATTCTGTATCAAGGTTCTGGAACATATTATTTAATGTTTCAGTCCATTGTAAACCTTTAGCCGCATTATCCTTGTTTATTTCCCCATTCTTCTCATATACACTATCATCATCAAGCTGTACTCCATTCTCATAGTTATCTCTCCAAGCATCAAGGAGATAATATACACCCTCAGGCTTATTAATGGCAATAGTTTCCATCTTGAATGCACCATCAGGCATCATCTTCTTCTTTTGAATCCAGTAAGGCATAAAGTCCTTTCTGAAGTCTTGGTAGAATTGAGAGAATAAAGTCTCATTACCTTGGAGTAACTTGGTTACTTGCTTAACCCAAGGCTTGATTTTTTGCAAATCCTGCATCAAAGGAAGCATATCATCAGAGTTAATCATGTTCCTTAACTTATCAATGAAAGTAGCATGAACATAGTCAGCATCAAGGTATCTTGTGAAACCTAAATCATCCTTTTCATACTTACCTCTATAGTCAAGTTTAGGTACTTGTCTGATTACTTTTCTTACAGCTTGTGACAGAGACTCATGTGAACTTACCTGTCTGAAATTAGTCATCCATCCATCTTTATAAGCCTCTTCTTGTCTCCAATCCTCTGTTTCATTGTCTACCTCACTATTACCATCAGGGTCATCATTATTGAGATTTGCATCAGCAGGTGCAATGTAGTTGGGGTCTATCCTAATACCCTCAGTCATTACAAGTAAAGTACTTGCTTCCTCAGCAAGAGCTTTATAAACACTAGGGTCATCAACTATCTTCTTATACTCCTGATTCTTATAAGCAGCTTTCTTCTTGGCAGCTTCTAACTTCTGCTCATCAGAGAACTTATCTGCACCTCTCATAGAGTTGATTGCATTAAGTTCTTGTTGTATTCTGCCTTCTTCTGTATCTTGTACATAAGAATTAAAGATATTAGCTACTCTCTTGAATATGCCAGCAGGAGTATACTTCTTTATAGCAGAGAATCTATCCAAGCTATTAAGCTCGGCCTGCAATTCTTCTTTCTCTACACCACTGGCATCATCAATTCTTCTCTTCAAAGAATCAGTCATTTCCTGCAAGGCATTATCAACTTCATTACTGAAGAATCTTGCAATAAGTGTCACTCTATCTCTTCTTGTTTTTGGGTCAAAGAGTAGGTCCACCTTTTGCTGTTCCTCAACAGAAGTAATCCTTGGAGTATCAAAAGAACTGCCGTCCTATCAGGATTTGTTTGGAAAGACAGTATTGGAGATGGCATCAATGCAGCCATCATTTGATGCGTATGTGTGTCATCAGGCAGCGGCAGCACTTTTTTGTGGTCCTGTTATTGAAAAACAGCTCGAAGAAGAGGATATGAGCACGCTTTATAAAGATATCGAGATGCCAGTTGTCTTTGATCTTTGTCGCATGGAGCAGACTGGAATCGCTGTGCAAAAAGAAGCACTTAAAAGCTATGGGGAGGATTTAACTGGAGAAATTGAATCACTTCAGTCTCAAATTTATGCACTTGCAGGAAAAGAGTTTAACATTCTTTCACCAAAACAGCTTGGTGAAGTGTTGTTTGAGGATTTAAAGCTTCCAGGTGCAAAGAAGACAAAGAGCGGATATTCGACTGCAGCAGAAGTATTAGAAAAGCTGTCAACAGATTATCCGATTGTGGAAAAGGTATTGTCATATCGTCAGCTGACAAAATTAAAATCGACATATGCAGAGGGTCTTGCTTCATGTATTGCACAGGATGGTCGTATACATGGAACATTTAATCAGACGATCACGGCAACAGGCCGCATCAGCAGCACAGAGCCAAATCTTCAAAATATTCCAGTTCGCATGGAGTTAGGCAGAGCCATCCGCAAGGTTTTTGTGCCAAAGGATGGATGTGTATTTATTGATGCTGACTATTCGCAGATTGAGCTTCGTGTGCTGGCTCACATGTCTGGTGATGAGCGACTGATTGAGGCATACCGCAGTGCACAGGATATTCATGCACTGACAGCTTCCCAGGTATTCCATGTTCCGCTTGAAGAAGTTACACCGCAGCTTCGCCGAAATGCAAAGGCCGTTAATTTTGGAATTGTGTATGGAATTAGTGCGTTTGGTCTTAGTGAGGATTTAAGTATTTCACGCAAGGAAGCAATGGAATATATTGAGCACTATTTCAACGCCTATCCTGGAATCAAGGCCTTCCTTGACCGTATGGTAGAGCAGGGACATACAAATGAGTATGTTACGACAATGTTTGGACGAAGACGTCCAATCCCAGAAATTAAATCTTCCAACTATATGCAACGACAGTTTGGAGAGCGAATAGCGATGAATTCGCCTATTCAGGGAACGG
>OQVT01003357.1_pt1 | contig 10306 bp, 10 predicted proteins | sample 1691561 | NCBI WGS metagenome assembly OQVT01 (sample SAMN03418260, study PRJEB22391) | human gut metagenome | biome: human-gut; feature: organic feature; material: feces | host: Homo sapiens | place: Tanzania | collected 2013-01
GTGTACCCACTTTCAGGTGTGAAAGCGAACGTGGGGCGTTTGTGCCGGAGGTGTTGAAGACCGTGTGGACAATGTGCTGGAAACGTTGGTATGACTGCGTTTCCTGCACTTTTCACGGCTTTTTCGAGGACGAAAAAGAAAGCAGGAGAAAGGCATTGGCGCTTTTCGCGCCAATGCCTATTCACAGCAGCCCGCAGTGCGAGCTGCCGCAAGGATTTGCGGGTTTTGGAAATTGACGCTTTTTTCGAGACTTCCGGAACTGTTTGGCGCTAAATTTGAGAAGAGTAACCGCAGAGCACCGTGACACAACGGTTTGCGGCGGCGCTTTGATAGAAAATCGGTACGCTTTATACCGTTGTAGTCGGCGGAAGTCTCCGTAGCAGCTCAAATCTTGCTACGCCATAAACAAAGATAAGCGGCGGTTGAGAATTGATAACTTTCTGATAATAGTGTGGCTTCCCCATAGCTTTTCGCTGCCTTTTACGGTATTGTGTACCGTTACAAAGGAGGTCGATTTTATGCCAAAACGACGAGCAAACGGAGAAGGCAATATCCGAAAGCGCAAGGATGGACGATGGGAGGGCCGCTACACAGTCGGTCACGATCCCGAAACCGGCAAAGCCATCATCAAAAATGTCCTCGGCAAGACGCAAGCGGAAGTAAAAGAAAAGCTGAAGAAAGCCATTGAGGAAAACGTGGGCATCGACTACGGACGGGCCAAGACCTACACCGTGGGTAACTGGTTAGAAGTGTGGTACGAGAACTATGCCAAAATCAAAATGCGCCCATCCACCTACCTGACCTATCATGGCTACATCGAAAACCACATCAAGCCGCAGCTCGGCAAGATCCCGTTGAATGATCTGACGACGCTGCATCTGCAACAGTTCTACAAGAAATTGTTGGCGGAAGGGCGGGTAGAGCGAATCGAAGCACAGAAGCAGCCCAAGGGACTGAGCGCCAAAACAGTGCGCAACATCCATCAAATCATTTCCTCTGCCCTGAAGCTGGCAGTCGAGCAGCGGCTGATCGCCCGCAATCCGGCAGACGGCTGCGCGTTGCCGAAGGCGGAGCGCAAGGAAATGCAGACGCTTCCTGTTGAGCAGCTGACGTCCTTCCTCCGCGAGGCAAAAGACAGCGGCGTGTACGAGCTCTACTACCTCGACCTTGCCACCGGACTTAGGCGCGGCGAACTGCTGGGACTGAAATGGACGGACATCGACCTCGACCGTGGCGTGCTGAAAATCCAACGGGCCATCTCGCGGCAAAACGGCAAAGTAGTCGAGGCACCGTTGAAAACGAAAAACGCCTACCGCACACTGCCCCTGTCGGCAGACGCGATAGACGTTCTAAAGGCACAGAAAAACAAGGTGGGTAGCAGCGAGTGGGTGTTCCCATCGCCCACCGGAGGCCCCATGTCACCAGACAGCGTCCTGCATATGCTGCAAAGAGTGTTGAAACGGGCAGGGCTGCCACGGATACGCTTTCACGACCTGCGTCACACCTTCGCAACGCTGGCACTGCAAAACGGAGTGGACATCAAAACCGTATCTGGTATGCTGGGGCATTTTTCGGCAGGCTTCACGCTGGACACCTACGCTCATGTAACGACCTCCGCCAAGCGTGAAGCGGCAAAAACAATGGGTAACATCCTCTCTGGTGCGGTATAGTGCTTTCCGCTATCCGCTCCCGTTGGGGTCAGCGTTTGGGTCAGAAAAAACAGCAAGTAAGTTATTGGGCAGAAAAGTACGGAAAAAGTCCTGATTTCGCAAGAAATCAGGACTTTCTGGTTGCGGAGACAGGACTCGAACCTGCGACCTCCGGGTTATGAGGCAGTCTCAAGCACAAATCGGAGTCATTTCGGCTCCGATTTGTGCTTTTTGCCATCATTCGTTCGGCGGATTTTCCATTGTTTCCGTCCAGCCCTGCCCGCTCCAATCCTATTCTGGGTCAAAAGTGGGTCAGAAGGCAACTTGGCGGATCACTCACGATTGAACAGGCTTGAAGCTCAGTGCCGGGAATTCCACCAGCTTGTGTACGCCGCCGCGTAGTTGGTCTTAAACCCCAAAACGCCGCGCGTAACCATTTTCTCCCACCAATCGGGATAATCTCCCAGATTCGAGAACACATGGATCCCATGCTCTCCCAGCCAGCGAACATCCTCGCAGGTAAACGCATCCGCGTTGAGCCCCACTTCAAACAGATCCATGTTCGGGATCATCCGCTTGGCTTCCTCCGTTAAGCGGCGCATATTAGCCCCCATCCGCAAACCGGTTGGCTTTCCGTTTTTGCGAATTGCCGCCTGCATTTCTTCCACGTAGACCGGATCTCCGGAAAAGAGGATGTAGCTGCCGGTATTGGGAGATCGACTGAGCAATTCCAGTATCGGTCCAGCAAGGCCGGGGGCTTTGACTTCAACTTCGACCGTGATGCTTCTGCTCTGCGCGGTGAGCCATGCGTCAAAATCGGAAAAGCGCATCAGATGAGCCATGCGCCCATCCTCCGCAAGGGCCGTTTCGTAATCCCGCCCCTCAACCTGACCCATGACAAGCTTTGGCAGCGTTGCCAGCAATTCGATCTCGGAATGCTCCGGCGGTGCTTCGCTCAGCAAGTGATTTGCGTAAGGCAATTCGATTTTCTGGATCTCATCCCAGGTCAGATCTCTGATCCGGCGATTTGACCCGCCGTCTGGATGGCCGAGCGTCATACGGGTGAAATTGCTGTCGTGGGCAATGACGATCTCGCCATCTCTGGTCATTTGGACATCAATTTCGATCCCCTCGTATCCGCCGTCCACGGCTCCCTGGAAAGCGCCCAGCGTGTTTTCAGGCGCAGCCTGGACTAAGCCGCGATGAGCGAACCGCTGCGGCCCGGTATATGCGTTTACATTTTTCATGGCCTTGTACTCCTCGTGTTTTTTTGGGGGTGTTATAACCGGGATCATGCCGCGGAAGAAAGCGGGGGTGCAGAATACGCGCGGATATCCCGATAAAAGTGAGCATTGCGCGCTTCGATCCGGCAATTTCTTCACCGGAAGGGTAGGGGATACCCAATTATAGGGCAGATCTCAGAGAGGCGCAATGTAAAATTTCGATCGGGTCATTTGTTTGCCCCGCGATCATCGTACTTCTGCATCGATGAAAATGCCTGCGATAAAACGGAAAGCGTTTGCGCAATAGTTTGCGTTGATATTACGTTTGCTTAACTATGCAAGGTGCATAAAATGAATGCACTCGTTCTATTGTAATATGCCAAATATATATTAAATTCTTGACTTTTTCTTATGGAAAATATATCATAAAAACCAGGAGGACTGAAAACGTTTGCGATAGCAAGCCGCACCTCCACGCAAGAGGAAAGAGAGGGATCCTGTCCACGATGAAACCATTAGATCAGTCTTATTCGAAATCCAGGCGTTTCAAGAATCAGGTCAAGGCAGTCGTAACCAACCCCTATAACGTGATCGTGCTGGTTGCCATTGTTTTGTTGACTTATTTGATCGTTCTTCCCCTGGTAGACATGCTCTCCACCACGTTCCAGCTCGCGCAGCGGGACCTGAGAGCCACCGGCGGCACCATGGCCGACGTAGGCAAATTTACCCTGTACTATTGGCAGCGGCTGCTGGCCAGTGACCTTTCCTGGAATCTGCTGTTCAAGCCCCTGCTGAACTCCCTGACCATCGGCGTCGGCGTTTCCGTATGCGCCATCGCCCTTGGCTCCGTACTGGCCTGGCTGATGGTCCGCAGCGACCTTCCCTTCAAGCCCTTCTTCTCCTTGGCGGTGATCATCCCCTATATGATCCCCTCCTGGGTCAAGTCTCAGGCATGGCTGAGTATGTTCAAGACCCCCCGCGTCGGCGGCGCTCCCGGCTTTATCGCGGCCCTCATGATGAATGCGGGCATATCCACGGAGCGGATCGAAGCCATTCTGTCTCCCATCGCTTACGGCCGTCTGGCGATCATCATTGTGCTGACGCTCCACTATTACGCATATACATATCTGCTGGTGTCCGCGGCACTGAACTCCATCAACTCCGAGCTGGAGGAGATGGGCGAGATCCAGGGAGCCAGCAAGCCCCTGATCCTGCGGAAGATCACCCTGCCTCTGGTGCTGCCCGCTATGCTTTCCGCCGTGATCCTGACCTTCTCCAAGGCCATCGGCACCTTCGGCACCATCAACTATCTGGGTTCTCCCGTCAGCTTCCGGACGCTGTCCAGCGAGCTGTATTCCAACAGTAAGTCCCAGAACACGCAGACGGCCTTCGCCATGGCCATCCTGATGATCTGCATCGCTTCTCTGTCGGTGTTCATCAACCAGCGGCTCATCGGCGCCCGCAAGTCCTACGCCACCATCGGCGGCAAGGGCGGACGGTCCACCCCCATCGGTCTGGGCGGCTGGAAGCCCATTGTGACCATCATCCTGTTCATCTTCTTCATCGTCGGCATCATCATGCCGGTGATCATCCTGATCCTGGAGAGCTGCATGCTGAAGGAGGGCACCTATTCTCTGTCCAACTTCACGCTGTACTACTGGATCGGCGAGGGTGATCCCAACATCATGGAGGGTGTCTCCGGCATCTTCAAGAATGAAACCTTTATGATGTCTCTGGTGAACTCCCTGAAGCTGACCCTTGTCAACGGCGTGTTCGGCACCATCTTCGGTCAGATGCTCGGCTACATCTGCGCCAAGGGCCGCGGCAAGCTCCACGGCAAGCTGGTGGAGCAGCTGGTGTTTATCCCCTACCTGATCCCCTCCGTGGCGTTCGGCGGCATTTACCTGTCCATGTTCTCCAAGCCTCAGATGCTCTTCGGCGTAACGCTCATTCCGCCCCTGTACGGCACCTTCGCCCTGCTGACGCTGACCTCCGTGGTCAAGCATCTGCCCTTTGCCTCCCGCGCCGGTACCTCCAACATGCTGCAGATCAGCGGCGAGCTGGAGGAGGCCGCCACCATCGAGGGCGCAGGCTTCTTCAAGCGTTTTGTCAAGATCGTGTTCCCCCTGTCCAAGGGCGGCTTTATTTCCGGCTTCATGCTGATCTTCGTTTCCATCATGAAGGAATTGGATCTGATCATCCTGATCATGACGCCCAAGACCTCCACGCTGCCGTATCTGGCGTTCCAGTACCAGAACCAGAACTGCCCGCAGGCTTCTAACTGCGTGGCCATCGTGATGTTCTCCATCGTGTTCCTGGTATACGCACTGGCAAATATCTTCGGAGACGCAGACCTGGCCAAGAGCATGGCCGGCTGAGATGAGATAAAAAAGAGGAGACGAGACCATGAGTAAAATTGAACTGACTCATATTGATAAATATTACGGCAAAAACCACGTTCTGAAGGATCTGAACCTCACCATCGAGGACGGCGACTTCATGACCCTGCTGGGACCCTCCGGCTGCGGCAAGACCACCACCCTCCGCGTGGTCTCCGGCCTGGAAAAGCCCCAGAACGGCATCATCCTGATGGACGGCAAGGAGATCGTCAACGCGGCGGAGGCTTCTTTCGCCCCGCCCAGCAAGCGCAACCTGAATCTGGTGTTCCAGTCCTACGCGCTGTGGCCCCACATGACCGTGTTCGACAACGTGGCCTTCGGCCTGCGTATCCGCAAGGAAAACAGCGAGACCATCGCCAAAAAGGTCGCCAGCGCTCTGGACCGTATGCAGATCGGTGAAAAGAAGCCTCCGCCGCGTTGACGATCTCCTTGCGGCCGGCAGCAGCGTGTGGCCATCGCCCGCGCCATTGTTTCCGAGCCCAGACTGCTTCTGCTGGACGAGCCTCTTTCCAACCTGGACGCCAAGCTCCGCGTGGATATGCGCGCCGAGCTGAAGCGGCTCCATCACGAGACCGGCACCACCATCATCTACGTCACCCACGATCAGGTGGAGGCGCTGACCATGTCCACCCGCATCGCCCTGTACCGCAAGGGCGAGCTGGTGCAGGTCGCACCGCCTCTGGAGCTGTATGACAACCCTGTGAACCTCTACACGGCCGACTTCATCGGCAACCCCAGCATCAACTTCGTCAAGGGCACCGCTCAGGTGGAGGCCGGCGGTATGCGGGTCGATAGTCCTCTCGGTCAGCTGGGCTTCGAGCGGGGCGATATGACCGAGGCCGCGCCCCAGTCCGGCAGCGTCGATGTGACCATCGGCGTCCGGCCCGAGCAGCTGTCCATCAGCCGTCAGGCGGATGACGCGCATTGGGTGAAAGGCCACGTTTACTCCGGCATGCCCGCCGGTTCCGAAACGCTGGTCAGCGTCCGGGTGGGCGACACCATGCTGACGGTCAAGGAGCTTGGCTCCACCCACTACGCCAGCGACGAGCCGGTGTATCTGGGCTTCAATCCCAAGAAGGTCAACGTTTTCGAGACCAAGAGCGAGAATCTGATCAAATACTGCGTGTAAATCTGTACCACTGCGGCAGAGTCCGCGAAAATAAAAATCTGATTTGGAGGAAAAGAACATGTTGAAGCGCAAAAAGCTCCTGGCGGCACTGTTGGCTGGCACGATGATGCTGAGCCTGGCCGGCTGCGGAAAGAAAGCCGACACGTCCGGCGACACCACCGACACCACCGACCCCAACACTCCCCCTGCGGAAACCCAGCTGACCCCCTGGGAAGAAGCTTCTCAGATCTACAACACCGAGGAAACCGACGAGGAGCTGTATCAGAAGGCCCTTGATGAGGGCGGCACCGTGACCCTGTACTCCATCTCCTCCAGATGCACCAAGGTGGAGGCCGCTTTCGAGGAAAAGTATCCCGGCATTGACTGCGTTCCCTTCGACATCTCCACCAACGAGCTGCTGGAGAAGGTCACCCGTGAGTACGATGCCGGCCAGCATGTAGCCGACGTTGTCCACATCAAGGACCAGGACGGCTCCATGTGGAACGAGTATGTGGCCAACAAGGTGTTCTACAACTATCAGCCCGCTGACATCTTCGCCCACATCGACCCCAGCTACACCGCGACCGCCACGCCCCTGTACATTGAGCTGACCCAGCTGTTCTACAACACGGAGGCTTATCCCGACGGTTCTCCCATCACCAACATCTGGCAGCTGACCGAGCCCCAGTGGAAGGGCAAGATCATGATGCAGAATCCTCTGGACAACCTGTCCTGGGGCTCCTGGATCACCGGCTTCTGCGTAGGCGAGGAGCCGAACCGTCTGGCCGAGGCTTATAAGGCCCTGTACGGCGAAGAGCTGAAGCTGTCCGACGGCTGCGAGAACGCCGGTTATGAGTTCCTGAAGCGTCTGCACGCCAACGAACCGATCTTCACCGCCTCCTCCGACGCGATCGCCGAGGCTGTCGGTACCCCCGGCCAGAAGGATCCCCCCGTTGGCTTCTGCGCTTCCTCCAAGCTCCGCAAGGCCGCCGATAACGGCTGGGTCTTCGCTCCCGTGAATCTGGAGCCTGACACCGGTATCCCCGCTGTCAACACCCTGTACGTTGTGGAAGGCTGCGAGCATCCTGCCGCCGCCAAGCTGCTGATCCGCTTCATGATGGGCGGCATCGATGGTGACACCTCTGGTTACAAGCCCTTCAACACTCTGGGCGGCTGGCCTGTCCGCGATGACATCGAACCCGCCGAGGGCTCCACGCCCTTCTCCGAGATCAACGTTGCTCCCTTTGATGCCGACGAGATCTATGTGAATTACAACACCGTCCGCGATTTCTGGCAGATGTTGGGCTGATCGGTCCTTCCATCCGCTGACTGTATGTAAGCAAGAGCGGCGGACGATCGTCCGCCGCTCTCTTCATCCCAAAAGCTTTTTAGGACGAAGAGAGCGCAGGCTCTCCGCTTCATTTTCAAAACTGCGAGGTATCTATGAGCTTCTTTATCGACAAGCATGGCCGCAGAAAAAGCCCCATTGCGCTGGCGGCGTGCGGTGCGGCCCTGCTGGATCTGGCCGTTTACTTCTGTACAGCCGCGCTTCTGGCGGGACCGATGTACCGGACCGTCTCCTTCGGCGGCGAAACGGTCACCTCCATGCTCCACACCATCATCATCACGGTCATCAGCACGCTGCTCTGCTGCCTGTTATTCCTGTTGAAGGACAAGCGGGTGGTGCCCTACGGCTTTGCTGGGCTGGCTGTGATCCTGCTGATGTTCTGCGCGGCGGCGTGGATGCTGCCGCAGGAGACGAGAGGCTCTATGCTGCGCCTGTTTCTGACGGTCGGCCTGCCGCCGGTGCTGCTTGGCAACGCCGTCAGCTGGCCCATCTACCGAAGGCTGCGGAAGGCGCATCCCGAGTATTTCGTCAGAAAGACCATCTCGGAGGAACTGAAAGAGGCGGTGGAACAGGAGCAGAAAAAGAAGCCCGCTGCAAAGCCGGTATCCGATCCGGTCCAGACGCCGGAGCCGGATATCTCCCCCACAGAGGCCCTGTTTGGCCCGGAAAGCTCCGGAACGGCTCCCGGTGCGTTCCATAACGCCCAGGATGAGGCCATGCTGTTTTACGAAGACGATGACGATGAATCATAAATAACGACCGGTAAGGAGGATCCACCAATGCTGAATACCGTTTTATTCGATATGGGCGGCACATTAGAGGACATCTGGAACAATCAGGAGACCCAGGCGAAGGCCATGGACGCGCTGCAAAAAACCCTGCGGGCGCACGGCCTGGAGCCGGGATGCAGCCCGGAGGAGTTTGACCGCCGGGTCATGGCTGGCCTGAAAGAATACAAGCGCTGGAGCGAGGGCCTGGAATTGGAGAAGAAGCCGGAGGAGATCTGGCCGGATTACTACCTGAAAGAATTTGGCTTCGACCGGGAAAAGCTGATCCCCATTACGGAGGAGCTGGCCAATCTCTGGGAGGTGACCTATTACCACCGGGAGCTGCGGGGCGACGTTCTGGAAACGCTGGAAGCGCTGAAGGCCCGCGGCTACCATATCGGCATCATTTCCAACAATGCCTCCCTTTACAACGTGTTCAACATGCTGGAGGAGTACGGCATCCGGGGCTGCATGGAGGATGTGACGGTTTCCAGCGTGACCGGCTACCGCAAGCCCCATCCGGAGATCTTCCGCATTTCTCTGCGGCAGATGCAGACCACTGCCGAAAACTGCGTGTATGTGGGCGATACGATCTCCCGTGACATCATCGGCGCCAAGCAAGCGGGCTTCGGCAAAGCCGTTCAGATCGTCTCCGCGCTCTCTGCCCAGAAGGACGCGGCAACGGCGGCGGACGCGGAAAAGCCCGACCTTGTGATCCAGAATCTTCTGGACATGATCCCCTGGCTGGATCAGATCAACCCCGATATGCACATCGACGAAGCCCAGCAATCCTCCGGAATGTTCGTTCCGTTTTTCTGAATGAACGCAGCGTGACGTTAGGGCTGGACGAGCTGATTAAAAAAATCGAGGAGCGTCTGGTGGCGGAAAAGATTTTGCCGCTTTTGCCCTACAGCTGGCATGAGGATATTTTGTATTATACACAAAACGAGTTCAGCAACAGGGTGCGCATCGACGGCAAAACAGAGCAGACGACGATTGAGGAGATTAACGCGAAGTATAACGAGCCAGGCTATCACGCGATTGACGGCGCAGTGCTCAAGGGCTGTGATAATCTGTCTGCCTTCGTCGAGGTCTGGCTGTCGCAGCGCTATGGCATCAGCTCGCCGCGGATGGAGGAGGGCGAGCGTGCTATTCGTGCGCAATATAAGGACAAAGTTATTGGCGGGATTAACTTCGGCCGTGTTTATGATGAATTCCCTATAAAAAAAGTAGGCAAGGTATAACGTCTACATACTCGATGTAACAAGTTTTACATAAAAAACTCTAGACAGCCTCAAATGTAACCTATATAATATACTTAGCAGCGAGGGGAAATCCCTTTATGTGTTAGTATGTAAGGAGGCGTAATCTATGAACATTTTTGAAATGGCTCACATTCCTTTGAATAAGGCGATTGAAGTTATGCAGCTCGACGCTGGCGCAGCAGCTATTATTGCTACACCGGAGCGCACGCTGGAAGTGTCTATTCCTGTGAAGATGGATGATGGCAGTACAAAGGTTTTTACCGGTTATCGCAGTCAGCATAGTACAGTTCTCGGTCCTGCCAAGGGCGGTGTGCGCTATCATCAAAATGTCAGCATGGATGAGGTCAAGACACTGGCGTTCTGGATGACCTGCAAATGTGCTGTTGCCGGACTGCCGTATGGCGGCGGCAAGGGCGGCATTATTGTAGACCCGGCGCAGCTGTCGAAGCGCGAGCTGGAGGCCTTGACGCGTGGTTATATCGACAAGATTGCGCCCGTGTAGGTTTGAAGGGACTTGCGGAATGTAACCCATCAGAGAATCTTACCA
>OQVT01003358.1_pt1 | contig 10304 bp, 11 predicted proteins | sample 1691561 | NCBI WGS metagenome assembly OQVT01 (sample SAMN03418260, study PRJEB22391) | human gut metagenome | biome: human-gut; feature: organic feature; material: feces | host: Homo sapiens | place: Tanzania | collected 2013-01
ATAAATCCCATTTTCATTCTCGTGGACGACTTGTAAAAGTCATGGGTGTTTCATAGTTTTATTTTTTTCGCGATCTGCTTTTTTTGAAGGGAGGGGAGCCTTCCTGTACTTTATCTTTGCGGATAGAGGACAATCCGCAATAATCGCGTCATACTTAGTTTTATAATTGTCAAATTCAGAAGGAAGGAGTTTTTTGATCTTACTATAGTCTTTGATGATTTCCTTTAGATAATTGATATATCTGTCTTTATTTGCCAGTTCATCATTTACTTCCTCTAAGTCTATTATCAAATTCTTTAGTCCTACTATAGGCTGGACAAAAGTTTTTCCTTTATCCTTAAAGAGGCCTTTCGAGTATTGCTTTGCCATCCTTTTTATCTCGGGTGTAATAAATATCTGCTTCATATTTTCATTCCAAAGTGCCTTTTCACCTGCTTTTTCAGATAATCATCACCAATACTTTCCACGAACTCGATTTCATCTTGTGTCAATTGACACCATGACACCTTTTTCTTTAACAGGCTATTAATTTTAATCCTTGCCCATTCACCAATAAAACCATTTTTGAGGAAAAAACTTTGGTACAGAATATCACTGATGTTAGCCGCAAGCGGACTGATAAACTGCTCCCGGTTTTGCACTTTACCTTTATCCAAATACAAGATGTTCTCCTTTGGCAAATCCGAAAGTATGAAAGGTGAGTGAGTCGCAATAACGATATTAAAGGCACAGTGTTGGTTCAACCTAAGACTCTTAATCATATAAAGCAACCTTGACAAAAATAGCCGTTGATATTCTGGATGAAAGCAAATCTCAGCCTCATCCAAGATTAAGTTGATGTGCCTGTATGCAACCCTCTTCTTAGGTATAGAGAGAAGGTTTCTGATATGATACACGTAAGTACTAAAGGTATATAACAGTTGTCTTTCGCCTGAGCTGAATTTCGAAATCTCTATTGGATTCCCTTCTTTGTCAGGATTCTTAATAGTCAGTGTAGGGACAAAGAACGAAGGAGGCAAAGTATACATTATGTTAACCAATTCACTTCCACCATTCACTACTGACGCTCCAACTAACTTCTGATAGTAATCTATACCGAAATTATCTTTCTCCAAAACATTGGGGCCATAGCAATTTATTATATTCAGCAGATTACGAGCCTGTACCACCTTTATTGTAATGTGCGAGTTGTCCTTTTTAATCTGCTTAATCAACTTAGAGAGCTCTTGTTTTTCTTCTTTTTCCAGGCGAGACTTTTTGAGCGACTTTATACCCCATTCTTCAAATTCACCATAGCTTGGATACTTTGAAGCGATTGTCAATACCTTATAAACAAGATATGTAGCTCCAACACGTGCAATATCATTATCCAATGGCAAGTCTCCATAGCCAAACTCTTTCAGAATAAAAGCCGGTGTTGAATCAGAGTTGCGCTTAATATATTTCTCAATATTCCAAACTGGTCGATTTAATTCGCTAATAAATTTGTCCTTTTCTTCGAACTTGTCATAGACGAACTGAGGTGAGAAAGAATAGGTAATATCATTCAGTTCATAGTCATCGAAGAAACCTTTTCTGCTCCTGTAATAGAGCAAAAGGGCTGAGAGTCTGTATATTGTCAGCCTATGTTCAGTGGCCATATCAATATTACCTTCTATGTCACGGAAGGGATTGAGGACAATAGGCGTTAAATAGCCATCATTTTTATGATATAGATGACTTATCCATACGGTTCCATCTTTCTCTGGAGCATAAACACCATTACTGTCAGGCACAAGAGATACCTCATCTTGATAATCTGAACTAACCAGAGACTGAAGAGAATAATTTGTCACCACCGTATAGTGAAGCTGATCTGCCAATAGCGCCATCTCTTTCACTTTGATTCTATTTTCTCTACTTTGGCGATAGTTGTGTATATTGGCACTAAGCAATTGTTCCTTCTCACCATCCTTTATCAGCAACACATCATTACCACGGCATGAAATACAGTACAGATGATCGTCTTGAACATAGTACAATTCCGCATAAAGGCCTTTTACAAAGAGTAATCTCCATGCTGCATTTCTCTTCATTCCCCTCTCCAAAAGGGCACTGAAATTATTGATGATACGATATACTAGTTCAAGCAAAGATGATTTACCGCTCCCATTAGGGCCAACTAGTGCTTGTACAGTAATTTTCCGTCCAAAGTACCAGGAGCGATCTTTATGGTTCGGGTTAAACTCTATTCTGCCATCATTGCTAATCCGTACCCTATCGTTGAATATATAATACGATTCCGACAAAACCTTCTTGAACATAGGATTACACTGCATCTGATCTATAGTAACCGCTGCAATGTTTAGTTCCGTCGGTTTATAGGACTGCTTTATATCTGAATCATTCTTAAGGTATGTTATATTCATAATAATACAACTTTATTTCCACTGTTAAATGTGTTAATTTTCCTCTCCCAATTCCAGAATCTGTTTGAACAACTCCACTCACCCCGGCTTATGTCATTGTATCGGACATCTATCTTAATTTCCGCAGTTATAAATGTCAATTGCGTGATAATCTTTCCCATCAATCGTGTACGACTTGTGCGAGCCGATCTGATAGCCCATAACCCTATCTACATTGACATCAACAGTATTACCCACGTAAACACTTCCCGAGACATCAGCGTCAACACGACCACCGTTTACATAAACGTCTTGTATCTTTTCACTAAAGCCCTGAATGACGAGTATTATTCCACAAACAGCAATGACGGCAAGCAAACCGACTTTGATTTCTTCTAAGTACTTTTTCATCTCAACAATATTTATCTGCTTTCAAATCCTAGACTTTCAAGGTTGCAGACGAACAAACGTGTTCTTCTACCGCCTTCAAAACAAATAAAATGCCCTATTTCATCATATTGAACATCATCGAAAGGCAATTTCACCATTAAGTTTAGGCAGTGGGCATTATCTGGGTCAACCAAAGCGTATACTTCTGGGACATGAAGCGTGTTCTTTAACATGCGCAACACACTCACAATAGCCTAATACATAATGCCTTGATTCTCCATTTCTTCAATCAGAAAGAAATCAAGAGTCCAATTAGGGAATTCAAGGGATTTTTCGTTTTTTGTAGTGGTGTCAACGAAGACCATTCCAATTAAAGCGCCTCCAGCGCGAATCCCATAGGCAAATCCATATCCATTCTCCGTTCTTTGGGGCCTATGGTGCGCTATATGAGAATCCAGCACAGTCATCTGACCACGGCCAATTCGTAAATACAACCCGACCTCCAAGATAAGCCAATTTATGGGGAAAAGTTACATACACATATACGCTATTCATTTTTTGCAAGATGCCAGAAAGTCACTTTTTGCTTTTCACTTTCCGTTTTTTGCTTTTCTATTCGTTTTTTGTTCTAGCCTTTTCTTATATCCATAATTCCAGAATACCATATCTACGACCTTCATTGGAGGATAACAACAGCACTCTTTTACTACCATTTTCTCGCGAATAGGCTCATAAAACTTTTCATTTTCTTTGTAATGCTTTATTATCTTCTCCATTGATTTGCAATTAAACTGACTATTTGCGGTTTTCGTATCTTTTATTCCTTCTATAAAAAACCTATCATAAGCCGGAACGCATCCCAATGTGCCCAAAAGTATCTTCGTAATAAGTGTGTCTGAAACCGGCATCACCGGATTATCTCTACCCATCTCGGCGCAAACTTGTTCTCGTATTCTATCGTAGATTGTTTTAAGTTCCTCACTCAATGCAAATAATAACCCCAAATTCTCATTAAGTGTATCCACGTTACATCCAAGCAAACAATTATACTTCTCGTTCAATATAGTTTCTACAGCATGTTTATGAACAAGATAATCCTTTTGCAATAGAAATGAGGATCCTCGATACATACCCCAACTTGCCAAATAGAAAGACAGATGTAGGCATAAAAGTTCAATATCCGGCGTACCAGTCTTTCTTGCTTGAGAAAAAATATAATAGCAGTGTTCCCAAGAGCGATATCTCCCATTTTCATCGTTCTTCATTTTCTCGTAAAAATCATAGGCAGACTTTATAAGTTCTTCTTGCTCCATAAAACTATCTAAAATACGGCACTTTCATACGTAAATAATTACTATAAAGTGCCTATTTCCATGCGTTACTATGCTTCTAAAACTTCCTCCACACCATCTTATTCACAATTCCCGTATAAGACTGTATGATCTTTACGACCTTGGTAGATACGTTCTCGTCCACATAATCCGGCACAGGAATGCCGTGGTCACCAGCCTTGTTCATCTCGACAGCCGTATCCACCGCCTGCAGGAGCGACTTTTCGTCGATACCGGCGATGATGAAATCACCCTTGTCTATAGCCTCCGGCCGCTCGGTAGATGTACGAATGCATATGGCTGGGAACGGATGGCCAACCGAAGTAAAGAACGAAGACTCTTCAGGTAAAGTACCAGAATCAGACACCACTGCAAAGGCGTTCATTTGGAGGCAGTTATAATCATGGAATCCAAGGGGCTCATGCTGAATGACGCGCTTGTCTAGCTTGAAGCCTGAAGCCTCAAGACGTTTACGACTCCTAGGATGGCAGCTATATAGGATAGGCATGTCATACTTCTCCGCCATCTGATTTATCGCGTTGAATAACGAAAGGAAGTTCTTCTCAGTGTCGATATTTTCCTCGCGATGGGCCGATAGCAAAATATACCGTCCTTTCTCCAAGCCAAGACGAGCATGAATGTCCGAGGCCTCAATCTCCGCTAGGTTATTATGCAGCACTTCTGCCATCGGGGAACCAGTTACATAAGTCCTCTCCTTAGGCAATCCGCAGTCTGCCAGATACCGGCGAGCATGCTCGGAGTACGCCATATTTACATCTGAAATTATGTCAACGATACGACGATTGGTCTCCTCCGGCAGGCATTCGTCCTTGCAGCGGTTGCCAGCCTCCATGTGGAAAATCGGGATATGGAGCCTTTTGGCGCCGATGACTGACAAACAACTATTCGTATCGCCAAGCACGAGCACCGCATCCGGCTGCACCTCCACCATCAGCTGATAGCTCTTGGAGATGATGTTGCCCATCGTCTCGCCCAGGTCTTTACCGACGGCTTCCATATACACATCGGGATCTGCCAATTTGAGATCCTTAAAGAACACCCCATTGAGATTGTAGTCATAGTTCTGACCAGTGTGTGCCAACAGACAGTCGAAATACTCTCTACATTTATTGATGACGGCCGCTAGACGAATAATCTCCGGCCTTGTTCCTACGATGATGAGAAGCTTCAGCTTCCCGTTATTCTTGAATTGTGCCATATTAAATTATCATTTTACTCAAATCTCTGTGCAAATTTACTCAATTCGTTCGAAAACAGACCTACTTCACCGGTTCGAAAAAGGTATCCGGTTTGCCAGGGTCAAACACCTCATTGCAGTACATCACCGTCACCAAATCTTCGGTTTCGGACAGATTGATGATATTGTGCGTGTAACCAGGGAGCATGTGAACCGCCTGGATATTGTCGCCGGAGACTTCCCATTCCAGAACCTTTCCTTCAGGGTCATTGAGGTTACGCTGCTGAATGAGGCCGTGTCCTTTGACCACGATGAACTGCTCGAACTTAGTGTTGTGCCAATGCTGTCCCTTGGTGATGCCAGGCTTGGAGATATTGATGGATACCTGCCCGGCGTTATGGGTGTGCACCAGTTCCGTAAATGAGCCACGCTCATCCATGTTCATCTTAAGCGAGAAGGCCACCTTCGACTGCGGCAGATAGCTCAAATATGTAGAGTACAGTTTCTTGGCAAATGACCCCGCAGGAATCTCCGGAATCATCAGTGTCCGAGGCTGCGCCGCAAACTGATTCAGCAGGTCCACGATCTCCCCGAGCGTAGCCTTGTGCGTCACAGGTACATAGCAGTAGCGGCCCGATGCAGAAGGAATCACATCCACCCCCTCGAACTCACAGCGATGCTCCTCAGCCCGCAGACAAGAAATCATCTCATCCACCAGGTCATCGATATACAGCAATTCCAACTCCACCGTCGGATCATTCACCGTGTACGGCAGGTCATTGGCCACCGCATTGCAGAAAGTGGCTACGGCGGAGTTGTAATTTGGCCGGCACCACTTGCCGAACAGATTCGGGAAGCGATACACCAGCACCTTAGCGCCCGTCTCCTCGCCATAACGAAGGAACAACTCCTCCCCTGCCTTCTTAGAGCGTCCGTATTCGGAATTGCCGAAGCGCCCAGTCAGCGAAGCTTGCTGCGAACTGCTAAGCATCACCGGACAAGTGTTCTTGTGCTTCCGCAACGTATCCAGAAGCGTCGAGGCGAACCCGAAGTTACCCTGCATAAATTCGTCCTGGTTCTGCGGCCGGTTTACTCCAGCTAGATTAAAGACAAAGTCCGCCTGAGCGCACCACGCATCCAACTCCTCTGGAGTGGAGTCTAGGTCATATTCATACACCTCCGAGACCATCACATTGCCATAGCAACGCGCCTTCCCGTCCCGAATATTCTTCAATTGCGCACACAGGTTCTTACCTACGAACCCTTTCGCGCCAGTTACAAGTATCTTCATATCAATATATCCAGTTGAAATCCAATTACAACACCTCGTTAAAAACTAATAATTATATGATTTTCATTTACTTACGTATACAATAACCCGTTTATGGGTTGTTTTATAGCATCCCGCAGACGGCATAGAAAAAGCGGAAAAAGTGTTAAAAAAGATGAAACGAAAAAATTGCGACATAGACGAACATATAATGTTAAATATCAATACAATATGTAGCTATTTCAGGTTCTTCCAATATGGTTCGAGCTTGGTTTGCAGGAAACCTACAACTTCAGGAAAAGTCAGTTCTTGTTGGAGTTTAAGTTTCTTGACAAACGAGTTCCATCGTGTGTTTAAGTCCGGATTGTTGGCGAAATCATTGCTGAATACAATATGATTGTCCGTATAGTCAGTCTGGCGATTTTCAAAAGTGGCGTTAATGGCCTCACTTAATATCTCACTGTCATATTTCCCTCCGTGAAAAATAGTGTATAGGTCGTAAAAATCTTTCATCCTGCTATTGGCTTCCGCTCTTACAATCACAGTTTGAAACTTTTCGGCGATTACGGTTTCTAATGAATATGCCAAAATGTTAGTCGCAGGGAATCCGTCAATTAAATTTGGATAATCCAGTTCGGAAGGGCATGGAGTTATCACATCTCCAAATCCGATATCCATTGATACATCTTGGCGAATGGTATCAATAGAGACACTCAGCGTGAGCCTTACACCCGGATATTTCTTTTCAACGGCAATGTCTTCGGTTCTCAGAGTTTCTGTATAAAATGTCACCCCGTCTTGTTGGTATGGAATCGCACAAATCTCGGCAAACACCTTTTTAACATTCTCCTTGTCATTGTCAATATGATGCCCCATAAAATCAATATCCAATGTAGGCCTTGCCATAAAGCGTTCATGCGCATACAACAAGGCTCCACCTTTCAGGAAGAAATGGTCGTGGTACTGGCTTATCGACAAACGATAGAGCAAACGCTCCTGGAGGTACCTTGTCACCAACATCTGGTACCCAAGTTTCTCATTCCGTGAAATATTCAACAATTTGGCTTTTACCGAACAGCCGAAATTATGTATTTCTTTTATTGCCATACTTCAAGATATTGATTCAGTGTTTTGCGTATTCTTAGCTTTGATGCGTAATCCATCAGCCGTGAGATATTTTTATCTGGACGTCTTAGATAGGTTTGGAGGATTTCTGCCATTATATCAATGCCGACTTTGTTTCTGTATTTGATTGCATCGCATACCGAGCGTTCCATATCAAAAATAGGAATATCGTATCCTTGCACATTTTTTCGGGTTGCCCCGATAGAGAGCAGATTGTCGGATTGATAAACCAGTTGAAATTCCGGATAATCAGGCAGAACGATCTTTCGTGTTCGTTCAATGGCTATATAGTAAGCATTGGGTATCTGTGTCGTCAAATTATAAACAGACCATGCCGACCAAAGGCATAGTATGCCACCGGGGACTATCATCCGTATATCCACCATGGTATTTGCCAAGGCATCAATATCTGCATATATGCCGTTTTTGAGCCTTACCGCTTCGCCTTTACGGACAGCATCCTGCAACTGTTGTTCTTGCCAGTCGCTCAAATTCTTAGTCGAGACGAAGCCTTCTTCTTTGAGTTTGTCTATAATACACATATACCGAACATATTTACCTTGCAAAGGTACTGCTTTTTCTCAAATATGCAGTATGTTTTATGGCTTAATTTATTCTTATTTCGGTTTACGTTTTTCCCGCAGTTGATTTATGTTCTGCTTTAGTTGGATGATATGCGCTGAAGCCTTTCGCAATGCGTCACACTCTTCCAGAAGCGCACCGAATATCTCCAACACATCAGCAGCCTTGGTTTCAGGGAACAGGTCGCCACGACTGTCAACCTTGTCGTGAATGGAGCCAGTCTTCGGCGGTTACTCCCCTCTCACTCTCCTCAAATAATCTTCGTGCAGATGATAATACTTCCTCATAAACAGCACATAAGCCACCGCCAGCACCACCAGTGCCACCACGAGATAAATCCAATGCCAAGACACCAGTCCCATCCCGGACACCCTCGCCAGCACCGGACATAGGTAAACGAACCCTAACGAAATCGCCAGCTGCAACAACGCATAAAAAGACGCCACCTTCACATGACCTATCCCCAACTCATTGGCCATCAACTGATAAGCGTGCTTGCGATGTGCCTCCCCCAGATTCTCGTGCAGCATAATCCTGTGGCCAATCGTCAAACACCCATCCACGCCATACACCAGCAGGAATATCAGCCAAGTGATATCCCCCGTCGCCAGAATCAGCGCACCTATCAAAAACAGCAGAATATACGCCACGCCAATCGACCCCACATCCCCGGCAAAGCACTTCGCTCGCCCCTTCGGCCGGAAATTGAAGAAACAGAACACCACATCCGCCAGAATCACCACATAAATCAGCGACTGCGCCACGAACCCCATCCCCGCATTTAATAATGCCAATGGCACCAGCGAAGCCAATGCATACGCCCCCGTAATGCCGTTCACACCGTCCATAAAATTGATGACATCTGCAGCCCCAACGCACACCACCAGCGCAATCAACACCATCCACCACATATTCAAATGCAGAATGTCCAACTGATAAAACAACATCACCATCGCCACGAACTGCGCCACCAGCCTCATGCTATCCGGGAGCGAACGAATATCATCCACGAAACTCACCCCCGCGATCAAGGTCACGGCCAATAAGAACCAAACATACTGGAACCCGAAGAACGCGCTCCAAATCCACAACGACAACATAAAAATGATGCCACCGCCCCTAAGCACGATTGACGAATGCGACGACCGCTCATTCGGCTTATCGATAATGTTAAACCTCTCTGCAATCTTGAAGTAAACTACTTCCAAACAAAAGAGAATCACGAAAATGATTCCTAAAAATATATATTGATTCATTTTGAATTTAAAAAAAATATGCTTGAAAACCGAATTTCCACGTTACTCCGTAGGGATTCGCAACAGACTCAATCTCATTTCTTCAGTACTCTTGTCCTGTTCAATTATAAGATAGCACAAGCGTTTCAAAAGATTCTTAAGCAAATCATCCGACTTAACTCGCTCAACAATTATATCCACGAGCTTTTTATTCAAATTCTCTATTTCATTGAGAACATCATTTGTGACTACACCTCTTGATAAACTCTCTTCCACTTTGGCTACATCATTCCCGCTCAGGATAATTCTGCATTGCGCGAGCGCTTGCTTATCATCGTCTGTCACTCCTGGCATATTAGACATCATGTCAATAATGCGTAAAACCCCATTTACCCAATTTACAAAACTATCATGCAGATTCTTAAGATATTGCGACTGAGTCGCCGATAGCTTCTGAACATCATAGCAGCAGTCAAGTTTTGCATCGGGATCATAAATATAGTCACGCCCTTTCTTCGTCAAGCGTAACATTTGAGAAGGACCATCTTCATATGTAAAGTAACCGTTGTCAATAAGTTCATTGGCAACAGTCATAAACATATCTCGTTCCTTAGGATTGAGTTCATAAAGCTTATTCTGAATGCTACGCATCAGAATAACCTGGCCGAAATCCAGATTTGATTTCCTGAAAAAATCAAGTATCCATTCTGCCATTTCAGACTTTCTTGTCATCATTTGGAGTCCTCCTCTTGTTTTCGTTCATCCAACAATTGTTCAACTACACTT
>OQVT01003360.1_pt1 | contig 10301 bp, 8 predicted proteins | sample 1691561 | NCBI WGS metagenome assembly OQVT01 (sample SAMN03418260, study PRJEB22391) | human gut metagenome | biome: human-gut; feature: organic feature; material: feces | host: Homo sapiens | place: Tanzania | collected 2013-01
CGGTCCCGTCAAGCTCGACAATGGATACCAGCCGGTAGCCCAGCGAATCACGCACGATGGTCTCCCCTTCGTCGGTCATGTAATAGGTGAAATGTTCGTCACCCATGCGGGTTACCTCCAGCTTTGAGCCGTCGGCAAGTGTTATGTTGATACGTATGCGCTCGGATGGAGCCGCGCTGAGCGGTTGGACAGAAGCGCACATGATAGCCGCCAGAAGCGTAAGGCCCAAGAGCCGTCTCCCATGGTGGAGGACGATGAGGAGTGGCAGGCACTGCTCTCGGAGGCCAACGGCAGGCGCAAGGCTGTGCGACGCAAGGTGGGTTCGGCTGCCAATGCACCACTGGGACAGCACGGAGTGAAGCGCGTGCCCGTGGTGCTGGTGTCGTTTGCCGACAAGGACTTTGCCGTAGGCGAGGATGCCGAAGCCGTGAACCGTTACTATCATCTCTACTGTAACGGCAACGCCGATGGTTCGCCCTACACCGGCCACGGCAGCAAGGGCAGCCTGCGCGAATACTTTACAGAGCAGAGCAGAGGAGAATTCCAGCCTGAGTTCACCGCCATCGGTCCCGTCAAGCTCGACAAGGGATACGCTTACTACGGCGCCAACTCGGCCGACGGAAAGCGCAAGGACATCAACTATGACAAGTTCTGCTCTGAAGCCATCAGCAAAGCCACGGCCGCAGGAACAGACTGGAGCCTCTATGACAACGACGGCGATGGCGCTGTTGACCTGGTGATGTTCGTTTTTGCCGGGCTGGGAGAGAGCAACAGCACTGATGAGAATGCCATCTGGCCCAAGGAGGTGAGCGGTGCAAGCACCATCGGCGGTATCCGCTTTGCCGCCAACTCATCCGTTTGTGAAAGCCGCATGAAGAGACTCTCCACAGGAGAATACATATCCATCCCCGATGGCGTGGGCGTGTTTGTGCACGAACTGAGCCATGCATTGGGGCTGCCCGACTTCTACGACACACGTGGCACATGCTTCGGCATGGACTATTGGAGCGTGATGGACTACGGTGAATATGCCAACAATGGCTTCACCCCCGTGGGCTACACCGCCTATGAACGCGACTTCATGGGCTGGCAACCGCTCCAGACAGTGAGCGAACCCACCACCCTGCACCTGCACAGTTTTGCCAAGGGAGGCTGTGGATGGAAGGTGGTGAGCGACTTCAACACCAATGAATACTACATCCTGGAGAACAGACAGGCCGATGGATGGGACGTGAAGATGTGCAGCAGCCGCGGACACGGACTGATGATCACACACGTGGATTACTCTGCCACAGCCTGGACAAGCAACACCGTGAACGTGCAGGCCAGCCATCAGCGCATGACCATCATCCCTGCCAACAACCAGTTTATAGGCAGCAACAACGCTTCTTCGCTGGACGAATGGGTGGAGAGCCTGCGTGGCAATCTGTGGCCAGGCACCTCTGACAACCACGAACTGACGGACAACACCACACCGGCCAGCGTTCTCTTCACAGGGAAATACATGAGCAAGCCCATCGTGGATATACAGGAGGATGAAGACGGACTGGTAACACTGAAGTTCATGCCACGCGGCACACTGGCTCTCACCACTGGACTTGAGGCCCAGGAAGTTGCTGAGACCGAAGCCACTCTGGTCTGGCAACCCGTATCTGAAGCACAATGCTACCGGCTGAAGGTACTTGACGGACAGGATGTAGTGTGCCTGGCCGACAGCATCAGCGGCGCCAGCCACAGGGTGACAGGACTGCAGGAGAACCACATATACACCTTCGAGGTGCAGGCTATGGCCGATGACTACCTCAACGGAGCATGGTCGGTGCCCGCCGCATTCAGCACCCTGGCTACTGGCATCAGCGATATGCAGGAGAGCGAACAGCGTGTGCGTGTGTTTGCCACCGACGGTATGTTCGTCACCGAGTGCCAAGCCGACGAAATCCATCGCCTCTCCCTGCGCGCCGGCATCTATGTGCTGCGCTACCCCGACAATAGTGTAAGGAAAGTATATATACGTTGAACAATATCACTTTATGAAGAAAATCATTCTATCTATCGCGCTGGCCATGCTGACCCTGACTGCAAGTGCAGTGCCAGCCAGGCGCACACAGCGCACATTGACATTAAGCGACGGCACCCAGGTGACAGCCACACTGAGCGGCGACGAGAACTATCACTACTGGAAGACAGCAGACGGCCGCGCCTTTGTAATGAACGAAGAGAACATCCCCCAAGAGATATCCTTGCAGCAGGCACAGAGCAAGCTGCAGGCCAAGGTGCAGGCACGCAACGCACACCGAATAGCCAAGCGCACCAAGCACAAGGCAGCGTGGGGTGCTGAGACCAACCCTATCTCGGGCGAGCGAAAGGGCCTCGTGATTCTGGTCAACTACAAGGACAAGAAGATGCAGCACACCCAGGCCGAATACAATGACTATTTCAACAAGGCCGGATACTCGGACAACAACTGCACGGGCTCTGTTCGCGACTACTTCCTGAGCCAGAGCTACGGCAAGTTCTCCCTCGACTTCGACGTCATGGGACCCGTCACACTGAGCAAGAACCTCTCCTACTACGGCGACAACGACAGTGACGGCAACGACAAGCATGCCGCTGAGATGGTGGCCGAAGCCGTGAAGTTGGCCGTGTCAGGCATCGACCTCAAGAAATATGACTGGGATGGCGACGGCTATGTGGACCAGGTATATGTGGTATATGCAGGCTACGGCGAGCATGCCGATGCACCTGCAAACACCATCTGGCCGCATGAATATGAACTTTCAGAGGCTGCCAAGTACAATGACGGCCCTGGTGCCCTCACCATCAACGGAGTCGCCATCGACACCTATGCCTGCTCCAGCGAGCTGCGCGGTTCATCTGGCAACAAGATGGACGGCATTGGCACAGCCTGCCATGAGTTCAGCCACTGCCTGGCCATCCCCGACATGTACGATACGAGCGCCGATGGAGAGAACTTCGGCATGAACGTGTGGGATCTGATGGACTATGGTTCGTACAACGGCGAGGACGGTTTCGGCGAGACTCCTGCTCCCTTCACCAGCTACGAGCGCATGTATTGCGGATGGCTCACACCCGTAGAACTCACACAGCCCTGCAACGTGAATGACATGCCGGCCATCACCAAGGAGCCGGTGGCATACCTCATCAGAAACGCCAACCCCAAGTTCCCCGGTGAGTATTACCTGCTCGAGAACCACCAGCAGGAGAGCTGGGATGCTTATGCTCCCGCACATGGCATGCTCGTCCTGCACGTTGACTTCAACAGCGATGTGTGGAAACAGAACACCGTCAACAATGTGGCCAGCCACCAGCGCATGACCATCATACCCGCCGATGGCAAGTTGTCACACTACAACACTGCGGGTGACACATGGCCGGGAACTTCCAAGAAGACTGCACTGACCGACAGCAGCAACCCTGCTGCCAAGCTTTACAACCTCAACAGCAACGGTCGCAAGTTCATGGGACACCCCATCGAGAACATTGCAGAGAAGAACGGACTCATCAGTTTCACCTTTGACGGCGGAAAGGCTCTGCCCCAACTGGCCACTCCCACCGCACTGCCTGCCACCCAGGTGACTGCCAGCAGCTTCACTGCACAATGGCAGAAGGTGGAGGGCGCCACATCTTACGAGGTGCAGCTGACCGCTACCGGGAACAATGAAGGCAGCATCGAGGAGAGTATCATGCTGGACGAGGACTTCAAGGGCTTCAATAACGGAAAGACCCAGGACGGCACCCAGGACGTTGCCAGCAAGCTCGACGAGTACACCCAGACCGCAGGATGGACCGGCCTGAAACTGTTCACCACACCCCGCAACGAAGTGAAGATGGGTTCCAGCAAGAATGCAGGCAGACTCACAACACCTGCCATCAGCCCCAGCAACGACGTTATCACCGTGGTGATAGTGGCTCGCTGGTTCAATGAAAAGAACAACAAGTTGCAGATTGGCTACTGCGAAGAAGCCGGCCAGACCGAGATGCTGGGCAAAGCAACACTGGAGGAGGAGGATGCCTACTTCGCAGTACCCATCGAGGAAGTGACAGAAGACTGCCAGGTGGTGCTCTTCTCCAGCAACCGCGCCTATGTATCTCGCGTGATTGTGCTCGACGGCACCTTCAGCGATGACGACCTCAGCACACTCTTCAAGGCTCCTGTGAAGACCATAGGCAAGCGTGCACAGGCCCACAAGAGCAAGAGCCAGACTGTGACCACCGCTGCCACCGCCTACACCTTCACCAATCTGACCGCCGATGCTACATACACCTATCGTGTGCGTGCGCTGGCCGACGGATTCGCCACAAGCAATTGGAGCGAGCCCATACAGGTGTCACTGGCCACCGGCATCCATGAAGTGACTGGTGCCGATGGTGCTTCTGCACAGCCCGCAGCCCTCTATGACCTGCTGGGCCGCCGCATTACGGGCACTCCCCAACGCGGCATCTACATCAAGGACGGACGCAAGATAATGGTACGCTGATATGAAGGAGTGGATGGGGCATGTGGGAGCAATGCTTGTGGTGGCCGTATGGGGCACCACCTTTGTCAGCAGCAAGTTGCTTATCGGTTACGGGCTCACACCTGCCGACATCTTCTTCTATCGGTTCCTGCTGGCCTATGTGTGCATGGTGGCAGTAAGCCACCGGCGCATGTGGTCGGGCAGTGTGCGCGACGAGCTGTCACTCATGGGCCTGGGCATCATGGGCGGTTCTCTGTATTTCCTCACCGAAAACATGGCTCTGGTATATTCCACCTCGGCCAACGTGAGCATACTGGTGAGCACCACGCCCATCGTCACGGCGCTCGTGGTATCAGTCTTCTACAAGTCGGAACGCATGACGCGCCGCCAGGCGCTCGGCTCTCTGTGTGCCTTCGTAGGCGTGGTGCTGGTAGTGCTCAACGGACAGCTCTACCTGCACCTCAACCTTCGGGGCGACCTCCTGGCGCTGTGTGCTTCGTGCACCTGGGCCTGTTACTCACTGCTCATGCGCAGGGTGATGCTGCGCTATGGGGCAGTCTTTCTCACACGCAAGGTCTTTGGCTATGGTGTGCTCACCATACTGCCCTGGTTCCTGCTTGTGCATCCGCTCTGCACCGATACCGCCATACTGATGCGCACACCCGTCCTGGGCAACCTGCTCTTCCTGGGACTGGTGGCCTCCACAGGCGGTTTTCTGGTGTGGAACAGGGTGATGAAGGTGCTGGGCGCTGTGCGTCTCACCAACTATGTATATTTCCAAAGCCTGCTCACCATGGCGGTGGGCTCCGTGGTGCTACACGAGCGCGTCACCTGGATGGCGCTACTGGGCTGCATGGTGCTCATAGGCGGAATGCTTGTGGCACTGAACTCCGGGAAGAAGGCCAAGGCGGCACAAGCCACCACCTGACACCCGCCCCACAATCCACGTACCGGCAAGAAACACTTTACTCTCTACAATAAAACATTCAAACCACCATAAACCTGAGAACTAAGATGAGAGCAAAAACAACCAAGACAAAGAGGTGCACGGCCATAGCAGCCGTGCTGATGACCACCGCATCGCTGGCCATGGGACAGAGCGTAGATGTAATGAGCGACACATGGGTGTGCTGCGACGGGCTGGGCCGCAACGTGGCCTCATCCGACATGGGCGTAAGCCGTGCAAAGAAAGATACCGCGTGCCGTGTGGGCATGTTCTATTATGTGTGGCACGGACAGCACGGCGCCGAGGTGAAGGACATCACCCGACTGCTGGAGAAGAACCCTGACTCGCCCGCATGGGGTGCCGAAGGACAGTTCCACTGGGGCAGCAAACCGGCGCTGGGATACTATAGCGGGGGCGACCGCTTCATCGTGGCCAAGCACATGCAGATGCTCACCGATGCGGGCATAGACTTCTACTTCTTCGATGTGACCAACGCTTTCACCTACGATGCACAGGTGCAGGTGGTCATCGACGAGATAGACCGACGCACCTCGCTGGGGCTTCCATCACCCAAGCTGGCCTTCTGCTGCCACGCCAACACCGCAGGCGTGGTGACGCAGCTCTATAATAAATGGTACAAGAAAGCGGCCAACGACAAGTACTGGTTCCGCTGGAACGGCAAGCCGCTCATCCTTATCGACGCCTCGGCAAAGGCCGACATCAGCCAGGAGATACGCGACCACTTCACCATGCGGCACAGTTGGGCATGGGAGGAAGGGGAGGACAAATGGCCTTGGCTCGCCTTCTACCCCCAGAAGATCAATTATTCCAAGGAGACCGGACGCACTGTGTATGAGCAGATGACCGTCTCCACAGCCATGCATCCCAGCTCGAGCATAGGCAAGAGCTACAGCAACGGCAGGGAGCCGGCGGTGGATAAGTACGGACTGTGCAGCGTGACTCCCTACGGCAAGTTCTTTGCCGAACAGCTCAAGCAGGCCATCAGCAAGCATCCCAAGGTGCTCATGCTCACACAGTGGAACGAGTGGATGGCACAGAGGTTCATCGTGAAGAGCGAGGGCGAGAAGGGTTACACACGCCCAGGAGCGGTCAAGGCCATAGGCGAAACCTACTTCGTGGATGTATATAACCAGGAGTTCAACCGCGACATAGAGCCCAGCTCGGAGCCTCTCATACGCGACAACTACTACATGCAGATGGTCTCTGGCGTGCGCCGCTACCGTGGCGTGAACAAGATACCCGCACCCACAGTGTGCCACACCATCAACACCGACCAGGGCTTTGCCCAATGGGCCGACATCACACCCGAGTTCCTCGACGAGCCGGGCGATGTGGCCTACACCTCCACATCGGCCATGAAAGCCGTATGTATGAAGCGCAAGAGTGCCGACATAGTGGCATGCAAGGTGAGCCGCGATGCCGACAGCCTCTACCTATACGCCCGCGCCGCACAATACATCCCCTATGCATCGCACTCCATAGCCACCGACTACATGAGCGTATTGCTCAATGTAGATAAGGACTACACCACCGGGTGGGAGGGGTATGACTACCGCATAAGCCGTTCGGGCGTCACACCCACCCTCATGCGCTGGGACAGCGAAACCAAGTCATGGCAGAACGTGGAGGCGGTAACCTGCGTCAAGGAGGGTAAGGAGATGATGTACGCAGTGTCGCGTGCCAGCATCGGGATGCTCGAGGACGTGGATTTCGACTTCAAGTGGACGGACAACACGCCCCTGCTCACCACCGAGATTCTCGACTTCATAGCCAATGGCGACTGTGCGCCAAACGGCCGCTTCAACTATCGCTACAAGGGTTCGCTGCTCCCCACAGCCGTCAGCAAAGTGCAGGTGGACGCACAGAAGGGGCATCCTGGAGTGGTGTGCGTGTATTCCACCGACGGCAGCATGGTGGCAAGTCTGCGCGGCAACCTCAACAGCAAATTGCTCCGCAGCCTGGCCCTGCGCCGTGGCACCTATGTGGCACACGCAGGCGGCAAGTCGCGCAAGTTCCTGATAAAATGAAGTCGGCAGATTGGAGGCTTCGCGCCTATAGGGTGCAAGACCAATCGCTGAACGCCCCAATCCTGCACCAGGATCGCGTCCACACCGCACTCCGACGCGGTGCGCGCCTCCGCGGCAAGCGCGGGGAGCTCGCGGTCGGTGACGAGCGTGTTGAGCGTCAGATAGACCTTCACGCCCCGCAAATGGCAATAAGAGACCGCTGCGCGGAATTCCTCGTCAGAGAAGTTCCTCGCGCTGCGGCGCGCGTTGTATGCGCCAAAGCCCATATACACGGCGTCTGCGCCGCTCTGCACGGCGGCAACAAGCGCCTCCTGCCCGCCCGCGGGCGCTAACAGCTCCGTCGTCAAGGGTTTACTTTTTCTGCTGCTGGAGCTTGAAGATCTCGCGCTTGAGCTCGCTGACCTCATTCTTGGCCTGGCTCGCCTCGTCGAGGTACTGCTTGACCTGACGGCGCAGCGCGTCGCCGGCCTCGCGCTCTTTGAAGAGCTCGTCGGTGATGTTCACGGCGGTCAGCACGGCGGCGTCCGTGCGGCCGACCTTGGCAGCGTCGAGCAGCTCGCTCATTTTGTCGTTGACGTAGGAGCCGACCTTCTGCATATAGGAGGGGGCTTCCTCGGCGACAAAGGTGTATTCCTCGTCGCAGATGGAGATCGTGATGCGGTTTTCCATGATTTGTGTGCTCCTTTCTATTTCGGCGTTGCACAAAAAAGGGCAAATTCCACCCATATAATCTCTAACAGTATAACACGGGAGTGAAAATGTGAAAAGGGGGAAGCAAAAAATTTCATGTTTACGAACGGGAAAATTTCATGTAGAATAATGGAATCGAAAATGGACGAAAGGAGGCGGGGAACATGGCAGGCTATGTGCTGCATTTGAGCACCGAGGAGAACATCACGCTCTCATCGGCGACGGTCAAGCGATTGATCGCGGGTGGCAGCGGCGACGCGGCGCTGTTGTACCTCGCCATCCTGCATGCGCGCGGCGCGGCGGACTCCGGCAAGCTCGCGCGCGAGCTCAAGTGGGACGAAACGCGTCTTCGCGCGGCGGAGCAGGCGCTCTACGAGATGAAGCTCGTCGGCGCGCCGAAGAAGAAGGAGGAAGCGCCCCTTCCGCCGCCCCAGCAGCTCAGCGAGCCGCCCGAGTACACGCGCGAGGACATCGCGCGCAAATTGGAGGGCGACGGGCGCTTCGCCTGCCTTCTGCGCGAGGTGGAGCACAAGCTCGGCCCGCTCTCGACCCCGTCGGTCAAGAAGCTGTTAGGGCTGTACGAAAATCTGGGTCTGCCCGCGGACGTGGTCTACACGCTCGTCAACTACTGCATCGCGAAAAAGGAGCAGCAGTTCGGCGAGGGGCGGCTGCCCAACATGCGCGAGATCGAAAAAGAGGGCTACGTCTGGGCGCGCAAGGAGCTCTTTTCCATCGAAAAGGCCAGCGAGTACATGAAGCGCGAGCAAGCCCTGCGCGGCAGGTACCCCGAGTACATGGCGGCGCTGCGAATGCAGGGCCGCGCGAGCGCGCCGAGCGAGGAAAAGTATCTCTCCGCGTGGGCGGAGATGGGCTTCCCGGCCGAGACGGTGTCCGAGGCCTACGACCGGACGATCCTGCACTGCCACGAATTCCGCTGGCCGTACTGCAACGGCATCCTGAAGCGCTGGCACGAAAAGGGCCTGCACACGCTCGCCGAGGTCAGGGCCGAGAACGCCAAGGAGCAGAGCAAGCCGAAAAAGAACACCAACGACGGCGGCAACGCCTGGATGAAGGAATATTTGAATCAGTAACGAAAGCGGGGGAGAAGAATGTCTTACGATGGGCGGCTGATGCGCCAGGCGCTGGCGCGCTTCGACGAGGACAAGCAGCGCCGCGCGGAGAATTTCCGCGCGCGTGAGCGCGCGGTGTATACCAAGTGCCCGCGCATCGAGGAGATCGACCGCGAGCTGTCGCACACGATGGCGAAGATCATCGCCTCCGGCCTGCGCCGCGGGACGGACCCGCGCCCGGCCATTGAGGCGCTGCGGGAGGAGAATCTCAACTTGCAGCAGGAAAAGCGCCTTCTCCTGACGCGCCTGGGACTGCCGGGCGACTATCTCGAGGAAAAGCCCAAGTGCTCGCGCTGCAACGACACGGGCTTTCTCGGCAGCGAGATCTGCTCGTGCCTGCGCGGCTACTATGCCAGGGAGCAGAACAAGGAGCTCTCGGGCCTTTTGGACCTCGGCTCGCAGTGCTTTGAAAATTTTAACTTCGACTACTATTCGTCCGTGCCGGACGAGGACCTCGGCGTGTCGCCGCGCACGAACATGGAGCGCGTGTACGACATCTGCCAGGACTACGCGCACGAGTTTTCGCCCAAGAGCGGCAACCTGCTGCTGACCGGCGGCACGGGGCTGGGGAAAACGTTCCTCTCCGCGTCCATCGCGCGCGTCGTGAGCGCGAGCGGCCACAGCGTGGTCTACGACACGGCGGGGCACATCTTCGCCCGCTTCGAGGCGCAGAAGTTCGGCCGCGACGACGGCGAGAACGCCGACACCGCCGTGAGCCGCGCGCTCGGCTGCGACCTGCTGATTTTAGACGACCTCGGCACCGAGCTGATGACGAGCTTTGTCCACAGCGCGATGTATCAGATCGTCAACACGCGCCTCATCACGGGGAAGAAGACCGTCATCTCCACGAACCTGAGCCCCGACGAGCTCGGGCGGCGCTACGGCGCGCCGGTGCTGTCAAGATTGCAGGGAGAGTATCAAATGCTGCTCTTTTTCGGCGAAGACATCCGCCGGCAGAAGAAAAAATGAATACAAAATGTAAAAACGTCTGCCGCAGCGGCGGCACGAT
>OQVT01003362.1_pt1 | contig 10298 bp, 9 predicted proteins | sample 1691561 | NCBI WGS metagenome assembly OQVT01 (sample SAMN03418260, study PRJEB22391) | human gut metagenome | biome: human-gut; feature: organic feature; material: feces | host: Homo sapiens | place: Tanzania | collected 2013-01
TAATAGCCCACGGCATCCTGCACGAAAAAGCCGTCCGTATGCTTATACAGCACCTCAGCAAACTCATCTATCACTTGCTGCCACGGAGCAGGCTTCAAAGCACCGTTCTCATAAACAGCGCAGGGAATATGAAAAACGTATCTGTGCACTAAGGCAACCTCCTTCAACCCTTTTTATCCAAAAACGGCCACCGGCAGACGCTTTGCTGCCAATGGCCGTTTATTTTCTGACTCACTGCAACAGCAGCTCAGAGCTACACTAATTTAGTTTTCGTGATGGCGTTCCTTGTTCTTGCGCACATACTCCATGATAATACCGGCGGTTTCTTCAATCGCACGGTTGGAAACGTTGATAATCTGGCAGTGCAGACGGCGCATAATGCCTTTAGCATAAGCCAGCTCGTCATCAATACGCTTCATATCGGCATAGGTCGCAGTATCGGACAGGCCCATGGTTTTCAGGCGCTCGCTGCGGATTTCGTTCAGCTTGAACGGGTCAATCAACAGGCCGATAATCTTATACGGCGGCACCTTGAAAAGCTCCTCGGGCGGAGCCAGCTCCGGTACCAGCGGCACGTTGGCAACCTTAATCTGCTTATGTGCCAGATACATACTCAGCGGAGTTTTGGAGGTACGGGAAACGCCGATAATAACAACGTCCGCCTTCAACAGGCCCAGAGGATTTTTGCCATCGTCGTATTTAACGGCAAATTCCACAGCCTCAACACGCTTGAAGTATTCGTGGTCCAAAGAGTGAATCAGGCCAGCCTGATTCTTCGGCAGCAGACCAGTTGACTTTTCGATAGATTTCAGCATCGGTCCCAAAACGTCAACTACCTCAACATCACTGCTCATAGCCTTGTCCGCCATATGCTCGCGCAGCTCCGGCGATACGATTGTGTAGCAGATAACCGCATGATTAGCTGCAGCCTCTTCTACAATTTTATCAATCTGTTCCTTGTCCTTTACGTAAGGAACACGGATAACATCAAATTTTTCTTCTACGAACTGACTGGTGGTTGCCTTAACTACGGACTCCGCAGTTTCACCAATAGAGTCAGATACAGCATAAATAACCGGATTAAGCTTCGTTATTATGATAATTACCCCCCTTACCCTCAGCCAGATCTACCAGCAGACGAGTAAAATTAGTTTTTGTGATACGTCCCAGCACCTGATACATGCGCTTCTTTTCATCAATGATTTTTACTACCGGCAGACAGTCGATTTCATTGTCAATCAGTCTGCGAGCTGCCGAAGCGGCAGGCTCATCCGGAGTAGCTACGATGATTTTGGAAATCGGCGTCATTACCATAACCACGGGAATATCACGCAAATCATTATTATTGATAGCAGCCTTCAGTAAATCCTTTCGCGACAAAATGCCGTTCAGCATGCCTTCCTCATCCAGCACGAACACCGTTCCGACATCCTCCAGAAACATGGTAACAACTGCTTCGTAGGCGCTCTTGTCATGTTTAATCGCTACCGGTACCGACTGCAGATCCTGCACAGTAATAGCAGAAATTTCTTCCATCAGCATACCCAAAGTATTTTTACCGGTATAAAAATAACCAACCTTCGGTCTCGCATCAAGAATACCGCCCATAACAAGGATTGCCAGATCACTGCGTAAGGCAGCGCGGGTTACATTCAGCCTTTCGGCTATATGCTCGCCGGTAATAGGTCCGTCCAGACGTACAATTTCAGCAATTTGCTTCTGCCTGTTGCTTAAAGCTATGATCTTCACACCCTTTCTGTCTAATACAATAGTCTATAATATAGGTATAGTATACACTATTAACAGAAAAAATGCTAGATTACGTCACAAATAATTTCTGCAAATTTTAGCTGTATAGCTTAAATTTCTAATTGTGTTATTTTTATCTGCGCCCCTTGTCCTGACCGTGACCGCTGGGAATGTAATAGCGCGTTCCCACCAGCTCATCCGGCAGATACTGCTGCTCCACCCAGCCTCCGGGGAAATTGTGCGGATACTTGTAATCTATGCCGTGCCCCAGCTTGGCGGCACCGGGATAATGCGCATCACGCAAATGCTTAGGCACACTGCCGCAGTTACGGCTGCGCACATCCGCACGCGCCTTGGCAATGCCCATATAGGCTGTGTTGCTCTTGGGTGCGTTGGCAATATAGCATACTGCCTCCGCCAACGGTATCTGCGCCTCAGGCCAGCCGACAAAATCCGCAGCCTGCGCCGCAGCGTTGGCTACCACCAACGCCTGCGGGTCTGCCAGGCCTACATCCTCCGCTGCACAGATAACAACGCGACGTGCTACAAAGCGCACGTCCTCACCACCCTCAATCATGCGCGCCAGATAATGCAGCGCTGCGTCTGCATCGCCGCCGCGCATGCTCTTGATAAAGGCACTGATGATATCGTAATGCTGGTCGCCCTTCTTATCGTAACGCTGCAACGCCGTACCGATAACACTGCGCAGCGTTGCCACCGTCAGCACTCGCTCGCCCTCCTCCGGCAGCATGAACTCAGCCTGCTCCAGAATGTTCAGCGCACTGCGGGCATCACCTGCCGCAAAATCGGCAATAATCCTCAGCGCCTCCGGCTCTGCCTTAAAGCTATTACCAAAGCCGCGCTCCGGGTCGGCAATCGCACGCTCTAAAATCTGCTGAATCTGCGGTGCCTGCAGCTTTTCCAGGCGCACCACCTTCATGCGCGAAAGCAGCGGCGAATTGATTTCAAAGAAAGGGTTTTCGGTAGTAGCACCGATGAGCACTATCGTGCCGTTTTCCACATAGGGGAGCAGCACATCCTGCTGCGCCTTATTGAAGCGATGAATCTCGTCGATAAACACGATAGTACGGCCGCGTCCGTTGCGTCTGTCCTCCTGCGCCTTGGCGATGAGCTTGCGCAGCTCAGGGACACCGCTGGAAACGGCGTTGATGGCCTCGAACTTTTCGCCGGTGACATGCGCGATGACCTTCGCCAGCGTTGTTTTGCCTGTTCCCGGAGGTCCGTAAAAGAGTACGGACTGCAGTACATCACGCTCAATCATGCGGCGCAGCGGACTGCCTGCGCCCACGGCGTTCTCCTGCCCTACAAAGTCACTGAGACGTTCGGGACGCATGCGGTCAGCCAAAGGCTTCGTCTGTCGCTTTTCAGTTTCAAATAAATTACCGAATAGATTTTCCATCGCTCTTTACCTGTATCTTTCTGTGACGAAAATTATCTCATAAAAAAATTAATCCCCACAATGCCGTCCAGCTCCGTGTTTTGAACCTGCATGTGCAGGTGGGTGCCTTCCCTAGCAATCGCAAACGTCCACTCAAAGGAGGCATGTTTTTGAAAGAAGGAGTATCAGGCTCCCTAGGTTAGAGTGTTGGCTCAAAACCTGTGGAGCAATGTAACGAACATCGCAGGGGTATAATTAACAAGTATTCTTCAATTGTCTTTAACTTCTATCGACATACATATAATACCAAAAATGGAAGCGTTTTTCAACGCTTCCATTAAAAATTTTTGAATATTTATTTTGCTTTATCCACTTGACAGAAGCGGGCTAAAGTGCTTATTTGTCTTCTTTGTCCTTCTTCATCAGCAGGCTGGTTTTGATGTGCAGCTCACGCAGCTGTTTTTCATCAACATCGTTAGGAGCCTGAGTCATCAGATCGGATGCGCTCTGAGTTTTCGGGAAAGCAATTACGTCGCGGATAGAATCGCGCTGAGCCATAATCATGATCAGACGGTCAAGACCGAATGCCAGACCACCGTGTGGCGGAGCACCGTATTCGAATGCGTTCATCATGAAGCCAAACTTCTCTTGTGCTTCCTCATCGGACAGGCCGATAGCTTCGAATACCTTCTTCTGTACGTCGCGGCGATGAATACGGATGGAACCGCCGCCGATTTCGGTGCCGTTCAGAACCATATCATAAGCCTTAGCATATACCTTGCCGGGGTTGGTCAGCAGCAGCGGCAGGTCCTCGTCACGCGGAGCGGTGAACGGATGGTGCATTGCAACATAACGTTTTTCTTCCTCGTTGTACTCGAACATCGGGAAGTCAACTACCCAGGTGAAGGCCAGCTTATCCGGATCAATCAGACCACGGCGTTTAGCCATTTCGATACGCAGTGCGCCCAGAGAAGCAGCAACTACAGACGGTTTATCGGCAACGAAGAGCAGCAGGTCACCTGCTTCAACTTCAGCAGCTTTTTTGATTGCTTCGATGTTTTCATCGCTGAAGAATTTAGCGATGGAGGATTTTACGCCGCCTTCTGCCGGGAATTGCAGCCAAGCCATACCCTTAGCACCGTAGATGCCGCAGAATTTAACGAGCTCATCCAGCTGACGACGCGGAATATCTGCATAACCCTTAACATTAATGCATTTTACCTGACCGCCGTTAGCGATAACATTGTTGAATACCTGGAAGGTGCAGCCTTGAACAGCTTCGCTGACATTTTTCAGCTCCATGCCGAAGCGCAGGTCCGGTTTATCGCTGCCGAAACGATCCATAGCATCGTCCCAGGTCAGACGTTGGAAAGGAATCTGGATATCCTTGCCCAGAGCACCCTTGAAGATGTGGTGGATTAAGCCTTCCATCAGCTCCAAGATTTCATCAACTTCCATGAAGGACATTTCCATGTCCAACTGGGTAAATTCCGGCTGACGATCGGCACGCAGATCCTCATCACGGAAGCAGCGTGCGATTTGGAAGTAACGCTCCATACCGGCTACCATCAGCAGCTGTTTGAAGATTTGCGGAGATTGCGGCAGTGCATAGAACTTGCCGGGGTTTACACGGCTCGGAACGAGGTAGTCACGAGCACCCTCCGGAGTGGATTTGCACAGCATCGGAGTTTCAATCTCGAGGAAATGGTTATCATCAAGATAGTCACGCATCAGTTTAGCAACTTTGTGACGCAGAATCAGATTGCGTTGCATTTCCGGACGACGCAGGTCCAGATAACGGTATTTCAGACGCAGGTTCTCGTCAGTGTCAATGCCGTCTTTGATGTAGAACGGAGGAGTTTTAGCACCGTTCAGCACTTCGATATCATGTGCCAGTACTTCGATGGTACCGGTAGGAATGTTTTCGTTGATGGTGTCCTCATCACGCAGACGTACATTACCAATTACTTTGATAACATATTCGTTACGGATGTCTTCGGCAGTTTTGAAGCTGCTGCCTGCGCTTTCGGGATCGGCAACAACCTGCACGATACCGCTGCGGTCACGCAAATCGATAAAAATCAATCCGCCGTGGTCACGTCGTTTAGCAACCCAGCCGCACAGTACAACCTGTTCGCCGGCTTGCTCCTTGGTCAGCACACCACAATGATGGCTGCGTTTTTCATTAATCATCTTTAGCACCTCTACTTATAAAGTATTGAAATAACTAATAATATCATTAACAGCGATTTCCTGTTGCTCGCTTGTTGCCATGTTACGCACGGTAACGGCATTACGGCTGAGCTCATCCTCGCCAAATATTAACACTTGCTTAGCCTGGAATTTGTTGGCCTGCTTCATCTGGGACTTCATGCTGCGGCCGTTAAAGTCGTATTCAACCTTAAAGCCTGCGCGACGCAGATCAATGGCGGTTTTGAAGGCCAGCGCAAAGTTTTCCTGCTTGGGGCAGACAACATAAGCGTCAATGCTTTCATCAAATTCAGGCAGCAGATTCTGCTTTTCCAGAGCCAGCAGCACGCGCTCCATACCCATAGCAAAACCGATGCCGGGGCGGGCTTCGTCACCGCTGATTTCCTGTACCAGTCCGTCATAACGGCCACCGCCGCAAACAGCGCTTTGTGCGCCCAGAGGAGCGTACTGGATTTCAAAAGCAGTTTTTGTATAATAATCAAGGCCGCGCACAAGATTGTGGTCAACCTCATATTCAACACCAGCAGCAGTCAGCAGCTGCTTCAGGCCCTCAAAGTGTTCCTTGCATTCATCGCACAGGCATTCCTCCAGGCTCGGTGCACCCTCGCCCAGCTCATGGCAGTGCGGATTTTTGCAGTCCAGAAGACGCAACGGATTGCGGTCGAAACGGCCCTGGCAATCCTTGCACAGCTCGTCAAAGTTAGGCTTGAAGAAAGCCTGCAGCTTTTCTCTGTGCTGCGGACGGCATTTGGGGCAGCCTACGGAATTGATTTTCAGCTTCAAATCCTTCAGGCCCAGGCTCTGCAGTACCTGCACAGCCAGCAGAATGATTTCCGCATCGACGTTCGGACCGGTTACGCCCAAAGCTTCCACACCGAACTGGTGGAACTCGCGCAGACGGCCTGCCTGCGGACGGTCATAACGGAACATAGGTCCGATGTAATAGAACTTCGTGGCAGCGTCATCCTTGCTCAGCTTATGCTCAACGTAAGCGCGGACAGCACTGGCGGTGTTTTCCGGACGCAGGGTAATGCTGCGGTTACCGCGGTCGGTAAAGGTATACATTTCCTTTTCAACAACGTCGGTGGTATCACCGATACCGCGTTGGAACAGCTCTGTATGCTCAAACACAGGAGTTCTGATTTCTTTGTAGCCATATTGCGCGCAAATCTTGCGCATGGTTTCTTCCAGATAACGCCATGCGTTAACGTCGGAAGGCATAATATCCTTCGTACCTCTGGGTGCTGTTGTCAGCATAGTCTATCCTCTCCTAACGGCACTTGCGCCTATTACAGGTCTGTGCCTTCTATATTAAACAAATCACGGCGACGCTCTGCCAGCTCCTGCAGGCGCGCCCCATACACTGCCACATTTTTCGGCATATTCAGTTTATGCAGATGGTGTCCGTCAGGCAAAGGCACCTTGCTGGCAGATGCAGGTCCCACACCAATCACCGGATGACGTTCCTCCATCATCTGGATATTATAGATACTTTCCGTACCGGGCTTGGCATAACCGATGTTTGCCAGATGCCCCAGCATATAATGCTGGCGGTACAGATAGTAAGGCTCTAACCCTATCGCAGCAGCCATCTCAGCGGCCTGCTGCACCATTTTTTCCGCTGCCTGCGTAGTCAGCACTGCCTGCTCCTGCTTTTGAAAGAGCGGTGCGCTGCGCTTCAGCGTAAGCGTATGCACAGTAAGATTCTCCGGCGCCAACTTTACTGCCTGCTCCAAAGAATATGCAATCTCCTGCTCCGTTTCCTGCGGCAGACCGATAATCAGATCCACATTCACAACAGGAATCCTGCTTTTGCGCACAAGCTCATAGGCATTGTAAAAATCCCTTACGCTATGACGCCTGCCTATCATCTGCAGTGTTTTATCATGAAAGCTCTGCGGATTGACGCTGATGCGGTTCACTCCCGCCGCCTCCATCGCCGCCAGCTTAGCCGCACTGAAGCAGTCCGGGCGACCGGCCTCTACCGTGAACTCGCGCAAAAACTGCAAGCCTTCGCAGTTGCTTTGCAGCAGCTTTCGTTCCACTGCCTGCAGCAGACGTGCAAATACCTTATCACTAAGGCTCGTGGGCGTACCACCGCCAATATAGAGTGATTTGACACGCAAGCTATGCATACCTATTAATTGTACCACATTTTGCAGGTCTTGTTCAATCATATTTACAAAGTTTTGCTGAGATTCTTCGTCCTGCGGCACAATTCCCGCCGGAAACGAGCAATAGCTGCAGCGCGAAGGACAATAAGGAACGCCGATATAAATGCCGGTATCCGTAAGTCGCGTACTGTCGCTGAGGATATGCTTCTGCTTCAGAGCAATGTCCGTAAGCAGCCTGCCCTGCGCCATTGGCAGCAAATAATTTTCGCTCAGATATTCTGGCAAGGCTGCGGAAGCCACGCCGCTGTCCAACAGCTTATGCGCCAGCTTCGTCGGGCGCACGCCTGTAAGAATGCCCCAGGGCAGCTTCGGCTGCAGATTGGTAAGCTCGGCAAAAACCTTCAGCACAACGAGCTTCACACAGCGCGTTACCTCGCCGCTCGCCGCAGCTTCGCTGCAAGGCTCGCTCGCTGTAAAGCTTTGCTCCGCACCTTGCAGGCAGGCGCTGACGCAGCCGCGCTCGCGCGCAAGCGTCAGCTTCAATGCGGCCGACAGCGCCGGCTGATAGCCAAAAAATGCGGCCATGTCGCTCACAGGCCGCGCAGCATCAAGCTCCAATGTATTACGTAAGCAAAAAAACATTTAATTCTCCCGTCCTTCACCGGCATGCCACAACTGCTTGTACAGCACTCTGTAGATTGCTGCTACCGGCACGGCAAAGACCATACCGAGAATACCGAACAGCTTAGCACCGATGAGCAGGCTGATAATCAAAACTACAGGATGCAAATCAATCTTCTGTCCCATGAGCTTAGGCATAATAAAATTGGCATCCAGCTGATAATATACCAGATAAAAAAGCGCTACATGAAAGGCAGCCTCCGGCGCCTGTCCATAGGCGATAAACACGGCAGGCACAGCGCCCATCAGCGGGCCGACTACAGGTACCGTTTCTGCCAGAATCGCCCAAAAGCCGAGCACCAGCGGAAAGTCTATGCCCAAAAAGGCTGTACCGATGGTAATAACAAAGCCGGAAATCAGGCTCAGCTTGCCCATACCGCGCACATAGGCGCTCATGGTTCTGCCGATTTCGTCCACGACCTCCGCGGCTTTGTCCTGCGCATCGTAGTTGAACAGATTTATCACCATCGAACGCAGCTCGCGCCAGTCCTTAAGAAAATAAAAGGCAAGGAAGGGCACGATAATCAGGCCTATCAAGCTCTGCACAATTCCCAAGCTGGACTGGACAAGATTACGCAGCACCGTTCCCACAAAGCCCATCGCCCAGTTCAACAGGCCGTTGACCAGCATATTGAAATCGGAAGGCAGCAGCGGAATTGTAGACGGATCCTTCAGCATGCTGTCCAAGTCCTGAATATTGGATTTGGCGGCCAGCGCCGGCAGCTTTTGCAGAAACTCGTTCATCTGGCCGAAGAGCGGCAAAATGATGAAGCCGATAATCATAAAAATAAAGATACAAAAGGCCAGCAATGCCAGGATAATCGCCACTACGCGTGACAGCTTAATCATGCCGTGCGCCATGCGCACCTGCGCGATAGCATTAACCAGCGGATAAAGTGCGAAGGCCAGGCCTACTGCCAGCAGCAGCGGCAGTAAAAAGCCAGCCATTAAATATAAAACATAAGAGATTGCCGTAACAACACCAAGCTTAAAGAAGGTGCTTTTACGTATTTGAGGCCAATATTTCAGCATGATGTTTTATTGCAGGAAAGGATTCCTGCGACGCTCCCAGCCCACGGTAGTAGTAGGTCCGTGGCCCGGCAGCAGCTTAACATCGTCATCAAGCACCATCAGCTTTGCTTTGATGGACTTAATGATAGCACTGTAGCTGCCTCCCGGCAAATCGGTGCGTCCTATAGATTCACAGAAAATAGTATCACCGGCAAAAACTACCTTGCCCGGCGCGTAGTAATAACAGAAGCCGCCTTGGGTATGTCCCGGCGTAGCAAAGGCTTCAAACTTCATGCCTGCCAGCTCCAGCACGTCACCGTCATGTACAAGGTGGTCTGCAGGCTCATTTTTCAATTCTTCACCGATAAAGAAAGATAAGTTTCTGTTCGGCTGTGTCAGGCAGTCGGCATCATCCTCGCCGATATATACCGGCGCACCTGTAGCCTTGCGCAGCTCTGCCAGCGCACCGATGTGGTCGCTGTGGCCGTGAGTCAGCACAATAGCGACAACCTTGGCTTTGGCCTGCTCAATCATTCGCATAATTGTCGGGTAATCTCCGCCCGGATCAAAAATAACACCTTCACCGATAGTTTCGTTTACGGCAAAGTAACAGTTGGTAGCAAGCATACCTGCTTCAACATGATAAATCTTCATTCTTCAACCTCCGTTGATAAATCTATGCACAATATAATTATAACAGCTTCGTGCTGTCCAGCAAAATAGTTACCGGACCGTTGTTCACCAGCTCTACCAGCATATGCGCGCGGAAGATGCCTGTTTCTACCGGCAGGCCTGCCTTGCGGCAGCCTTCGACAAACTGCTCATAATAGGCAAGGGCGGAAAGAAGACCACCAGCTCCTACGAAGAGGATGCCGATTTGTCCGAAGCTGTCGCGATCCTTCAATCGATAGACAAACAACTTTCGATTAAAGAATCTGAAGGCACAAACATTGAGAGTAATATCCAAAACATTACCGTATATATTGACTAAAAACACGCATTGCGATGAATAGTTACATTGACCCATTGTTTCAGGAGGTTCTTGATTCAGTTCCGCAGCGCGTAAAGGGAGAGGTGGACCGCTCTTTCGATCTGTCTTCCAGAATTGAAGCCCTTTTACGCGACTCTACTGA